>SXGS01546157.1_pt1 | contig 11410 bp, 11 predicted proteins | sample 3174681 | NCBI WGS metagenome assembly SXGS01 (sample SAMN11356861, study PRJNA531348) | freshwater metagenome | isolation source: freshwater sample F1-80 | place: China: Fuxian Lake, Yuxi | collected 2017-12-25 | reverse complement strand
CGCGGTGCAATCGGCCGTGTAGCGCTCTCACCAATGAGGTGATCGGCGACGGGAGCTGAATTCGTTTGTGGCATAGAGACTTGCACGCGGCGGAAAGCGGTCAACTGCCGGTTCTAGGTTCAACGTGCATAGGCGTACGGGCCGCCCTTTTCCAGGGCGCGCTGGTAGGCCGGCCGGGCCTGCAAGCGCCGCACCCAGGCATCCAGGTTGGGAAACTGCGCGCGCAATTTGCCCGCCGCTTCGCCCACAAAGCTCATCTGCACATCGGCGCCGCTGAAGCCGAAGTCGCCCAGCAGCCAATCGCGCCCGGCCAAGGCTTTGTCAACGAAGCCCAGGTGCAGCGCCAACTCACTGTCGATGCGCGGTTTGAGCGGTGCAGCCGCCTCGCCCAAGCGCGCGGTGTAGAGCTTGAGCATCAAAGGCAACATGGCCGAGCCCTCGGCGTAATGCAGCCATTGCTGGTACTCATCAAAGGCAGCGTCTGTTTCGTTCGGACGCAGCCCTGCGCCGTGGTGGCGCAAGAGGTGGTCCACGATGGCGCCCGACTCGATCACGGTCCGGCCCTGGCTTTCCAGCACCGGCGACTTGCCCAGTGGATGCACGGCCAGCAGCTCAGGCGGAGCAAGGCGGGTGACCGCGTCCCGTTCGTAGCGCCGCAGTTCATAGGGCTGGCCGAGTTCTTCCAGCAGCCAAAGAATGCGCTGGGAGCGGGAGTCGTTGAGGTGGTGAATAACGAGCATGGCAATGGCCTCGGGGAAGACAAAGGGGTCAGGGTCTGTGCAGCGCGCAGTGTCGGCTCGGCTCACCCCACCCGCGCCCACACCAGCAGCCGGTTGTTGGCCGGCATGGCAATGCGCTCGCGCAGATGCAGGCCGCAGCGCTCGGCCTCAGCCGCCACCGCTTCAAGCCGGCGAATGCCCCAATCGGCGTTGCGGCTGCGCAAGTCAGCGTCAAAGGCCGCATTGCTGGGCGCCGTGCTCACGTCGGCCTCCAGGTAGGGGCCATAGGTCAGCAAAAGCCCTTGGGGCTGGAGCCAGCGGCTGGCGAGTTGCATCAGGGCCGGTGTGCAGGCCCAGGGCGCGATGTGGATCAGGTTGGCGCAAAAGATGGCATCGACGGGCTCCTTCAGCCAAGCATCGAGCTTGGGCTCCAGCAGGTCGAGCCAAGCGGGCGGCCGAACGCCGCTGAGCCCAGCGCACCAATCGGCAATGGAGTCCAAGGTCTCGGCATTGGCGTCGGTCGGTTGCCACTGCCAATGCGGCAGGCCGGCGCTGAAGTGCGCTGCGTGCTGGCCGGTGCCGCTGGCAATTTCCAGCATCAAGCCTTGCGGGGGCAAGAGGCGAGCCAGCTCCGCCAAGATGGGGCCTGCATTGCGCTCTGCGGCGGGGCTGTGTCGGCGGCGGTCTTCAAGGGGCATGGTCAGCTTTCTGGTTACGTTGAGTTGCAAACCTTTGGGGGCCTTCAGAATCAAGGTATTCCACTCGCTCTGCCACGCCATGACCGCTGAAGACCTTCGCGCCAAGCTCATTCGCAACATCGACAGCGTGCCACTGGCAGGCTACGAGCGCGCGCCTTTGTACGCCAGCAGAACGGGCGACGTGACCCCGCGCGATGGACGCCAGCTCGGGGCTTCTCTGGACTTGGTGCCCCCCGGCAAGCGAAGCTGCCCCTATCACTTCCACTGGGGCGAGGAGGAGATGTTCGTCATCTTGGCCGGCGAGGCCACGCTGCGGGTGGCCGGTGAGTTGCTGCCGGTTAAGGCCGGCGATGTGATCAGCATTCCCGCCGGGCCCGACTACCCGCACCAGCTCATCAACACCGGAAGCAGTGACTTGAAGGTGCTCAGCATCAGCACCCAACAGCGGCCGGAGATTTGCGAGTACCCCGACTCGGGCAAGCTGGCGGCATTCCCCGGTCCCAGGGGCGAATCACTAATCCAGCGCCACTCCGAGAGCCTGGACTACTGGAACGGCGAGCCTTGAATCAGTAGGGGCCTCGCCGAGGCGGCCCGCGCCGCGCCAGCTTTTTCTTGGGCGGCGCGGCAGCCGCATGCTTTTGCGGCCGGCTCACATCGGCCAGCAGCAGGCTGTGCGCCACCAGCACCTCCACCGCTTCGGCCAAGTCGTTCGGCGGCTCAATGCCTTCGATGGCTTCCAGAAGATCGTCCGCGTCTTCGAGGTCGTCCGGGTCGAGGAATTGGTAGATGCCGGCCAAGCCGTCCAGCAAGTCGGCATCCTTGCAACCCATCAGGCCACGCGGAAAGCTGTCGGCGCCGAGCGCGAAGCCGGCCACCCAGGGCAGCAGGGCGCCTTGCACATCGTCTTCGTCGTCGAGCTCGAACACCCAGGGGTCAAACCACTGGCGGTGGCGAATGGCTTCGTCCAATTGCTGCAGGCGGCGCATGGCCAGCGCGCGAATCGGCTCCGGGTTGAAGCTCGCGGGCGGCGTTCGGCCTTCTTCGCTGTCCAGCACCCAGCGCAGCCATTCCACCGGCGGCGGTGTCTTGGGCTGCAGCGCGATGGCGGTGAGGTAGCCGTCCAGCATCGACACATCCAGCGGCTCCAGCGGCGCCGGCACCTTATCGAGCAGCGCTTCAAGCGCTTCGAGATCCATGTTTTCCATGCGCCGCATTGTGCGAGCCATGACGGGTGGCAGGTGGCCGGCCTTTCACCACAATGCTCGGCTTCGTCTTTTCAGGAAACTGCCCGTGACGCGCCTGACCCTGCTTGCCAGCCTTTTGGCCACTTCGTTCGCTGCCAGCCTCGCGCAGGCGGCACCTCAAGGCTTCTACCGCCAGCCCACGCTGCAAGGCGATGCCTTGGTCTTTGTGAGCCAAGGCGACCTCTGGCGCAGCAGTTCGCAAGGCGGTTCTGCCCAGCGCCTCACGGCCCATGCCGGGCAAGAAGCCTGGCCGGTGCTCCTGCCCGACGGCCAAACGCTGGCCTTTGTGGCGCAAATCGACGGCGCGGGCGACGTGTACACCATGCCCCTCTCGGGCGGGCCCGCCCAGCGCCGCACCTGGCTGACCAGTACCCAGGTTCGCCTCTGGGGTGCCGATGCGCAAGGCAACCTGCTGCTCACAGCGCCCGCCCTGGACGGCCGCCCGCAAACCCAGCCGTTTCGCCTCAAGGGCGAGCAACTGGAAGCCCTGCCCGTGGGCGACGCCACCGACCTCGCGCTGAGCGCAGACGGCAAGCAGCTGTACTTCACCCGCCAAGGCTTGCGCGGCGACAACGCCAAGGCCTACCGGGGTGGGGCCATCGCCCAGCTCTGGGTGCTGGACCTGGACGGCCAAGCCGAAGCCCGGCCGCTGCTGCAAGGCGCACCGCGCGCCAACGACAAGCGCCCCATGCCCTACCGCGATGCCAACGGCCAAGCGCGTATCGCCTTCCTGAGCGACCGCGACGGCTTCGTCAACCTGTGGTCCGTTGGGCTGGATGGGCGCAATAGCCGCGCGCACAGCGCCTGGAAAGACTTCGACATTCGCCACGCCTCGCTCAGCGGCAGTAGCGTGGTGGTGGCGCGTGGCGCCGACCTGCTTCGCATCGACCTGAACGCCGCCGCACCCGCTGCGCTGGCGGCCCTGCCCATCACGCTGGCGGGCGACCACAGTGCGGTGGCCACGCGCTGGATCAAGCGCCCGCAGGACTTCCTCACCGACCTCGCCGTGGCCCCCAATGGCGAGCGCTTGGTGCTGGGAGTACGCGGCCGCTTGGCCACGCAAGGCACCCAAGCCACGCGGCGTGCGCAACTGCAGCAGAGCGAGACGGCCTCGCGCTGCCGCGAGCCGCAGTTCAGCAGCAACAACCAGTCGGTGTTCGCCTTTTGCGACTTCAGTGGCGAGATGGAGATCTGGCAGCTGGACGCCCTCGGCACCTCGGCGCCCAAGCGGATCACCACCGACGGGCAGCTGCGCCGCATCGCCTTGAGCCCCTCGCCCGATGGGCGCTACCTGGCCCACACCGACATGGGCGGCACGCTGTACCTCACCGACCTTCGTGCCGAAGGCGGCCCCCGCACCCGCGCGCTGGTCACGGCCGAGCGCCGTGGCGGCGTCCAAGATTTGGCCTGGCACCCCGACGGGCAGGCCCTGGCCTTTACGCGCTCGGTGCCGCAGCCAGCCTTCCGCAACCAGCTCTGGCTGCACACCTTTGCCGACAACCAAACCCGGCCCCTGAGCAGCGACCGCTACGACAGCGGCGACGCCGCCTTCAGCCCCGACGGGCAATGGCTGTACTTCGCCTCGCGCCGTCACTTCGCCTTGCAGCCCGGCACCTCGGTCTGGTCCGACCGCAACATGGGCCCGGCCTTTGAGCCCGGCGTGAGGCTCTACGCGCTGGCGCTGCAGCCGGGTCTTCGCTCGCCCTTCACGCCCAAAGACGAATTGCCCGAGCCGCCCAAGCCGAAGGCTGAAGACGCCAAGCCCGAGGCCAAAGCCGATGCCAAGCCCGACACCAAGCCGGCTGTCGCCGCGCCGAGCTCCAAGCTGCCACGCATCGTGGCGGAGGGCTTGGCCGAGCGCCTGTACGAGCTGCCGGTTGCGCCGGGTCGCTACCGCGACTTGGCCGTTGATGCCAAGCGCGTTTGGTTCCTTGATGGCATGGGCGCCAGCACGGCGCTGCGCTCCATCGCCATCGAACCCAACCCCACGGCAGAGCTGCACAGCGAACGCGTGCGCCGCTACGCGCTCAGCGGCAACGGCAAAACCCTGCTGATGCAACGCGAGGCCGCGCCCGGCGCAGCCCCAGACATCTTGCTGCTCGACGCCACCCCCAAGCCCCCGGCCGACCTCGCCAAGTCCACCGTGCGCTGGAGCGACTGGCAGGTGGCGGTGAACCCGCGCGAAGAATGGCAACAGCTCTTTGCCGATGCTTGGCGCATGAGCCGCGACCACTTCTACGACGCCAAGCTGCACGGCGTCGACTGGGTGGCCAGCCGAAAGCGCCACGAAGCCTTGCTGGAGCGCGTGGGCGACCGCCAAGAACTGGCCGAACTGATGGCCCAGATGGGCTCTGACCTCGGCCTGCTCCACAGCCAAGTGGCTGCCGGCGACTTGCCACCGCTGGCCGAAGCACCCCCGGTGGTGGCGGGCCTGGGCGCGCGCCTGGAACCGGTGGAAGGCGGCGCTCGCATTGCGCAGCTCTACCGGGGCGAGGCCGAATTGGTCAGTGAGCGTGGACCCCTGCTCGCGCCCGGCATGGACTTTGCCGAGGGCGACGTGATCACCGCCATCAATGGCCGCGAACTGCGCGGCGCATTGGCTTGGCCCAAGGGCAGCGTGTTGTTGCAAGGCGAAGCCGGCAAAGCCGTTCGACTCAGCGTTCGCAAAGCCGATGGCCGGCGCATGGAACGCGTGGTGGCTGCGGTGGAGGCCAGCCGCGAAACGGCCCTGCGCTACCAAGACTGGCGCACCCGCCGCGTGGAAGCGGTGAACCGCGCCAGCCAAGGCCGCATCGGCTACCTGCACTTGCGCGCCATGGGCCCCGAGGACATCGCCGACTTTGCCCGCAACTTCTACGCGCAACTCGACCGCGAAGCTTTGATCGTGGACGTGCGCTTCAACAACGGCGGCAACATCGACTCCTGGGTGCTCGACCGCCTGCTGCGCCGCGCCTGGATGTGGTGGCAAACCCGCCACCCCGCCGGCAGCCCGACCTATCCCAACATGCAGCACGCCTTCAGCGGGCCGCTGGCCGTCCTCATCAACGAGCAAACCTACAGCGACGGCGAAACCTTTGCCGAAGGCTTCAAGCGGCTGCAACTGGGACCGGTCATTGGCAAAACCACCAGCGGCGCCGGCGTTTGGCTCAGCGATGGCAACCGCCTGATGGACAACGGCATCTTGCGCGCCGCAGAAAGCGCGCAGATCGATGCCAACGGCCGCCGCTTAGTGGAAGGCGTGGGTGTATTGCCCGATATGGAGGTGGACAACCCACCGCGCGCCACGGCCAAGGGCCAGGATGCGCAATTGGATGCGGCGGTGGCGCAGTTGCTCAAGCAACTGCCGGCCAGCACGCCCGCACAGCGCACGCCAAGCGCGCTGCCTTACCCGCCAACGCGCTGAAGCGGCCTCTGGGCAAAGCCGGGGCTTTCCCGGCTTTGCCACAGCGGGAAATAAAAAGCAACCATCGCAAGGGCCAGGCGCATAGAATCTTTGCATTGCCGCGCCTTTGCTCTCTATCGCGGCACTTGTCGTCCGACAAGCCGCTGTAGTGCCGCCGACCCCCCAAACCGGCGCCTGCCCCAGCAGCCCTCCTTGGCCCTCCTCACGGGCCGCTCAGGCCGTCGACCTCACCCAGCGGCGAGCCTACCGGTCGGCCAAATTCCCTCAGCGCACGACTCTTGCCCCAAGGCGACCCTGTGTCCGCCCTGATGCCGCATGCCGCTCTGTTGCGCCTGTGGCTTTTCCCTGCTTCACCTGTGCCTGCCGTCAAGACGGCGCGGCGCATTCCTGACTTCTGATGATCACGATTCGAGAAAAAACATTCACCGTCGGCAAGTACCTGGTGTCCCCGCTCACGCGGGACACCGAGGCCGGCGAGTTCACCGCTGCGGTTTCCATCCGCAGCGGCAGTGGCCGTGCCATGCACGACCGCGTCTTCCAGTTCAAACCCCTGTTCCCCACGCGCGAAAGCGCGCGGCGCTATGCGGCCCGTGAGGGTGCGAGCTGGGTGATGTCCCCTTCGCGCCCCTGAGCGCAACTCCCTTTCACCCCTCTTGGAGCCCCATTGGCCAAAGAAGAACTGATTGAAATGCGCGGCAAAGTCGAAGAAGTCCTGCCCGATTCCCGTTACCGCGTGAAGCTGGACAACGGACACGGCTTGGTGGCCTACACGGCCGGCAAGATGCGCAAGCACCGCATCCGCATCCTGGCCGGGGACAACGTGTCGCTGGAGATGTCGCCCTATGACCTGAGCAAAGGCCGCATCACCTTCCGCCACATCGACGGTCGTGGACCCGGTCCGAGCTCCGGCCCGCGCCGTCCGCCGGCCCGCTGATGCGCCGGTTGCAGTGCCCCGCAGTACCCGTTTTCCCTGGTTTCCCCTCCCTGTCTGAAGAAAGAAAAGTTCCATGAGTACCAAGCTTTATGTCGGCAACCTGGCCTACAGCGTTCGCGATGAAGACCTGCAACAGCAGTTCGGCGCGCACGGTGCCGTCACCTCGGCCAAGGTCATGATGGACCGCGACACCGGTCGCTCCAAGGGCTTCGGCTTCGTCGAGATGGGCAGCCCGGCCGAAGCGCAAGCCGCCATCACCGCACTGCACGGCCAATCGGTCGGCGGCCGCGCGCTGGTGGTGAACGAGGCCCGTCCTAAGGAAGACCGTGGCTTCGGCGGCAGCGGTGGCGGCGGTGGTGGTTTCGGCGGCGGTCGCAACCGTTACTGATCGCTGGTCAGCACGCTGAGCGTGCTTTCCGATCAAAGGGCGCTTGGCGCCCTTTTTTGCGCCTGAACACCGCCCGGTGGCAGCAATTCCAGGGCGCGCAGCGAGCGCTTCAAGGCTTCATGCAGCGGTGTTTCGTGCAGCGTGTGCCCCATGCCGGGCACATGGGGCAGGCGCTCGCGCAAGCGGCTGCCGTCCAGCGCATGCGGCCGCAGCCACAGGTAGCGCTGGGTCAGGATCTCTTTGAACAAGGGCACGAAGGGCGCCATCAAGCGCATCGCCCACAAGGAATCGCTGCGCAGCTGCGGCTGCGGCCAACCCAGCTCCTGCGCTGCGGTGGCGATGGCCGCCAACAACTCGGCGCCGGTCAGCGTATGACCCGGAAAGTGCAAGCGCTCGTGGGCCGGGCCATCGGCCGCCTCCGCCAAAGCCACCAAGGCACGCGCAAAGTCGGGCAGATAGGTCCAAGCGTGCGGTACATCGAGTGGGCCTGGGTAGGTGATCCGACCCTTGGCCAAGTGCTTGACGATGAACAAGTCGAACCAATTGCCCTGCCCGTGACCATAGAAGTCGCCCGCGCGCAGCACGAGGCTGCGCAGGTCACCGCGCGCGGCGCGCTCGGCCAGCTCGGCTTCTAGCTGCTGCCGAAGTTCGCCCTTGCGGGTGCTGGGGCGCTCCGGCGTGTCTTCCTGCAGCACTGCGGGCATGCCTTCGCCAAAGGCGTACACATTGCCGGGCAGCACAAAGAGAGCCCCCAAATGCTGGGCAATGTTCATGCCCTGCCGCGCCAGCAGCAGCAGCTCGTCATCCCAGCGCGTGTAGAGCGGGTTGACACCGTAGACCAGCACCGAAGCGCCTTCAGCGGCACGCGCCAAGCCTGCCGTGTTCGACAGGGGCAAGGACAGCGCACCACGCCGCGCTTGGGCGTGCACCTTCCAACCGGCTTGAGAGAAAGCGGCCACTGCGGCGCTGCCAAGCCGCCCTTGGGAGCCCAGGACGAGGACGGTGCGTGAGGTCGGCATGAACAACTCCTTGAATGAGCCTTCACTTTGCCGCCACCCGTACCATCCGACAATCGGCATCCTTGCAAGCAAGAAATACGGAAATGCATGCCCCAAGCCCAGCACTTTGATTGGCATCTGATCCCAAGTTTTCTGGCGGTGCTGGATGCCGGCAGCCTGACTGGGGCGGCGCGCATCAGCGGCGCGCAGCAGCCCACGCTGTCGCGGCACATCAGCGAGCTGGAGGCCCAGCTGGGCGTGGCGCTCTTCGAGCGCACCGGCCGCGGCGCCCTGCCCACAGCGGCGGCCCTGAGCCTCGCCAGCAGCGCCCGGCACATGGCCGAAGGTGCCGAGCAGCTCAGCCAGCGGCTGGCTCGCGGGCGCGAGCTGCGCCAAGGCACGGTGCGCATCAGTGCCAGCCAAGCAGCAGCGGCTTGGTTGCTACCGCCCTTGCTGGCCGAGCTGCAAGCGCAAGAGCCGGGCATCCAAATCGAGCTGGTGGCCAGCAACACCGTCAGCAACCTGCTGCGCCGCGAGGCGGACATCGCCCTGCGCATGGTGCGGCCCGAGCAAGCCTCTCTTGTGGCCAAAAAGCTGGGCGAGGTGCCCATCGTGGCAGCGGCCCACCCCAGCTACTTGCGCCGTGCCGGCACACCCCAAACGCCGGAGCAATTGCTGCAGCACCGGCTGATTGGCTATGACCAAGACGAGGCCATCGTGCGCGGCTTTGCCGAGCGCGGTCTGCCCCTCACGCGCGAGCACTTTGCGCTGCGCACCGACGACCACATCACCTACGCCCAGCTGGTGGCCAGCGGCGCCGGCATTGGCTTCTTGGCGCGCTACACCTTGCCCCTACTCGGCGGGCTGCAAGCGCTACTCCCACAGCTCAAGACCCCCAGCTTGCCTTGCTGGCTGGTGGTGCACCGCGAGGTGCGCGGCAGCCCGCTGGTGCGGCGGGTGTTTGACTTCTTGGCGCAGCAATTGCCCGCCCGCATCTAGGCCAACATGACCCCGCAGAACTGGTTTCATCAGGCTCTCGATCGCCTGCTTCCACCCACCGCAGAGCGCCTCAGCGCGCACTTGCTGCGCCTGATGCGCGAGGCTGGCGCCGAAGTGTTGGCGCATGACGTGGCGCGCGAGCAGCTGCGCATTCGCGTGGATGGCAGCGAGCAAACGGTGTCGCTCGCCAACGTGCTGCGCGAGGCGCCCTTGGCCGCGCGGCCCGACCGCCCCGCGGTGCTCGCCCGCTTTGTGCGCGGCCTGCTCAGCAGCGGTCGCAGCCCCTGGCCAACGGCGTGGGCGCAAGCGCAAACGCAGCTCTTGCCGGTGGTGCGCCACCGCTTTGACGCGGAGCAAAACGCCCTGGCCCTGTCCGTTGACCCGAAGGTGGCAGCCGCCCCGCCCATGGCGCACCGGCTGCTGGCTGGCGACTGGTCGGTGGGCCTGGTGCTGGACCAGCCCGACACCATGGTGCGCCTCAACACCGAGCACCTGGAGAAGTGGGGCGTCGGCTTTGAAGCCGCGCTGCAAGCCGCGCTTCACCACCTGCGCGGCCTGCCCGAACACGGCGGCTGGCGCCTGCTCGCGCCGGGCCTGTGGAGCGGGGAGTGGGGCGACAGCTACGAGTCGTCGCGCCTGTTGCTACCCGACTTGATTCACCGCTTGGGCCTGCCCGAGCCCGTGGTGATGGCGCCGGTGCGCAACAGCCTCTTGGTGTGCAGCGCCCGCGACGAAGCGGCGCTGGCGCAGCTCGCGCACTGGGCCCAGCAGCGGACCGAGGAATCGCCACGCTGGGTGAGCCTGCGGGCAATGCGCTTGACCGACACCGGCTGGGCGCCCTTTGAGGCTCCCGCCGCCTGCAGCGAAGCCTTTGCCACGCTGCTGACCCTGGATGCCGCTTCGGCCCACAACGCGCAATGCGACGACCTGCAGCAATGGCACGAAGCCCGGCAGGACGAAGTCTTCGTGGCCAAGGTCGTCGTGTTTCGGCCCGAGAGCGGCGGGCCGGCTCGCACGCTGGCCGTTTGGAGCCGTGGGGTGGACACCCTGCTGCCGGAGGCCGACTTCATTGCACTGAACCCCCAGCCTGAGATCAAGGGCAGCCACCAGTTGCTGCCTTGGGCCGCTGCACGTGCGGCTTTCCCCGACTACTTTGAAGCCAGCCCCTGGCAGCCGCCGCGCTGGCGCCTGCGGCGCTTCCCGAGTGATGCGGAGCGTGCGGCATTGCCCTGACCGATGGCACAGGCGCCCCAGGCTGGCTAGAGTCAGCGCATGAGCACGCCCTACACCGACTCCGCCCCAATCCCCCACCACATTGCCGGCCGCCGCCTGGAGCTGGGCCCGGTCACCCCGGTTCACAACCCCGCCACCGGTCAAGTGGCGCGCTGGGTTCATGAGGCGGAGGGGCCGCAGATCGTGCAAGCCGTGGCATCGGCCAAGGCGGCCCAACCGGCTTGGGGGGCCATGCCAGCGCAGCAACGCGCCCGCGTGCTGATGCGCTTTTTGCAGCAAGCGCAAAGCCAGCGGGAGTTGCTGGCCAGCATGATCACCGCCGAACACGGCAAGACCTTTGACGATGCCCTGGGCGAGGTGCAACGTGGGCTGGACATCGTGGAGTACGCCTGCGGTGCGCCCAGCCTCTTGATGGGCCAGCACAGCGCCCAAGCGGCCACGGGCCTGGACCACTGGACGATTCCGCAGCCGCTGGGCATCACGGTGGGCGTCACGCCTTTCAACTTCCCTTTCATGGTGCCCATGTGGATGGCGCCCATGGCCCTGGCCTGCGGCAACGCCTTCATCTTGAAGCCGAGCCCGCTGGACCCCAGCCCCAGCATCTGGATGGCCGAGGCCCTGCTGGCTGCCGGCCTGCCGCCCGGCGTGTTCCAGGTGCTGCACGGCGGCGCCGAGGTGGTCAACGGCCTGCTGCACCACCCCGATGTGGCGGCGCTGAGCTTCGTGGGCTCGACGGCCGTGGCCCGAGACCTGTACGCCAAGGGCGGCAGCTTGGGCAAGCGCGTGCAGGCGCT
>SXGS01353343.1_pt1 | contig 11410 bp, 13 predicted proteins | sample 3174681 | NCBI WGS metagenome assembly SXGS01 (sample SAMN11356861, study PRJNA531348) | freshwater metagenome | isolation source: freshwater sample F1-80 | place: China: Fuxian Lake, Yuxi | collected 2017-12-25 | reverse complement strand
TCAGACCTAGCAGCCACCATGTAAACAGGGCTGCATCGTTCAACCGCCGTATGCGGAAAACCGCACGTACGGTGGTGTGGGAGGGTGCCGGGGCGCAATCCCCGGCACCCGACCCGATCGGGCTGCCAGCCAAATTCACCGACAACGCGTAGATGCACTGCCCCAAATCTCTCTGCCACAATTGACATGTCCGTATCGCTGCATCAGTGTATCAGAGTATGAGAACGACGGTGACCCTGGATGACGACGTGTTTGAGGCGGCCAAGTGCCTGGCGCAGGCTTCTGGCAAGCAACTGGGGCAGGTTCTTTCGCACCTGGCCCGGCGCGGTTTGCAAGCCCAAGCAAAAGCAACCACGAAGAATGGCCTGCCGGTCTTCAAGGTGCCATCCGATGCCAGCATCATTCCAAGCAACCGCGCCGCAGGGCTGCTGGCGGACGATGCGATATGAAGCCTTCGCTCCTGGATCTCAATGTGCTGCTTGCGCTTGCCTGGCCGAATCATCAGCACCATGCCGAGGCCCATCGCTGGTTCTCGCGCGAGGCCCGGCATGGGTGGGCGACTGTTGGCTTTACACAACTGGGGTTTATCCGGCTTTCGTCCAATCCGGCCTACACGCCGAACGCCGTCAGCCCGCGTGAAGCCGCGACGCTCCTGAGAGACTTGCTGAGTCACACACACCACCAGTTCTGGCCGATGCCGCCAGCAGCGAATGCCGACTTCTATGCGAAATCCCTCGGTCACCAGCAGGTGAACGACGCCTACCTTGTGGAAGTGGTGCGCCAACGCCTTGGGCGGCTGATCACCTTCGACCATCGCCTCAACGTCCACGCGGAAGGCACCGACTTGGTCCACATCCTCAGAATATCGGCATCCTAGCCCGGTAGCGGCATCGGCTCCGAGATTGGAGTTGGCGAGCTGCCGCAGTTCGCCCTGGAGCATCAGCGCAAATCTCACCGCTGCCGATGGTTTGGCGAAGACCAGGAGAAACGAGTCTCCAGCGGTCTCGATTTCTTCACCATCGGGGAGGCGCCCAAGTAGTTCGCGCACATCGGCCCGGTGCCGCTGAATGAGCGCCACCGCCTCACGTTCGCCCAGCGCTTGTTTCAGTTGGGTGGAACCTGCGACGTCAGTGAAGAGCAGTGTCAAGAGACCGGTCTGGTGCCGGCGGTGAAAGTGGTCGACAGGCGCGTGCTGGCACACGGTGTCCAGCGATTCCATAACTCGTGACACCATACACCCACCTCCGGCGGCGAACGGCTGAAAAGCGGTTCTGCAATCCGCGTGGTGGGGGACGGTTGAACCGTCGAACGTGCCATCCGTTCGGGCGACTCATGGTTCCGCCGTCACAGGCACAATGAATGGATCCGCAGACGTCACGGAGGAGATGAAGTTCCTCAGGGGGAGGTGGGTTGTGGTGTGGGAAGCAGAGGAGGGGGTCGGATTCCACCAGCCTTCGTCAACCCGTCCTCCGCAGTAGCCTCTTCCAAGGAACCCTTCCGGCGGGTTCTTGGCACCATCAAGCGCCCATTCGGTCTTTTGGAGTCTACGGAGAGAGGAGGCTCCGGCCCGGCAAGGATTATGCCTTCCACAAACTGGCCTGCCCGCCGAAGCCTCCTGGCTCCGTAGCCTTGGCGAAGGTGGATCATCGCTTTCATCGAACGAAGGCAGAGGGCGGTGGTGGAGAAGAATCTGAGACGCTCCGGCTGATGGGAAGAGGCGCCTGCCCGGGATCCGCCTCCAGTCCGCGAGCCAGCGGTGGGATGAAGCAGATTGAATGAGGGATGAAACGGGGTGTCCGCATCAGGTTTGGCAAATCGTTGCGGACAGCTTGAGTCTCCCCTCTGGCGGTATTGCGCGAGGAGAAGGGCAAGTGGCGTTTTCTGGGGTGGCAGTCCTGCAAGAACCTTCCGCCGGCTGAGCCGGTGAAGAAGTGATGCGCCCACTTAGGAGTTGCCCGCTCTTGCTTGACAACGCTTCACCGTTTTCGAAGACGGAAAAATCGACTGGGCGACGAAGCGTCCACCAGCACAGTGGTTTCTCCTGTTGTGTCAATCGTGGTCCAAAGGATCGTGGGACTCAGAGAATCGGCTGATTCAAGGGCAAAATCGTTGGCGGAGGCCGTCCAGCTCAGTTCCAATTTTCCGGCTTGAACGGGCCGTATACTCAATCGTGGTCTGTCCAAATCCACCGGACTCGACAATATGACGTTGTCGAGAAAACCTCGGTCCTCGCCAGTGATAAATTCACCGAGGATGCGGAGCGCGGTGACTGATTTGAGCACCTGTTGGATTTGTGCCGCCGTGGCTCGCGGCAGATCTTCCATCGCCGTTGATTCGTCGACCCAAAGCCAGCCGCCACTTTCGTCGAGTCCGAAGTCAAAGGTGTTCCATTCGGCCGGTGTCGGATCGATTGCGTTCAAGGACACAATCGCCGTGTCGCCACTGGCAACGACGACGTTAGGGTCGGCATTCTCCGGATAATCCACCAACGGTTCCACCGCCAGATATCGCAATTGGAATTTGAGCCGGCCACCAAACATTCCCGACTGATCCCCGAGGAATTTTGCCGGGGCTTGATACATCCAAGCGCCTGCATCAGGGTCGCAGAATGTCAGTACCCCCGGGCCCAAGTCGTTGGACGGCGCAGCGGAGCAATCCTCGGGCGCGATTTCGGATCCGTAGCGGAAATCTGAGCCGATGTCCACCTGGGTCCAACCTTCTTCTCCCGAGTTGAAGTCGCTTTGGATGACTTGGCCGCCCCATGCGGGCAAGACACAAGCGAGCGCCACTGGAATGATGGCCCTGGTGAATCGACGATTACTCATACGGGATGATTGGACTTCCACCCTCCTCCCGCAGCCAACCGTCTTTTGTCAAAAGGGATGACGCTCTTGGCAAAATGGCCTCTCTGGGGAAGACTTCGCGCAGGCTGGGTGTCTCGGAGAAGTCGGTGCTCGAAGGAGATTCGCCCCACCGTTGAGCGATCATGGTCCAGAGGTTAATGAAAACGCGTGCTCCCTTGCTGAGTTGACACTCCTACGGCGCGGGTTTGGCTAGGAACGCCTCCAGACGCAAGCGAATGGTGTTGAGTTGTGAGGCGACGCTTTTGAAGCGAGGGTCTTGGAGCCAGTCGTTGATAATTCGGAACGTTTGGATGTCTCGCGCTTGAATTTCCGAGCCGTTGCGTGTCGCATTCTTGGTAAGGAGATTCTTTACGGGCGTCAAGGATCTGCAAGACGAACGGGACGCACCGCGATGCAGCGCACACGGCTCTTTGGCAGTCTTCGATTCCAGTTCGATTTCCGCCTTCCCTGGCACACGCCATTATTTTGCTGCTTCCACCGCCTGTTTCGGGATCGCTCTGCTGTTGATTCTCCGCTACGTTGCCACAGCAAGCAGAATCAGAAGCCAGTTGATTCGCTCCGAAACGAATCAGACGTCATCGACTGATGGCTCCCGTCGCTGACCAATATTGGGTCATTCGAAGCAATCTTCCCAAAGAAGTATTCATGATCGAAGCCGACTCGGACTGCGGTTACTCAAACACGGGTGAGAAGCGGAAAGTGATTCTATGGAGCAAACACCCTTGGTCAGAATACGATGAGAAAAGCGCAGCGGGATTGCCGTCGGGCTCTTATGTTCCAGGAGTATCGGGAGGCATTCGATTTATCGGTGTCTGCATTCCGTGGAGAGAGGCTGATGTGAAGAAAGGTCGCAAGGATCGTAAGCTAAGGGAGGATCATCTTGCTTATTGCCGCGAACTCCGAGGCATTATCGAAATAGGGCGATGCACTTGACGCTTGCTTGAGCGTGGCCTGGACTTCGGCCGGGCCATAAAAGGCGCCGATTCGCGGGAGCACAAGCAACGATGTTCCGCCGCGCCGCATCGGCTCATCGAAGCTGCCTGTTCACAGGCGATGGAGCCGACAGCCTACTCGGACCGGCCAGTTCAACACGATGGTCGTGACGCGCTGATTCGGGACTTCGGCGGGACACGTCCGTTCATGCTCTTGCGGGATGCGGCTGGATGCGATCTCATTTGCTGGGAGACACTCGTGTCGCACTTGGCCGGATTCCATATCGTTGCTCTGGATTTACCCGGTCACGGCCGGTCTCCAGTGCCAGTGTTTACAGGCAACGCAGCGCGTGCGGGTGCCGAGGCCGGAGTCGGCTGTTCTGGTCTTTATGCTGGCACCAATTCGGTCAAGGTTTGGGCGCGAAGCTGACTCATCGCCAGTGCGCCGCCCAACCCTGACCCAACAAGAGACAAACTTTTCTTAATAGCCCCATGTTGACGCATGAAAGCCCTGTGTCCATCAAGAGATTTTTCAGGATGAAACGTTGCCCAGCTTCCCCCGCGCCGCACTCAAACAACCTCTCGAATCAAGGTTCCTTGGTCCAGGATGGGTATCGGTCGCCCGGCGTGGTCGGGAAAAGTCTGTTCGGGATCGATGCCCATCACGTGGTACACCGTGGCCAAGACGTCGCCGGGAACGAGCGGCCGCTCGACCGGATGTTCCCCCCGCGCATTGGTCGCGCCGACAATCTGTCCGCCCCGGAGACCGCCTCCGGCCATCATGACCGAGAACGCTTCACCCCAATGATCGCGCCCGGGAATGCTGTTCCCGGGCAATCCCTGATTGATCTTGGGCGTCCGACCGAACTCCCCCATCACCAAAACGAGCGTGTCGTCCAGCATGCCCCGATCCGCCAAATCGCGCACTAAAGCAGCGACAGCCCGATCGAGCACGGGCACTTTGGAGCCATGACCGTCTCGGATATTGGCATGGTCATCCCAATGCGGCATGTCGACCGTGACGAAGCTCACGCCTGCCTCAACCAACCGACGCGCCATCAAGGTATAGTGACCCCAAGGACCCAGGCCATACTGCTCGCGCGTCGCCACCGGCTCTTTCTCCACATCCAGCGCCGCCCGCGCTTGCCCCCCCAAGATCAACTCCAACGCCTGCTGCTGATGCACATCCATCGTCGCCATCACGCCCGCGCGATCCATTTCTCGACGCAACCCGTCAATCCCGCGCAAGAGATCGAGCCGCGATTGCAATCGCACAGGATCTCCCATGAACTCATCCAAACAGCGAGGACGTCGAATCGGGCCGGTTTCACCCGCCCCGAGATAGCGCTGATCGGTGTTGACATCGAAGGGGTTGAACGCCTGCCCCAAGTAGGCTGCGCCTTGATAGCCCGGAAACAGGTAGACACTTTCCGCCGACGGGACACCGACGTAAGCCGGCACACCTGGCCGCCGCGCGCCGCAAACCTTGGCGACAAAGGAACCGACGGACGGATATTTCTGGGACTTATTCGCGTCGGTGGATCCGAAGCGTCCCGTGAGCATCCAATGGGCCGCGGCAAAATGATCCCCATTGTTGTGGTGCAGCGACCGGAGCAGGATCATTTTATCGGCCAGCGCCGCCTGGCGCGGCATCAACTCCGAGAAGTGCATCCCGGGCACGTTGGACCGAATCGAGCCCCACGGGCCGCGAAACTCGGACGGCGCATTCGGTTTGGGGTCGTAGGTCTCGAGATGGCTCGACCCCCCGTCGAGCCAGAGCAAGATGACCGATTTGGCGTTTTTCGAGGCCGCACCCGACGCTCGGAGCCGGGACAAATCCGCTAGGCTCAGTCCCAGCACTCCGGAAAAGCCCACCTTAATGGCGCCTCGTCGGGACAGTTTGCCCGTTCTCGTCGTCAACGGGCCTCGCAGCAATTGAAGCATAAACGGCCCGCCGAATTTGCCGGACCGCGGCCACTCTGTCGAGAAACGAATCCCACGCCCAAATCCGCGCGTAACCAGGAAGGCCGGAGTGGGAGCCCGCAGAATAACGCAGACTACCGCCGATGATTTGCAGGGGCTCGGGGTGTCCGGTGGACGACCATCGGCCGAGAACGATTCCGATGGCCCGCATCGATGAAACCTCTTTCCATACGCCACAGTGTTTCAGAATCTTTTCCACGACTGCTCTCTGCCTCCCCTCGATGAAAGCGATGATCCACATCCGCCAAGGCTTCGGCGGACAGATATTCATCTCCGCCGCCCATTTGGGACAGCTTGAGGGGCCCACTTCGCACACATGCTTGGTCAACGCGGCCCATCGCTTGGGGGCCTGCTGGCCCCCAGGCGCCAGGGGCTTCTCCCCGCTCTCCTCCGGCTCCGCCACCGCCACCCCGGGTTCGGCCTTCGCTCAGAAGCTTCGGCGGGACAAGCGGCGCTGCGGTCTCCAGGCAGCGGAATGTTGTTTATTGACTCCGCCTCGCTCGGATGTTTAGGGACCATGCGAGAATAGATTCGGGTTTTGCTGGAGGACCCAGCCCTTGGGGCGGGGCGGCGCCAGGCCACCTGCGTCGTTGCTCGCCTGCCTGCCGTAGCCGCCACGGCGCAGGCAGGTCAGTTGCAGCCCCATTTCGGGGATGCGTTTTCCTCGCGCCTTGGATCCGGCCTGGCGGCGCTCGCGCCAAAACCAGAGGTTATTTTTGCAGGATCCCGCAGCGCTAACTCGGCTTTCATTTTCGTTGTCCTAGGTTTGGCCGCTGGATATTATGAGGGCATCATCACTGCAACACAGCAATCCATCCTGATTCTATGTCAAATGTCCTGAGCCGCCGCAGTTTCCTCTCCAAGTCCGCCACCGCTGGGGGTGGGTTGCTCCTCCTTCGCAACAGCAAGCTCGCGTTCGCCTACCAGGCCAACAGCAAGCTGAACATCGCTGGGATTGGCGTCGGAGGCCAGGGGCGGGGGAGCCTTGATGCCTTTCATCGGATGGGAAACAACTTAGTTGCCTTTTGCGACGTGGATGCCAAACGGGCGGGCGACATCTACCAGAAACATCCGGGGGCCAAGCGCTACCAGGATTTCCGCAAGATGTTCGATGAAATGGAAAAGCAGATTGATGCCGTGCTGGTTGCGACCCCTGACCACACGCACGCCGTGGCGGCGGTGGCTGCGATGAAATTGGGAAAGCATGTTTATTGTGAGAAGCCATTGACGCGGACGGTTTACGAAGCTCGGGTGATGCGTGAAACCGCTTCACGGCACAAGGTGGTCACGCAGATGGGAAACCAGGGTTCCGCCGAGAGACGCCTCCGCCGGGCCGTCGAACTGGTGTGGGGCGGTGTCATTGGAGAAGTGCGGGAGGCGCACGTCTGGTTCGACGGCGGAAACGGGCCGCTGACGCGTCCGGCCGATGCCCCGCCGGTTCCGGAAGGATTGAACTGGGACTTGTGGCTTGGACCGGCCGAGTACCGTCCCTACAGCCCCGCTTACGTCCCCGCAGGTTGGCGCTCCTGGCGCGCGTTTGGCAGCGGTATCGTCGGGGATTTTGCCTGCCACACGGCCAACATCATGTTCAGAGCGCTGCACCTGGAACAGCTCTGGCAGAAGTCGATGAATCCCGGTGCTCGCAAGGTAATCATCCGGCTCCAGGCCTGGCCCTCCGAAGTCGATGCGGAAGGATATCCGACATCGCTGAAGGTGGTGATGGAACTGCCCGCGCGCGGGACCCTACCCCCAGTGAAATTAACATTTTATGCGAAGGAAAAACCGCCCGAGGACCTGATGCTCGGATACAAGCGGGGCGGCTGGGGAGATTTGCTCGTTGGATCGAAAGGATCGATTTATTCCGACAATCCCTGGAACGCCAACTACGTGCTGCTGCCCGAGGAACATTTTGAAGATTTCAAAGGCGGGCCGCCGGAGTCACTGCCGCGCGTCCAGAGCCAGCAATGGGAATGGATCGAAGCGTGCAAGGGGAATGGGAAGACCTTCTCGGGCTTCGACATGGGCGGTCCGCTCACGGAGCTGGCTCAACTGGCCAATCTGGCGACACTGGTGGAAGGCCCGATTGATTACGACACGCTCAGCGGCAAAATCCTGAATTCAAAACCTGCGAGCAACCTGCTCCATCGCAAATACCGCAAGGGCTGGTCGCTCTGAACCACTCGAAGTGTTTTGCCGCTGAGTAACTGGAAAAGTTGCGACGAGGCAGGCAGAACCCGCCGAGCTGACCCACCATGAACGCTAACTTCCATTCCACTCATCATCTGGATTGCCTCATGGAAAACGACACTGCTAACGCCGCGTTCGAAAGCGCCTCTGGGACACCACCGACCAGTTCCGCGCCAACTCAGGATTCATGTCCGAGCCATACTCCGTGTCCGTCCGCCTGCTCGCCGAATTCATCAAGCCCTATCACTGGCGCATCCTCGACCCTGCGTGCGGTTCGAGCTGCAAATGGTGATTAGGGCGATTCGCGAATCACCGAGCCCCCCGCAGTCAAGTCCAGCATCGTAGTCGCCGTATTCCGACTGCGAGTTTTGCAGAGTGCCGTTGAAAATATCAGCAACCTGAGCGAGCTGGAGCTGACGCTGGGCGAGGTGGAGGGGGCCGGAGGGGGACGCCGAGCAGTCCGCGACGTACGCCGCAGCAGCGGCGAAGGGTTTACTGTTAACAGCTCAAACGAAGTCACGGCTCTTTCAACTCCCCAGCGCCGGGTTGGTGGTCCGGTCACATCGCAGGCACTTGATTGCGAGACTTCGATGACCCGGCAGAGGTCACGTTGGCGGAGATGGATCGCGGGTCCGAGTTCGAGATTGATCGAACAGCCGAGCCGGGAGTCATCGGATCGCTGGTAGTGCGAGCGCAAGCGCCGTCGTCGCCCAACCGGCGGCGGTAATCGAAATGAACTGATCCTCGCTGTGGGGGTAGCCGGAGTCGTAGTAAGTCTGAATCGGCGTGCTCCGTGTCCGCACATGCCACGAGCCGTCGTCCAACTGCCTGCCGAGGAGGAAACGCAGCCCGTTGCGATAAACGGGGTCAGCAGTCGCCATTCCACCAGCTTGGTTGAGCGCGACGAGCACAGTGCCAGTCGCGTAAGCATCGCTATCCAGGCTGGTGAGTTGCGCCCATCCCCCGTCCGCTCGCTGCGTCTTGAGAAGTTCTTGTGCCGCGCTGCGAATTTCGTCCTCAGGAGCTTCAAAGCCGTGCAGAGCCCGAAGTCGAAACACGCGATCCTCGGTTTCACGCGCCGCCGTCTCCAGCATCCACTGCCGAACCTGTGCGGTGCGTCGGGAGATGCGTTCCCGCTGCCCGGTCGTGCCAAACTGTTTCAATCCGCGCAACGCAAGGAAGCTGACCGTGAACAAACTCTCCTCCGTAGGCGGCCGGACGGTTTGCGGCTTCCAATGATTGAGGTCCTTCTGAAAATGCAGGAGGTACTCGGCCACCGCTTCGGTTGTCCCATCGGATTTCCAACCTCCCATCTCAAGAGTCCAGAGTGCGTAACCAGCCGTTAAAGCCTGCCCGCCCTGGCCCCTCCCAGCCAGATAGTTCGTTCTGTTCTTCGCCAGAAAGTCGGCAGTAAACTGAACCTGCGCTCGCAGATTCTCCGCATCTATCGTGATCCCGCGGGAGCGCGCCGTGGTCAGCGCCATGACGGGTAACGCCTGGTTGTGACAGGTAAAGCACTGGTTTCGCTTCTCCATCGAACCCCGCGACGCAGTTTCCAAAAGTGGCAACGCTTTCGCCACGGCAGCCTTAATGACCTCATTGCTTGGAACAACGTCGGCGGCGAACGCGCCAAATAGGAAACCGGACAAGATGTAGAACATCGCCGCGGTGCGTGATAAGGATTTCATTGCCGTTGGGGAAATCCTGGGCTTGGCCCAGTGCACGCCGTCTTTGTACTCGGCCTGACCGTGGACGAACCGGGGCTGAAGAAGTTTCATGTGAACGAGTGGATGCAACCACGAAACGCACGAGTTGAGCCAGATCTTCTACATCGACAACGACGACACGACGACGCGACAGTAACAAGGATTCTACTTGATAAAAGCTAATCAGGTCTTCGTAATGATGGGAACCGTTGGTTTGCAAATGCCGCACCCATTCCTCAAGCCGGCTCGCAAGCTTCTAAAATTCAAGGAATAACATGAAGCATGTCACTCGGCTAGTTCAGATAATACTCCTCACCGGCGCAATCCTCACTTCAGCCGCCTCGGCTTTTGCGGGAGCCAATCCCAGCATCGGCTGGAATTACGGCACCATCGTCGCCACGCCTCACTACCCGATTGTCGGCGAAACGGCGAAGATTGCAGTCCTCGTCACCAACCCCGGCGACGCGGTTGCCACGGGCGTGCAGGTCAAAGTTTCCTTCAATGACTGGGGCGTCACTTTCATGGGCTGGCAGGAAATCGATACCGTCCCCGCTCCGCCGATTCCCGCCGGAGGTTCTGTCACTGTCGAAGTGAATCACGCCTTTGTCTCTCGCACACATACTTGCGTCGAAGCTATTGTCGTCGGTGCGACTGAAAACACCAATCCCGACGACGATCGCGGCCAGATCAATCTCGAAGTCGTCAATGCTGGAGAAACATTTTCCTGGGACGTTCCAGTTGTAAACAATGGTGATCAACCGCTCCATTTGCTCGTCGTTGGCCACTGCAAAGGAGCGGATTCTGCAGGCGTCCCTGGCCAGCATGGTTGTCGCGAAGATGTGAAGGACGTGATTCTCGAAGCGGGGGCGGAAGCCGTCATTCCCATCGTCATTGACCTGCGTGGCATTCCCAATGGCGCCAACCTCGAATTCGAAGTGAACGCCTACGACCTCGATGCCGCCAATCCGTTTGGCGACCAAAATGCCCGCAATTACGTTCTCTTCCACATCCGAAAAGGAACGGCTCGCATGATTATTGCGGACGCCAAGCTCAAAGTCCAGGCCGCCGCGGCCGGTGTCACGGACAAGGGTTTAAAGAAACGTATTGAAGAAGCCGCCGCGAAAATCGCCAATGCTCTGAACGACAAAGGTTGGGACGGGCAAAACGCTGTCAAAAAGAACGGTGGCGCCGCAGTCTTTGCGCACATGGAAGCCGCCGCCAAACACCTGGAGAATCTCCTTTCCAGCGGCCTTCCGATGGAGGTTAAAGCCGCCCTCGACATGGCAGCTCTCAAACTTGTGGACGCTGCCAAAATTCTTGTCCAAAGCGCCGGTGGCGACACCCGTGCGGGCGATGCCCAACGCGCCGCAGGCATTTATCCCTTGGCGATACACATGCATAAATTAGGATGGCAATAATTAGCCATCTCTGCCTTCTCAGGAAAAATTTAGATGCGTCTGCCCTGGCGAAGAAGACTTGGCTGCTTCAACAGATCCAACATAGGTTTAGCGCGGCCTTGCAGGGCCAGTCACCATGATGCCGCCGGTTTTCCGCGGATTGTCCGTAATCCTGGTCCTTCTAGCTCTGTCCATCGGCTGGGACATCCGGGGCGATTACGGATATGAAGCGGGTGGGATGATGCTCGGCGCACTGGCCGCGATCGCGCCGGCGCTTATCTCCGGGCGCGAGAATTGACCGATAGGGATTCGGTTTCGAATCGTCCAACCATGATAAATCT
>SXGS01040845.1_pt1 | contig 11410 bp, 11 predicted proteins | sample 3174681 | NCBI WGS metagenome assembly SXGS01 (sample SAMN11356861, study PRJNA531348) | freshwater metagenome | isolation source: freshwater sample F1-80 | place: China: Fuxian Lake, Yuxi | collected 2017-12-25 | reverse complement strand
TCGGCCATTTGACGCCGCATTCGCCGCACAGGCTTCGCACCGCGCCGGCGGCCGCGATGCCCGCCGCCAGGGCCGTCCAGCCGGCCTGTGCGGACCAGAACGGGAGCACCGCCGTCATCGCCAGGCTGCCGGGCGGGGAACTCCAGGCGCGTCCCGGCCGGCCGCGTCCCGCGGCCTGCTCCGCGGCGACCAGCACATCCCCCACGACGGCCCGGTTCTCCCGGATCCGGGTGAGAGCGAGATCGTTGGTCGAAGCAAGAACCGGGAAATGCTGGATCCGCCAGACCGGCGGCGTGAACGATTTCGCCGCGGCGTAATCCGGATTGCGTTTCATCGTCCTTTGGAATGAAGGGAAGCCGGAGAATCCCGTAGAACAGTGCGGGTAGAACGCACAGAAAAGAGGCGGGTCCGTACACCGAGATCTGCCCGAGAACAAGTCTAGTGAGCACCCGATCCTGTCTGGAGTATCTGGAGTATCTGGAGGAGCACAAGTCGCAGTTTCTGGGTGAGATGCTGGAGTTCCTGCGGATTCCGAGTATCTCTTCGCTGCCGGAGCACGCCGGCGATGTGAATCGCGCTGGTGAGTGGGTGGTGCGCCGCCTGCACGCTGCCGGCCTCGAAAACGTCCGGATGCTGCCCACGGGAGGACATCCCGTGGTCACTGCCGACTGGCTGCATGCGGCCGGACGGCCCACGATTCTGCTGTACGGGCACTTCGACACCCAGCCCGTAGATCCGTTGCACCTCTGGACCAACCCCCCGTTCGAACCCACTCTTCGGGATGGGCATGTCTACGCCCGCGGCGCCTCCGATGACAAGGGGAACATGCTGATCCCCATTCTGGCGATGGAGGCGCTGTTGAAAACTTCCGGCGCCCTGCCGGTGAACGTGCGCTGCTTCTTCGAGGGCCAGGAAGAAATCGGCAGCCCGCAGATTCCTGCTTTCCTGGATACCCATCGCGACGAGTTCGCCTGCGACATGGTCATCAGCGCCGACAGCGGGCAGTTTTCGAGTGAACAGCCGGCGCTGCTCGTTGGATGCCGGGGTCTCTGCGCCGTGCAGATTACTGCGCGCGGCGCCCGCACCGACCTGCATTCCGGCATCTACGGCGGGACCGTCGCAAATCCCATTCACGCACTCGCCCAGATTCTCTCCACACTTCGGGATACGGACGGTAAGATCCTGGTAGCGGGGTTCTACGACTCGGTTGTGCCGTTGGGCCGGGAGCAGCGGGAACAACTGGCCCGGATTCCTTTTGACGAAGCGGCGTATTGCGCGCAGGTAGGGGTGGATACCCTCTTCGGTGAGGCGGGCTACACTCCGGTCGAGCGTGTGTGGGTCCGGCCCACTCTGGAGGTCAACGGAATCTGGGGTGGATTCCAGGGCGAGGGAGTGAAGACTGTGCTTCCCAACGAAGCGCACGCGAAGATCACCTGCCGTCTGGTCCCGGACCAGGACCCGCACCGAATTCCGGATCTTGTCCGGCAGCACGTGGAACGACAGACGCTGCCCGGCGTACATGTTGAAGTACGCACCCTCCCCGGCACGGCGCGCCCCTATCGGATTCCCGATGACCACCCGGGGAACCGCGCCGCCGCGGATGTGCTCCGGGAAACCTATGGGAGGGAGCCGTTTACGGTCCGCACGGGTGGGAGTATCCCTGTGTGTGAGATGTTCCAGAATGTGCTGGGAGCGTACACCGTGGGCTTCGGCTTCGCGCAAGACGACGAGCAGTTTCACGCACCGGACGAATTTTTCCGTATCAGCAGTTTTGAACGAGGCCAGGAGGCGTACTGTCGCCTGCTTCAGCGTCTTGGGATGGAGGCGACCGCATGACAACATGGAGAGTCGCGGTGCTCTGGAGCATCGTTGTGGCTGTGATTGTACTCTTGGGGACTTCCGTCCCCACTCACGCTCAGCGCAAGGATGCGTTCCGTCGAGCCCTCGATTTCATTCCCACCGAGTCGGGGCAGAAACTCGGGCTGCGCGGGCGCATCCAACTGCACTCTGAACCTGCGGGCAAGGTGGAACGGATCCTCCTGCACCTGGAAGGTCGAGAGATTGCCGCGGGCAAGAAGTTGACGATCACCGCATTGAATCCTTCAGTTTCGCCCGATCCAATCGTTCTCGGCAGCATAACGCTCGCTGCCCAGGGGCGCAAGGTGCAGGCCGATCTGGTTCTGGGGGACAAGGGGGGGGCTCCGATCCCGTTAGGGCTTTCGCCGATCGCTACCCTCACCGAGATGCGCGTGCGGGAGCCGGGGCAGCAGCAGGGAATGCTCATGTACATCGTCAATCATGAGTACGGATCCCCGGAACACTCCCTGCCCAGTCTTCGCGAGTGGGACCTGACACCTCGTCCGGCAGCGGAAGCTGCCGGGGCGCAAGCGGATGTGCAGACCCGAACGCGTTCGGGCGGCGGGCAGGAGTTTCGCGTGCGGGTTTCGGCGAACAGCTTCGCGCCGGACACGAAGGTGGAAGTCTACTTTTCCCATTGCTGCAACGGCCGAGGACAGTTTCTGGCGGGTACGCTGCAATTGAAACCGCGGGTGAAGGCGAAAGGCGTTGAAGCCGAGGCGATGTTCCGCAACTCAAAGGACCAGGCCATGCCGGTCGGGGCCTCGCCCGTGAATGGGATCACTGCGGTGTGGATCGTGGTTGAGGAGACGCAGGAGTTGCTGTTTGCCGGCGCGTATTAGGCGCATCCTGATCGCATCGTTCGTCGCGGCGACGGCAGCGACGTGTTGTGTGTCCGGACTGGCGATTCAGGCGCCTCCGCCCGTCCGTGCGGAGGCGGTGCATCCGCTCGACCCGCTGTCGCGGGAAGAACTGGCCGCGGTTTCCCGGTTGCTCCGGGCTTCTGGCCGCGTTTCCGCCGGCACGCGATATCCTCTCATCGCGCTCCGGGAGCCTCCGAAAGAGGATGTGCTCACGCTGCGGCCGGGGGCGGCGGTGCGCCGGGAGGCCGAAGTGGTGGCCTACGACCGGGACCGGAACCGCACTTTTGAGGGAGTCGTAGACCTGCGCGCCGGGCGGGTGATTGAATGGAACGAGCGTCCCGGAATCCAGCCGTCGTTGACGCTGGATGATTTCCGTGCGGCCGATCAGATCGTGCGCGCCGACCCACGCTGGCAGGAGGCGCTGCGCCGCCGGGGCATCGCGGACTCGGAGAACGTTTCAGTGGACAGTTGGCCCTATGGTGGGCCCGCACCGGACGGGAGCCGGTCCCGATTGGTGCGCGCGGTTTCCCACTACGGGGGGGGGGAAAGCAACTCTCTCTCCCGCCCGGTGGAAGGGATCGTCGCGGAGGTGGACCTGAATGTCCGGAAAGTGGTGCGCTTCCACGACACCGGCATCGTTCCCATCGCTCCTGCCGCCGCCGAGTACCGCCGCAACCTGATCGGGCCCCTGCGGCCGGCGCTTTCTCCGCTCCGGATCGGACAGCCGGGTGGGCCCGGATTCGAGGTGCGCGGCAGCAAAGTCCGGTGGGACCGCTGGCGCTTCCGGTTCAGCCGCCACCCTCGTGAGGGCCTGGTGCTGCACCAGGTGGGCTGGCAGGACGGGACCCGGCTCCGTCCCATCCTCTACCGGGCCTCCCTCGCAGAGATGGCGGTGCCGTACGCCGACCCGAGTTCCAACTGGTCATTCCGTGCCGTATTCGATGCCGGGGAGAATGGGTTGGGCTGGATGGCGATGCCGCTGGAACCGGGTCGGGACGCACCGGAGAATGCGGTTTTCTTCCCCGCAGTGCTCGCGAACCACAGCGGTGAGCCCTACGAAAGTCCGCGGGTCGTGGCCCTCTACGAACGGGACGGGGGGTTGCTCTGGAAGCATTACGACCTCGGGTCGCAGGAGAATGAGTCGCGCCGGGGCCGGCAACTGGTGCTGGGTATCGTCTCGACCGTGGGTAACTACGACTACGGCACTCACTGGATCTTCCACCAGGACGGCACCCTCGAGGCCGGACTCGAGTTGACGGGAATCATGACCGCCTAAGGGGTGCCCCGCCGTTCCGGGTCCGAGGAGAACCACTCTCGTCCGGCGTTCGGGCACCTGGTAGCGCCGCACGTGGAGGCGGTGCATCACCAGCATTTCTTCTCGTTCCGTCTGGACCTGGACGTGGATGGGGCAGACGGCAACACCGTGGTGGAGCAGAACGCGCGACCACTGGCTGCCGGGCCCGATAACCCATTGGGGAACGGCTTCGTGATGCGCGAAACTCCCCTGACGAAGGAAAGTGAGGCAAAGCGCCGCCTCGATCTCGCCTCCAGCCGCCGCTGGAAGGTCATCCATCCCGCCATGCGGAACGCACTAGGGCAGGCAGTGGGCTACACGCTGCTGCCCGGTGAAAATGCCCTGCCGCTGTCACTGCCCGGGTCGCCGTTCCGCCGGCGCGCCGGATTCCTGGAGGCGCACCTCTGGGCCACTCCGTACGCCCGCGACGAGCAGTATCCTGCCGGCCGGCACCCGAACCAGAGCGCCGGAGAAGACGACGGTCTGGCCGCCTGGACCCGCGCCGACCGGCCGCTCGTGGAACGCGACGTGGTCCTGTGGTACACTCTGGGGGTAACCCATCTCCCCCGCCCGGAGGATTTCCCCGTGATGCCGGTGCACCGGGCGGGCTTTCGCCTCGTCCCCACCGGCTTCTTCGCCCGGAACCCCGCGCTGGACGTGCCCTGAAGAGGAGCCTGGATGCAGAAGTTTGCGATCTGCAATGAAACGTATCAGGACTGGACCTGGGAAGAAGTCTGTCGTTCCGTCGCCGACACGGGGTACGACGGTGTCGAGATCGCGCCGTTTACCTTCGGGCCTTCCGTGACGGACGTGTCGCCGGAGCGCCGCCGGGAGATCCGGCAGGCGGCTGCCGATCACGGCCTGGAGATTGTCGGCCTCCACTGGCTGCTGGTTTCCCCCAAGGGCCTGCATGTCCACACCCGGGATGATGCCCTGCGGGCACGCACTGTGGACTACCTGCGGGCGCTCGTGGACTTTGCGGGTGATATCGGCGCGCCGGTCATGATCTTCGGGTCACCGTTCCAACGGAAACTGGAGGATGCAGACCGCGACGGCGCCTGGCAGCGCACGCAGGACTCGTATCGCCGCCTCCTGCCGCACCTGGCGGATCGCGGCGTGCGTCTCTGCCAGGAATCCCTCCCGGCGCCGGAGTGCGATTTCATCATGACTGCGGCAGAGGCCGCCCAGATGGTGCGTGAATTGGACCACCCCCACTTCCGGCTGATGCTCGATGTGAAGTCCATGTGCTCGGAGGACCGGTCCCCGGACGCCATCATCCGGGACTTCGCACCGTTGGTGGACCACTTCCACGCCAACGATGCCAACCGTCGCGGGCCTGGCTTCGGGGACACGGATTTCCGTCCGATAGCTGCCGCGCTGAAGGAAGTCGGGTACGCCGGGTACGTATCCGTCGAGGTCTTCGACTATTCGCCCGACCCCGTGACCATTGCCCGCGAAAGTCTGCGCTATCTCAAAGAGGTCTTTGGGGTCTGAACGGGCAACCCCAGGAGAGGAGGAGACGAACCATGCCGGTGATTGAAATCGTCACGGAACTGGATTGCCCGGCGCCCACGCCGGTACGCTTCGCCGCCCCAACCGGCGGCGCGTCAGGAGACTGGGTGCTGCGGCACGAGGGGAGCGGAGCACGCCACCCGGCGCAGCCCGACGGGGATGGCGTGGTTGCCATGCTTCCGAAGTTGACGCCCGGAAAGCATCGCTTCCAACTGGAACAGGGCTCCGCCGGAGGGCGTGTATCCCTCAAAGAGGAAAGCCCGACCGAGATCGGAATCCATCTGCCCGAGGGTCACTTCACGACCTATCGCTTCGCTGCCGAGACCGCGCGCCCCTACTTCTATCCGGTCCACGGTCCGGGCGGAAAGCGCGTCACCCGCGACTACCCGATGCAGGACATTGAGGCCGAGAAGGCAGCAAAGGACCAGGACCATCCGCATCATCGTTCCTTCTGGACCGCGTATGACGAGACCAACGGAGTGAACAACTGGGCGGAAACGGCCGGCAAGCACGGCTGGACCCGCCATGTCCGCTTCGAAGCGCGGGAGCAGGGACCGGCCTTCGCGGGCTTCACTGCATTTTCGAACTGGCTCACTCCCGATCAGGCGAAGCCGTTTGTGGACGAGCGGCGTCGCATTCGCGTGTATAACGCCGGGCCTGCCCATCGGCTGCTCGACTATGACGTGCAACTCATCGCCACATACGAAGACGTGGAGTATGGAGACACCAAGGAAGGCGGGATCCTCGCCTGGCGGGTGTTCTACCTGATGAAGGAAGCGCACGGCGGTCGCATGGAGAACAGCGACGGCCTGGTGGGTGAAAAGCTCTGTTGGGGCAAGCGCGCCTCGTGGCTGGACTACAGCGGCATGGCTCAGGATGAATTACAGGGCGTCGCGATGATGGACCACCCGGGGAATCTGAACCATCCCTGCCGTTGGCACACCCGAGCGTACGGATTGGTGGGGGCAAATCCTTTTGCCACCAACGCCTTTGAGCCCCAAGCGCCCAAGACTCCGTTCCACCAGAAGAAGGGGACCACCCTGAACTTCCGGTACCGCGTGATGATCCACCGCGGAAACGCACATCAGGCTCACGTGGACGCTGCGTATCACGCCTGGGTGCAGCCGCCGCGTGTCGTGATTACATAGCGCGGTCCTGCTGCAGCGCGAAACAAGCAGAACCCGGTGGTTTCCCACCGGGTTCTGCTTGTTGGGCGGTCGTCGAGGGCGACTAGTCCGCGACAAGTCCGGTGATGTGCTGTCCGCTGCTGACCGGGGCCGGCGACTGGTAGGTGCTCAGCTCGGTCGGCTGACCGCCCTCGCCAATCTTGAAGATGTTGATCTTGCGATCTGTAGAACTGATCGCATACAGCCACTTTCCGTCGCTCGAAAGCGCCAGATCCTTCGTGTCCGGGCTGGAGCCGCCGCGTCGCTTGACGCTGCCCTTCAGTTCGAGATGCCCGTTCGGATGCACGGCGTACGTGCTGATCGAGTTGCTCACAAAGTTGGCGACGTAGAGCCACTTGCCGTCGGCGCTGATCACGGTCCAGCAGGACGCGCCCTCCCGGCTGGCGTAGGGCGTTCCGAGATACTTCAGCCCGGCATCGCCTGCGTTTACGTCAAACACCGTGATGGCGCTCCCGCGGAAGTTGGAGGCGTAGAGGCGATCCCGGATCGGATCCCACGAGAAGCCCACGGTTCCGGAGATCGGCGCGGTGCTGATGGGCGAGCCGGGACCCTCACGCAGGGCGCCGCCGCTCTGCACTTTGTAGGTGTGTACCTGGCTCGTGGACGCGTCCTGAAAGCCGGAAGTCACCGCAAGGCAGTCGCCCTTCGCGTTGAACTCCACTTGTGCCGGCCCGAGACCCGCAGGAAACCGGACCGTCGAGCCGGCAATGGGTGTCAGCCGCCCCTGCGGGTCAATCCGGAACCCGGTGATGTTCGGGAGCCCGGCAGGTCGCGCAAACGCCGGCGCCTGGTTGGCGACATAGACCAGATCCCCGTGGACCGCCAGACTGAGGGGAGTGTCGCCGCCGGACGGGAACGGGGCGCCGGCCACGAGCGTGAGAGCGCCCCCGGCCTTCCGTTCGAACACGGAGATGGAGTTGCTGCCCGGATTCACCGCCAGAACGTGCTTGCCGTGGAAGCGAATGGCGCCCTGCTCGTCAATGTCGTCCCCTGCGCTGGGAAGAGCCAGCCCCTTGCCTCCCGTCGCAAAGGGGGATCCGGTGACTTCCGTGAGGGTCCCTTCTCCGTCCCGCTGGAAAACGACGACCCCGTTGCGCTGTGCGTCGTTGTTGATCGTGTAAATGTAGCCGGTCTTGCCGGCATTCTGTGCCGAGACGGGATTGCCGCCCGCGAGGACCGCCGCACAGGCTGCGAGGGTTGCTCCAAGAATCGTCCGTCTTCCGATGTTAGCGTGCATTTCGTGATTGTCCAGGTTGTTGGGACTGCGTGTCCCGTTGCTGTCCGATAGAATGCCGATGTGTATCCGTGAGTTCCCGGAAAGGTGGACGACTCTGGAGAACCGGACGGGGCTGCAGTCCAGGCAGGGGAGACACGCGATGTGCCGGGTACTGCGGCAACAGCCACACCTGCGCGGGCCAGCGGGCCAGCGGGCCGATCGGCCGAGCTGCGGGTCAGTCTCGGAGCCGGCGCTTGGCGCCGTGGGGCGCCGCAGTCCATCGGGCTGACAGGCGGAGCAGATGCAGCGGTGTCTCCCCGGACTCTGTTGGTGCGTGCACCAGGTCCGTTCTTCCCGGGAGCACGGTCCGCAGGCTCAGTATCTGCGGACCGGATGGATGTGGCGCAGGCTCCGCACGCGGATCGGAGGTTGTCTGGGTACACTTCGGACCCGGAGCGAGAGGTGCCCTGCCCGCCCGGTGTCGCTCGCTCCGTCCCGAGTGGTCCACTGGGTGTTCCAGGTGAAAATGCAAAAACGCGCGGCGGTGAAAAAGGTGAAACACTGGGGGGTCGCGAAAACTGCCAAACCACAGTTAGAGAAGCAGGCGAGGCGGGCGGCGGCAGCACCGGAGTGGCGTGGGCCGAGGCGATAGCTGAAAGACGCGGGATCGCTGTTCTGACAATGGGGAGCACCTCAGTCTATAATTCTCCCACGAAATCGGCCATAACTCGCCGGAAAGTCGTTCACAGTGTCCTGGCAGTGCTGCTACTGCGGCAATGACTGGTCGAGCAGGCTTCTGAGGTTGGGCGTTGTGCGTGGGTGCGAGTAGGTGGAGAGCCTGATGAGAGAGACGGTTATGTCCAATCGGAGTGGAACGCGATGTCAACAGTGATCGGTATCTGTCGTCTCAACCAACAGTGTGACCCAAACGCTTCAATCTCAATTCACGTCAGCCCACAGCCGGGTGCACTTCTAGAACGTCGGGATCTGCCCCCTCGAAGCGCCCCGGCAACCAGGCCTCCCAGAGTTTTCAACGCGGCCCCCAACCATGCCCCGCCAGTCCTGGTGCTCCTCGCTCTCTTGGGCTTCGCCCTGGCGAATTCACCATGCCAGGCGGAACCTCGTACAAAGACCGCGGTCGGGTGGCAGGATGCATCTCTGGATAGGGCGTTGAAACAGGCAACCCCCTTGCTCACCGGTGGCGCGGGCATCGTGACAGATAGTTACGATGACGAGAAATCCAGGAGCACTTTCTCGGGTTCAGTGGATGATGCGGATGGCCTCGTGAAGGTGCTGGCGAAGGAGTACCGTCGGGGCCGCCTGCGCCGGGGTTCCATTTCGTTGCTCCGTCATCCGCGCTGGTTCGATCTGGAAGCTGCCACGCGTCCCATACCTGGGACTGCCGGCGTTGTTCGCACTTGCGAGATCAACCGCACAGGCGGCACTCCGGCTGGCGGCGAAGCTGCACCGTTGAGAGTCGTCGCCGGGCGGGCCCGGCTTCGAGAGTTTTGTTCGGCGCTGACCAAGGCAGTTGGGAAGCCATACTCGGTGGACGCACGCCTGGCGCGGCGCCAGTTGAATGCCATCATCCCGTGCGGGACCGCTGCGGAGGTCCGGGAGGCCATCACGGCGCTCTTTGCCGACTCCGAGTGGGTTCGCCTGCCTTTGGGCTGGCAATTGCGTCTCCGTCCCGAGAGCGAAGCAATCAGGCAGGCCCTCGAACGCTGGCCCTTCCGGAGTGGTGACGACGACGAGATGCTTACTAAGGAGGCGCTTGCGGCTCAGGCCGTGGGGGAGTTGACGAGTACCCAGCACCAGGCTATGGCGGCGGGTGCGGAGGTAGGTCTCCCCTGGAGCACAATTTCGTCGAGTACGCGCGCCCTGGTACTCCAGTGGGGCGGGGCGAACAGGAACATCGCGGTGCGAAGCGGAAATTTGGACGCAGATCTCTATCCCGATCTGTCCCGCGTGGGAGACCTTGCCGTTATGCTGCGGTTTGACGGTCAAGGGCGCCTCCACTCGAGCGTAGTGGGGCGAACTCGAACTGGAATGCGCGTCGTGTTTTGATCTGTATCATCGGCGACAGGCGTTCGATTCGAGCATAACGTGCACGATGGACGATATGCACTCCATGAGTACCCACATTACGACGTCGGAGGGCGGCGACGCGGGGGCTGGCAAGAGGACCTGGGATGTTTCGGGATCTGCCAAGGCAGTATCTGAGGCAACCATATTTCATGACTATTTCAAGTGCGATGACTTTCCAGCAGACTTGGGGGAGACTCGCCGTCCGTGGTCTATGAAAAAGTCGTTATAGCCGCTCTATAGCGACAGATACGGATCTCCGCGAGACTCCTTGGCTGCATTGACCACGAGGTCATCATCAGGCCCCTTGACTGAGGCACGGCACACTGGAGCCCACACAAAGTGTGGTGGTGCTCGGGCACCGAAAGCGGGCCGGCAGTGGTCAACGAGAAACTGCGGTAACCGCCAGGCTGACGGCCGGCGCTGCGGGGGTGCAAAGATGGCCACGCGAGCGCCGCAGTGCAGGCTCGTGTGGCCCAGGTGGTGGTGGAAGGCAAGGTGGCGACCCTGGACGTGCTGCACACCCACCGCCGGACGGCGCAGCAGAGCGGGGATGCGGGCGGAGACTACCTGATGACCGGGAAGGGCAACCAACCGGAACTGCGGGCGGCGGTGGAGGACTGCTTCGCGCCGCACCGGGCGCCGGACTAAGATCGGGACAGCGCGGAGGAGAAGGACACCGGGCACGGGCGGAGCGAGCACCGCTGGTTGGTGACGGTCAGCTTGTCGGACGAAAGCGTGCAGGTGTTGCAAGAATGGCCCCACGCGCGGCAGGTGTTTGTGGTGCGGCGGCGCGTCTGGCGTCCCCGGAAGCAGGACTGGCGGGAGGAAGTGGCGTTCGGGATTGACAGCCTCGACCGGGAGCGCGCGGGACCAGCGGAGCTCTTGCGGCTCAACCGGGGGCATTGGCAGATCGAGAACCGGAGTCGCTGGGTGCGGGGCGTGACGCTACGAGAAGATGCGGGCTTGGTGCGGACGGGGAAGAGCGCGCAGACTCTGGCGTTGTGTCGGACCGTGGTCCGTAGCCGGCTCCGCCTGGAAAGGGTCACCAATGTCGCCCAGGAACTCCGCCGTCTCGCCGCAAGTCCGCTTGAATCGCTGCGCTTGCTGGGCATCCCCGACAATTGAATCGCCCTGGGGGTAGGCCCGTCTGGAACGAGAAATGTTGGGTGAAGTCGCCTGGAGTAGAGGCGATTCACAACGAAAAAGGGCCAGGCGGCGGCTTGTTGGTGTGGATCGTCACGTTTCCCGTTCCATCTGGAGTGCTTCCAGTGGAACACGGAATCTGCGATCTCAGCGATAGTGTGAGATCCTGGCAAACTGTTGATGGCGGTCCATTGGAGGAAACTACGAATGCGTGACTGCACACTGCGTGGACAGATCGTGATCGCGGTAC
>SXGS01113108.1_pt1 | contig 11411 bp, 10 predicted proteins | sample 3174681 | NCBI WGS metagenome assembly SXGS01 (sample SAMN11356861, study PRJNA531348) | freshwater metagenome | isolation source: freshwater sample F1-80 | place: China: Fuxian Lake, Yuxi | collected 2017-12-25 | reverse complement strand
CCACGGCGCGCGCAGCAGGGCGAGCCAGGCGACGCGATCGGCGGCGTGGGTGAGCGCGCGGGTGAGCGCGTAGAGGTCCTGCACCACCTGCTTCTCGCCCAGCGCCTCGATCTCCACGGCGCGGAACTCCAGGCCCGCGGCCTTCAGTGCGGGCACGATCTCGGCGAGCGCGGTGCGGTTGCGCACGAGGATGGCGACCTTACCCGTGGCTTCCTTTGCAATCTCCACCACGCGCGCGGCCTCGGCGGCGCGGTCGAAGAATCCATGCCAGGTCACGGCATCACCGGGCTGCGGCGGGTGGTGCGCGGTGGAGGGTGCGTAGGTGACGGCGCCGGTGGTCTCGTCCTCTTCCTGCGGCAGCGCGCGCGAGAAGAAGCCGTTCACCCACTCGACGATGCCGGCCTGCGAGCGGAAATTGGTGGTGAGCGCGAGCGACTCGAGCGCCACGTTCGGCAGCCCGGCGCGGCGCGCGTGCAGGAAGAGGCCCACCTCGGCGTCGCGGAAGCGGTACACCGACTGCATCGGGTCGCCCACGGCAAAGACGGTGCGGCCGTCATCCGCCTGCCAACCAGCGGTGAGGCGCTCCAGCAGGTCCCACTGCGAGACCGAGGTATCCTGGAACTCGTCCACCAGGATGTGGCGGATGCGCGTGTCCAGCGCGAGCAGCAGGTCGGTGGGCTCCTCGGGCTCGCCCAGGGCGAGCAGCGCGCCGTGCGCCACCTGCACGAAGTCCACCGCGCCGCGCTCGGCGAAGGTGACGAGCAGTTGCGCCTGCGCGGGCTTCATCAGCGCGAGGATGGCGTCGAGCGTTTCCCACTGGGCGTCGGTGTATTGCGCGGGCGGCAGGTCGAGCAGCGCGGAGAGCGCGAGGCGCAGGGGCTCGTTGCCGACGATGTCGGCGGGCGCGGGCGGGCGTTTGCGCCAGGTGCGCTCGGTCTTCGTCAGGACTTCGGCGGCGAACTCGGGCGTGGCGCGCGGGTCTAGCGCGCGCGCGTGCGAGAGCAGGCGTTCGCGCTCGGCGGCGAGCGCTGCTTCGAGCATCGCGCGCGTGGGCGTGCCGCCGGTCTTGCGGCCCCACTGGTCGCGGCGCGCAAGCATGGTGGCCAGCAGGCCGGTGGCGGCGCCGACGTCGTTGTCGAGGTGGGCAAGCAGGCGCTCGACCTCGGGGCCGAGCCTGGCGAGCGTGCTCGCGGCGGCCTCGCGGTAGATCTCGTCCGCGTCCTCGACGATCTCCGGCTGCGCGCCGAAGCGCGCCACCACCGGCATTTGACGAGTCAACGACGCGCAGAAGGCGTCGATGGTGAGGATCTTGATGCGGTGAGCGAGCGCGGGATCGGGCAGTTCCTTCAACACTCGCTTTCGCATCTCCGCCGCAGCCTTCTTCGTGAAGGTGATGGCGAGGATCTCCTCGGGCTTCTGCACGGCGCCCAGCAGCGCGAGGTAGCGCCGGATCAGCAGCTCCGTCTTGCCCGAGCCGGCGGGGGCCTGGACGATGAAGGACTTGGCGGGTTCGAGCGCCCTGTCGCGCTGCTCCTGGTCGGCTATGGGGGCACTCACCGTGCAACCCCGGTGGTAACATTCCCGCCATGGCGAACGCAGGCCGCATCGAAATCAACCCGAAGGTCCTCCTCGGCAAGCCGGTCATCCGGGGAACGCGGATCCCGGTCGAGCTCGTCCTGAGGAAGCTCGCTGAGGGCGCCACGCAAGCCGATCTCCTCGACGCCTACCCCTCCCTGACCGCGGACGACATCAAGGCGGTGCTCGCCTACGCGGCCGATTCCATCGCGCACGAGGAAGTCCACTCCCTCGATCGCTAGGCTGCCTGCCGGCCTATTGGAAATGCGATTCCTCGCCGATGAGAACTGCGACATGGCCGCGGTGCCCGCACTGCGTGCAGCCGGCCACGACGTTGCGCTGGCAAAGGAACGCTGCCCCAGCGCCGAAGACGAGGCCGTGGCGCGCCTTGCGCTCGATGAGCGCCGCATCCTGCTGACGGAAGACAAGGATTTCGGCCAAGTCGCCCGTGCGCTCACGTCCGAAACGATCGGCGTCATCCTGCTGCGCTTTCCCGCATACACGCGCGCGGAACTAGGCGGTTCATTGTTGAGCGCGGTCACGGAACTCGGAGAACGCCTGAACTCGAATTTCATCGTCGTCAGTCCGGGACGGTTTCGCGTCAGCTCGAAGCCGTAGATCCTCGATCGCTTCATGCGCGCAGTTCGCGGCGGCGGCGGACAGCGCGCAGGGGCTGGTTGTCGAAGCGGCGCGCGAGGGGCAGGAAGAAGTGCCTCGGGCCATAGGCCTCGCCTTCGAGCATGGAGTTGAAGCCGCAGGCGGTGACCAGCGCGCCGAAGGACTCGAACCCGGGCGCGCCGGGCGTGCGGAAGGCGAAGCGCGGGCGCTCGCCGCGGCGCGCGGCCTCGCGGCGGGCGAAGGCGTGCAGCGCGTCGACTTCGGATTGCGGCCCGGTGTGCGAGATGAGCCAGGGCGCGCCGGATTCCAGCGGTGGTGCTGCGGGCGCGGCGAGCGCGAGGGACTCGACGCGCGCCGAGTGATCGCGGATGAACGATGCGTGTGCGGGCGTGAGCGCTTCTACGACGAAAGTGGCGTCGTAGCGCCGCGGCGTTCCCGGGAACGCGCTGCGGTAGGCGTTCCAGCGCAGCAGGCGCGCGACATGGACGAGTTTCGCCTCGGGTAGCAGCGACTGGTCGGCCAGCTCGCCGAAGATGCCCAGCGGGAAGGCGTCCACCAACACGGTGTCCGGCGCGAGGCCCTGCAGGGTGTCCTTCAGCCAGCGCGGGAACGCGGCGCGGTCGCGCGGCGCGACGATGACTTCGGTGTTGCCGCCGAAGGGTATGGCGGCCGCGAGCGGCGAGGCAGTGATTACCGTCGCTTGCGTGCCCTCGGGCTCGAGCGCCGCCAGCACGCGTCGCGTGCGCGCGAGGTGCCCGAGGCCGCCGCCCATGGCATAGACGACGATCATGGCAGGCGGCTCACCCTGGCAGTAACCGTGGCCGCGGTTTCCTCCAGCAGGCGCAGGTACACGTCGCGCTCGCGCGCCGCGGTGTATTCGGATGCGAGCAGGAAGCAGGCCGAGCGCCAATGCGCGTGCAGCGCCTGGTGCGCGACAAAGCGCTCCAGCGCACGCGCGCAATCGCGTGCGTCGCCCGCGCGGAACTCCACGCCGTGCACCATATCCGCGAGCACCCCTGCCCCGCCCGCGTCCGAGGCCACGAGCGGCACGCCGAGCGCCGCGGCTTCGAGCAGCAGGTTGGGAAAACCCTCGTACAGCGAAGGCAGCGCCACCGCGTCGCAGGCGAGCAGGTACGGGATCAGGTCCATGCGCGGCATCGGCGCGAGCAGCGTGGCCGACACGCCGCGCGGCAGCTGCATGAGGAATTCCGGCCGCGCGGTGCCGGCCACGAGGCAATGGATGCGGCCGTGCAGCGCAGGCTCGCGCAGGGCTTCGAGCAGCGTCTCGATGCCCTTCTTCGGCTTCAGGTCGCCGAACAGACCGAGCACCATGCGGCCGGGCGCCGTGGACGATGCGCGAATTTCCTGCGCGCGGCGGCGGTCGGAGGGCAGCGCGCTCCATTCCTCGGCATCGATGCCGTTCGGCGTCCACGTCGCGTTCGACCCGGGAAAAAGGCGCTGCACGCGCCGGCGCTGCTCGTCGGTGACGCAGCCCACGCGCGCGGCGCGGCGGATGGCGTCCTCCAGCGCGGCGCGGCGCTCGGGCGCGAACACGCCGGTGTCGAAGTCGTTACCGCGCAAGAGCGTGATCAGCGGCACGCCGAGCCACGCCGCGTAGGCCGGGCCTGCGCTGAAGGGCAGCGCGCCGCCGAACGCAACAACATGGGTCCAGCCGGCGTTCTCGCGGTCAAGACGCGACCACAGCGACGCCAGCGCGTGCGGCACGTCCGGCCCGGCCTGCACCGTGATGTCGCGACCGCCTTCGCGCGGCGCGGTGAGCTCGGTGACCGCGGCGCGGCGCAGGTGCACGAGGTCGATCTCCACGCCCGCCTTGCGCAGCCCGTGCACGATGCGGTCGCACGACACCGCCATGCCGCCGCGGCCGGGCATGAAATGTTCGGTGAGCCAGAGCAGCCGGTGGGCGGGTTGCATCAGCTCGCGTCGAAGCCGCCACTGTCGTCGCTACCACCGCCCTCGTCTGGCGGCGCCTCGCCGTGCCAGCCTTTGTCGGCGTCGAGGCCGGCGCGGTCCTCCTGGCCGAGCGCGTTGCCCGCGGCGGCGCCGGTGGCCGCGCCGGTCGCGGCGGGCACGGTTGTACTCGGGGAACTGTCGCGGTGGTAGCCGGAACGGTGCGAGTCGTAATCGTCGTCGCGACGCGTGTAGGCATCGCAACTAGGACACATGAGGCGCTTGTCGGCCTGCGCCACGCCGTGCTTCAGGCAGACGGGCTTGGCGCAGCGGATGCACGTGAAGGCGGTGGTCTCGGGGCAGGGTTTGCGCGAGAAGAGGATGCCGGTGACGACCGAGCAGGGCTGCGGCGGCACCGGGTTCATCGGGTTCGGCGTGCTCATGCGGCTTCCTTCTTCGGCTGGCGCGGCGCAAGCTGTTTCTCGCACTGCTTCATCAGGTGGATGAGCGTGGAGGCGAACTGGCCGAAGTAGTCGGCGCGGTCCTGTCCCTGGTGACCCGCGCCCTCGCGCAACGCGGCGAGCGAGGCGCCCAGGTCGTCGGGGTCCTGCAGCTGGAGCTTGGCATTGAAGTCCTGCCGCGCGCGCAGGCTCCACGCACGCGGCGTTTCGCGCACTTCGATGAGGCCGTCGGGCAGGCGCGTTGCACCCGCGCGCGTCGCGGCCGCGTCGAACAAGCGCCGGTCGGCGTCGACGCGCACGCTGTAGCGTCGCGCGATCACCAGCTTCGCCTTGTTCTTCACCCGGCCGCGCGCGTTCTTCTTGCGCATGCGCGAAAGCGTGTGCCACTCGGTCACCGACCAGCCGAGGTACAGGCCCTGCAGCCCGAGCAACTCGCCGCGCAACCAGGCGTCCTCGCGCGAGCGGCGGCTCGTGCCGGGGCCCGATCCCGGCAGCGGCGTGGCGTCGATCGCGCGGCGCGAGTCGAGCTGCGCGGCGAGTGCGACGCGCCCCTGCGGCGCGATCCTGGCGAGTTCCACGAGCAGCGCGCGCACGAAGCCCGGCCGCTCGATGCCGACGAGATCGAGCGGCGGCAGCTTGACCACGAAGAAGGCCGCGACGATGCCGACGATGGCGACGCCGAATCCGGCGACAGGCTCCTTCGTGGCCACGCCGGCGACGATGCCTGCGATCACTGCGGCGGCGACGATCAGCCAGCGATTGCGCTTCGCGGCGCCGCGGCGCCGCTCGCATTCGGCGTTGCGCTCGTCGATGGCGCTTGCGACGGCCTCCAGCACCGCGGACCATTCGTCCACCGTCATGGTGCCTTCCGCGCGCAGGGCGCTCGCGGCCTTCGCGGCGTCGGCCTTGACGTTCGGGATCGCGGCCGGCGGTGCGGCAGGCGTTGCGGTCATCGTCGTTCCCCTCCCCTGGCGAGACTCGGGGCTGCCGGTGCAAGGTACCAGCGCGCGAGTCGTTCCTCAATGGCGTCCCAGGTGTACGCGTCAACAACGCGCTCGCGGGCGCAACGCCCGAGCGCATCCCGCAGTGCGGCATCGTCGGCCAGGCGGCGCACCGCTCGCGCCAGCAGGTCCGCCCGGCCCGGACGCACCAGCAGGGCGTGCTCGCCGTGCGTGACGAGTTCGCGCACCGGTGCGAGGTCGGAAGCGACCACCGGCGTGCCGGCGGCCATGGATTCCAGCACCTTGAGCGGGCAGCAGCCCTGCTCCAGGTTGCGCGGCGACTCGGCGAGCGGCGCAAGCGTACAGAGCGCGTGCGCCACCCAGGGCGCGAGTTCCTCGCGCGAGAGCTCGTGGCGCCAGAGGATGCGGTGCCCGACACCGAGCCGTTCGGCGCGCGCCTTGAGCGCGAGGCCGATATGCGGCGGGTGCGACGAGCAGATGACGAGCCGGAGATACGTGTCGGCGAGGCGCGCCATCGCGGCGATGGCGGTGCCCACACCCTGCCAAGGCTGCAGGGCGCCGAAGTAGAGGGCGTAGCGCTCCGGAGCATCCGCCGGGCGCGGGCCGGGCGCGGGGAGGTCGGCGCCGTTCGGAATCACGCTGATGCGCGAGGCGTCGGCGCCAAGGCGCGCGAGGTTCCTCGCCAGCGCGGCCGAGGGCGTGAGGATGCGGTCGGCTTCGGCGAGGCAGCGGCGCTCGAGCGCGCGGATCTTGTCCACCGTGTGCGCGGCCATGTTCGGGTAGCGCTCGGGCATCTCGATGGAGGGCAGGCCGTTCACTTCATAGACGGATTGCCAGCCGCCGCGCGCATCGAGGATCGGGATGCCCGACCACGGGTCACGGAAGTGGCACAGCTCCAGCGAATCGCGCTGCGCGGCGAGCACCGTGGAGAGCGAGCCCTGCCACTCGGCGATGCGGTCCACCAAGTGCCCGCCGCTGCCGGCGAGCCGCAGCACCTCGGTGCCGCCCTCGCGCTCCAGCGGCGGCAGCTCGCCGTCGCCCGCGCAGACGAGCAGCGCGTCGCCCATCGCCCGCTCCATCGCCCGCACCATGTGCGCGATGTGGATCGCCGCCCCTTTCGCGCTCGGCACGCGGTCGAAGGCTGCATAAAGAGCGCGGTGGGGAATCATTCCTCCTCCCCTTCTTCTTCCAGCAACGCCATCTTCTCGTGCACGCGGCACAGGGGCTGCAGGTCGCAGAGGCGGCACGTGGCGAGGGATTTCTTCGGGTCGACGCGCGCGGCGCCGGAGGCAAAGTCGCCAGCGAGGGACTCGAGTTCCGCGCGCCAGCCCTTCTTCAGGCCGGCCCAATCCTTTGCTTTCTCGACCAGCGCGGCGTCCGCGCCGTAGCCGGTGAACTTCATCTGCCCGGTCTTCAGGCGCGCGAAGGCGATGGCCGAGACCTCCTCGCGCGCGGTGACGGCGTAGAGCGGCAGCTGCGGGTCTGAGGGCCGCTCGCCGATCCAGTCCTGGCGCGTCACCTGCCCGGTCTTGTAGTCGATCAGCGCGTGGGTGCCGTCTTCGAGGCGGTCCATGCGGTCGATGCGCCCGGAGAATTCCAGCGGGCCGATGGCGAGCTCGCGCTGGTCCTCGACTGCAGCCACGATGAACGGACCGCGCGCGCGCTCGACTTGCAGCCATTCGCGCGCAAGCCTGGCGAGACGCACGCGCTCCAGCTCGGCGAAGCGGCCCTCGATCTCCAGCTCCGCCACCGCGCCCGCGGCGGCGCGCTCGATGGCCGGTTCCACGTCCGTCGCGAGGGCGGCGCTGTCCTTCAGTTCGCGCCACAGCCGCGCCATGAGTTCGTGCAGCAGGTTTCCGCGCGCGGACGCGTCGAGCCCGTCGGCAGGTTCCTCCAGCGCGCGCGCGCCCAGCCGGTGGCGCGCGAAGGCGCGGAACGGGCCCGCGGCCTGGTCGGCGAGTACGCGCGTGCCGCCGCCGACCCTCGAGGCGGCAACGGGCGGTGCGACACCGTCGGCAACGCTCTCTCTCGCGCGCGCGGCGAAGAGCGCCTCGCGCCAGGTCGGGTAGGCGGGTACCTCGGCCTTGCCTTCCGCGATTGCCGCGATCAGCGGGCTGGGCGAGAGCTCGCGGTCCTGCGCGCGCAAGGGGTGCGAGACGATCACCTCGCGCGCCGCGGTGAACCAGTGCGCGGTGATGCGGCGATCCAGTTCGTAGGAGCCCTCGGCGGAAGCTTCGGGAACGCCGGCCTTCTTCTGCAGCGCGATGGGGATGAAGGGATTGGGCCGCGCGGCGAGCGGCCAGGCCTCGTCCGACAGGCCCGAGACCCACAGGCAGTCGAACTCGAGGCCGGCGGATTCGAGGATGCCGAGCACCTGCACCGGCGCATCCGCCGACTCGGGCTGGAACAGCGCCTCGGCGCACAGGCGCCGGATCTTGGCGAGCGCCTGCGCCTGCGTCATGCGCGGCGCAACGCGCTCCAGCGACCCGAGTTCGGCCAGCGTCTCGTTCCAGCGCGCATGCGCCTGGAATTCCGCCGAGTCGAGGCCGCGCTCGCCGGGGAAACCGGCCGCCTTCAGCAGCGCGGTGAAGTGCCGCGCCCATTCGTGCGGCGTGCGCGAGCCCGCGCCGCCCTCCTTCGCCACGGCGAACAGTGCCTCGAGCCGCCCGCGCAAGAGCGGGCAATGCTCGACGGCGCCGACGAGCTTGCCGAGGGTGAGGGTGGCGGGCAATTTGCGGCGCAGGCGGGCATCGAGCTGCGCTCGGTGCGCGAACTCGGCTTCCGCGCCGCCGATGAAGGGCGAGCGCAGCAGGCGGCTGGTGATGGCGAATTCGATTTCACTCGCGGCCAGAGCGAGGATGGCGAGCGCCGCGTGCACCACGGGGTAGTCCGAGAGCGGCTGGCCGAGCGAGACGTTGAAGGCTTGCGGAGCGCCCATCACGCGCGTGAAGACGCGTACGACCTCCTTCCGGCGAAACTGCAATTCAGGGATCACCACGCCGATACGCGCCGCTTCCGATTCGAGTCGCGCTCTCGCCCATCGTGCCGCCGACTCGATCTCTTCGCGCTCGCCGGCGAACGGCACACGCACTGGCTGTGCCGGCTCGCGGGCGGGATCGCAGCGACGCACCTCGATGCCCTTCGCTTCGCAGGCGGCGAGGAACGCCGCGGCCTGCGGCGTGACGATGTCGAAGGCATAGGCGACCAGCATTTGCGGCTTGCCGGGCGCGATCCACTGCGCCGCAAGGTCAGGCAGGCGCGCGCTGTCAGTGTCGCCGCCGGCGCGCTTGAGGTAGGTGCGCGACCACTCGGCGAATGCGTCGGCATCCTCGGTCCCCCGCCCTGCGTTCGCATGGCCGGCGCTCGCGCCGAGGCGCCATTCGTGCGCGAGCTGCCACGCCTCGCGGCACCTGGCGGCCGCCTGCGGGATGGCGAGCAGCGCCCTGCCGCGCTCGGTGCCGCGGATCGCCTCCTCCCACAGCTGCTGCTCCTGCGCGGGCGTGAGCAGCATCGGCAGCGTGTCGCCCGTGTCGCCGTGCAGCGCATCGTCCCACAGGCGCTCGAGGAAACCGGCGAAAGGCAGGATGTCGGCTGCTTCCCAGGACTTCAGGCCCCTGGCGATCTGGAACGCATCGAACTCGCGCGTCAACGCCTGCGCGAGGCGACGATTGGGGGTGACGACGGTGGCGCCGGCGGCAAGGCCTCCGGCGAGCCGCGCGAACAGTTCCTGCTTGTCGAGCGCGGCGCCGGCCATGCGGCGCAGTCTACTTCTTCGGCGCGACCACGCGAAGATGCGACTTGACGCCGTTGACGCCCTTGATGCCGCGCACCTTGGACACGGCGAGGCCGGCCTCTTCCTTCGATTGCGCCACGCCCATCAGCACCACCTGCCCGCCGACCGAACTCCAGCGCATGTTGACCGAAGAAACGCCGGAAGCCGCGGTGAGCGTGGCGTTGATTTCCGCTTCGAGCGCGGTGTCCTTGACGAGGCTGCCGACATCGCCCGTGCGCAGCTCGTTCTTCAGCGAGCGGATGCGCTTGTCGGTCTTCACCACGTCCTCGACGACTTTCCTTGCCTCGGGCGTCTTCACCGCGCCGGCGAGTACCACGTGCTGCTGGAAGACGAGGATGGTGACGCCGGCCCATTCGGCCTTCTTGTTGTCCAGGAGCCGCGAGCTCGCGCCGGCGGAAATCTCCGCGTCGGCGGTGACCTCGGACTTCGAGCGCACGTCCATCGAGGTGCTGACCACCTTGCCGATGGCGGTGAGCGGATTGAACACCTGGGCGGCGGCGAACGCCGGGAAAAGCGCCATGAACAGTGCGGCGGCCTTGAGCATGGAGGGAAGTCTAACGCACAGGTGCGTTCCACCAACGCACAGGTGCGTTCCACCAACGCACAGGTGCGTTCCACCAACGCACAGGTGCGTTCCACCAACGCACCAGTGCGTTCCACCAGGTCAGGAGAGCCGCAAGAGGGCAATCCCTGCGGCGATGCCGGCCAGCGGCGGCACGAAGGCGAGCGCGGTCTGCAAGCCGAGCTGGCGACCCCCGGCGAAGAACACGATCGCGGTCTTCAGCACCAGGTTGGAGCCGACGGCGAGCGCAATGGCCGTGGCGGCGGCCTTCTCGGTGAGCGCGCCGGTGCTCGCCAACTGCAGCATGGAGAGCGTGATGGCGTCCACGTCGGTGAGCCCGGACACCAGCGCAAGGCCGTAGACTCCCTCGGTACCGATGTGCTGCGCGGCCATCGCGGCGAGCACCAGGATCAGCGCATAGCCCGCACCGAAGGCGACCGCCGTGACGAGGTTGGTAGGGTTCTTGTACTCGTCGGGCGAAACGTGGGTCGCCTCCGCAACCGTACGCCAGTGCCATGCGATCGCAGGCAGCGCGAGCAGCAGCGCCGGCCCCATCGCCGTGGCGACCGAGGGGGCGACGGCGGGCGAGACCAGCGCGACGACCAGCATCACGCGCACGAACATGGTGCTGTTGGCGAGCAGGATGATCATCTGCGCGACGGCGGGCGGATGCGTGCGGTCGCGCACTTCGCGCGCCGCCACGAGCGTGGTCGCAGTACTCGAGGCGAGGCCGCCGACGACGCCGGTGACCAGCAGGCCGTGACGCCCTAGCGTCAGGCGCCAGGCGACGTAGCCCGAGAGGCTGACGCCCGAAATCAGCACCACCATCAGCCACAGGTTGAAGAGATTGAGCGCGTGCAGCGGCCCGCTCTCGGCAAACGGCCGGTCGGGCAACAGCGGCAGGATCACCGCGGAGAGCACGGCGAAGCGCAGCATCGAGCTGAGGTCCTGCGTGGTGAGCCGGTGCGAGAAGCCCTCGAGCTCGGTCTTGAAGTACAGCAGCACCGTGACGCCGACGCCCAGGCCAACCGCCAGCTGGCGCTCGCCCAGCGCGATCATGGCGCCCAGCGCGAACACCACCGCGGCGGCAATCACCGTGGTGGTGCCGGAGGCGTCCACCTTGGTCTCGGGATCCATGAAGTGCGCGCCGGCGACCGTGCCGCCGACCACCAGCAGCGCCGCGGCGAGGATCCAGCCGGAGGAGAGCGCCTGCGACAGCATCATCGAGAGCGTGCCGAGCACGGCGATCAGCGCAAAGGTGCGCAGCCCCGCCTTGGCGCGCGGGTTGCGCTCGCGCTCCAGGCCGACGAGCAGGCCGATCCCCGCGCTGGTGGCGAGGGCGAAGATGGATTGCAGGTCGTGATCCATGCCTGCTTGGAGTCTCGCCACCACGGGGGTGCATGGCTTGATCCAGCGCAACATCCCGCTGCCGTGTGCTAGGTTTCGCGCATGACGATGAAACTGTGGGAACTCGCGGGCGCCGAGGACGACCGGCTGTTTTCGCCATACTGCTGGCGCACGCGCATGGCGCT
>SXGS01521595.1_pt1 | contig 11413 bp, 12 predicted proteins | sample 3174681 | NCBI WGS metagenome assembly SXGS01 (sample SAMN11356861, study PRJNA531348) | freshwater metagenome | isolation source: freshwater sample F1-80 | place: China: Fuxian Lake, Yuxi | collected 2017-12-25 | reverse complement strand
CGTTCACGTCGGTTGCACCGACCGTGATCGACTGCGGGTACGAGCCCGGCGCGCCGATCGAGTCGGGGCGGCCGTTGTTGCCGGCGGCGACCACCGGGATGATGCCCGCGGCCTCGAAGGCCTTCCACGCGTCGATGTAGCCGAGCGACGCGCCGTTGGAGTTGCCCCACGAGTTGGAGACGATGTCGGGCGCCTTGGTCGGGTCGGCACCGGTGCCGTCGGCCTTGGTGGGCGCGAGCATCCAGCTGAGGCCCTTGAGGATCGCCGCGGTGTTGCCCGAGCCACTCGCGGTGAACACCTTGGTCGCGATGAACTTCGCGCCGGGCGCCATGCCGGTGAGGCGGTCGGTGGTGCCGCCGACGCTCGTGCCGGCGACGTGCGAGCCGTGCGAGTGGTCGTCGTACGCTTCCTTCTTGTTGCCGACCGGGTCGAACCAGTTGTAGTCGTGGTCGACGGTGCCGTCGGCCTTCGTGCCCCGGTACTGCGCCTTGAGCGCCTCGTGGGCGACGTTCGCGCCCGTGTCGACGATGCCGACGACGACGCCCTCGCCGGTGACGCCCTGCGCCCATGCCTGCTGCACGCCGACCTTGTCGACGTTCCACTCGACGGTCTTCTCGCCGGCCGGAGCGGCGGGGACGGCGACCGGAGTGGCATCGTCGAGCGTGACCTCGCGGTTGCGCACGATGCGGCCGAGCTCGTCGATGCCCTGGAGCGCCTGGAAGGCAGCACCGGCACGGGTGTCGTCGACGTTGAGGATGAGCGCGCCGGTGCCGGTCGCGAAGTCGTAGCTGCGCACGAGGCCCTCGGCCTTGAGCGCGTCGAGCTTCGGCAGCAGCGTGGTCTTCACCGCGACCTCGGCGTCGACCATGGCGTCGTAGGCCATCGTCTTGCGGTCGGCGCGCGTGCCGGCGTCGAGCGCCGGGGCGAAGTTCGGGTTGACGCGCAGCGACGCGATGTACGTGCGCGAGCCCGTCTCGAGGTTGACGAACGACATGGGGGATTCCCTTCCCTGAGTGCCCCGCCCTCCCTGGCGGTGCAACGACCGGCGGGACGGTAGCAGAACCGCACCCTGCGCTGCGTCGCCCCGTGGCCCGCCCGGGCCGATGTCCGGCCGCTCGGTAGTTTGGTGCTACCGCGCTGGTCGCACGTTGGTAGCATCGCCGCACCGCACGCCCGGAGGGGGCGTGCACCTCGTCGTCTAGGAGGGCGGCGGGGCAACCCAACCAAGGATGGTCCCGATGCCGAACGCACTCGTGGTCGGTGGGTACGCCAGCAACGTTGCTGGTGAGCGCACCTACATCGCACAGCTCGACGGTACTGCCAACTTCGATCGCCCGAGCCTCATGCCGCGTGGCACCGACCGCAAGAGCGCGGTCGTCAACGAGCTCGCGCGCGTGAACCGCAACACGATGCAGGGCGTCGCCCCGGCGCTCGACGCGCTCAAGGCGCAGGGCCTGCTCACCTCGTACGAGGTGAACCCGCTCTCGAACACCGTGACGTACTCGGTCGCCGAGGGTCGCACCGCCGAGGCATGGAAGGCCGTCAACGCCGTGCAGGGCATCGGCCAGATCACCCGCGACCGCGAGGTGAAGCTCATCGGCCTCGAGGACGTGCAGGAGGGTCAGCGCATCCTCATGACCGTCCCCGCCGCCGCTGACGTCGCTCCCGCGAAGGCCGCCGACGGCACCCCCGTCGAGTGGAACGTCGACCGCGTCAACGCCCCGAAGGTGTGGGCCCAGGGCTTCACCGGCCAGGGCGTGACCGTCGGCGTCGTCGACACCGGCATCGATGTCAACCACCCCGCCCTGAAGGCCGTCTACCGCGGCACCAAGGAAGACGGGACGATGGACCACAACTACAACTTCTTCGACGCCACCAAGGGTCGCAAGGACGCGTACGACGACAACATGCACGGCACGCACGTGTCGGGCACGATCGCCGGCCACGCGAACGGCGACGCTCCCGCCACCGGCGTCGCGCCGGGCGCGAAGCTCATCGGCTCGAAGATCCTCTCGGCCTCCGGCAGCGGCACGCTGCAGGGCGTCATGAAGGGCCTCGAGTGGATGCTCGCCCCGACCGACAGCAACGGCCAGAACGCCGACCCGTCGAAGGCGCCCGACATCATCAGCAACAGCTGGGGTACCAACAACGGCAAGGACCAGTCGTTCCGCAAGCTGCTCCAGGCGTTCCTCGCCGCGGGCATCACGCCGGTGTTCGCCGCCGGCAACTCGGGTCCGCGTGCGGGCTCGGTCGGCACGCCCGGCTCGAACCCCGAGGTGATCTCGGTCGCCGCGACCGACAAGGCCGACAAGGTCGCGTCGTTCTCGAGCCGTGGCCCGAGCCCGATCAAGGACGAGAAGACGGGCTCCGACCGCAAGCCGGACATCTCGGCTCCGGGTCACCAGATCACCAGCACGGTGCCGGGTGGCGGCTACAAGACGATCAGCGGCACCTCGATGGCCACCCCGGCCGTGTCGGGCGTCATCGCGCTGCTGCTCAGCAAGCACAAGGACCTCACGAACGACGAGATCGTGAAGGCCATCAACACCACGGCGCGTGACATCGACGCTCCGGGTTACGACTACAACGCCGGCAACGGCATCATCGACGCGGAGGCCGCCCTCAAGGCTGCCGACGCGATCGTCGCCGCGCGCCCCAAGCGCGCCTGATCGGCACCCGGCTCCGGCCGGATCACCCCCGACCGCGCGTCGGGAACCATCCAGTGAAGAGGCGAGGGCCCCGCGCAGTGCGGGGCCCTCGCTGCATCAGGACGGCATCGGTGCGAGCGAGAACCGCTCGACGACCGGCTCCGGTTCGCCGCTGCATCCCGCCAGGCTGGGTGGGTTCGGGTGGGCTGCCCGACGGGATCGATCTGCAGTGGTGGTCCGGTGGGTTGTCCTCAGGTGAGGGCTGGATCGGCCGGCGAACGGACGTCCCTGAGCCGATTCGAGCGTCCCGGAGACATTGCAATCAAGGCGCGCTCGGAGCCGGTCGTCCGACGCCGCGCGACGCCGGGGTCGTCTCCCGTGACGCGACACGAAAACCGCTGCTCGGCGGTAGGATCGCCGGCATGACCTCCCCCACTGCCTCCACCGGCGACTACCCCGAGATCGCCGACGTCACCATCATCGGCGGCGGCCCGTCGGGCCTCGCCGCCGCGTACTACGCCGGCCACCGCGAAGCGACCGTCCGCATCATCGACACGCTGCCCGAGCTCGGCGGCCAGGTGATGGCGATGTACCCCGAGAAGCACATCTTCGACGTCGCGGGCCATCCGAAGATCAAGGCCTCGGAGCTCATCCGGCTCCAGGTCGAGCAGGCGATGCAGTTCGACCCGGAGGTCGTGCTCGAGGAGGACTGCCAGACGATCGAGCACGTCGACGCACCCGACGAGCCGAGCGGACACCTGATCCGCCTCAACGGCAAGAGCGGTCGCAGCTACCTCACGCGCACCATGATCATCACCGCGGGCCATGGCGCCTTCGAGCCGCGCAAGCTGCCGCTCGACGACATCGACGAGTGGCACGGCAAGGGCCTCCACTACCTCGTGAAGCGCAAGAGCGACTTCGTCGGCAAGAAGGTCGTCATCGTCGGTGGCGGTGACTCGGCGCTCGACTGGACGCTCGGCCTCCAGGACGTGATCTCGCACCCGCTCACGCTCGTCCACCGTCGTGATCGCTTCCGCGCGCTCGAGCACTCCGTCACGCAGATGCGCGACCTGGCCGGGCACGGCAAGGTGAACCTGCTGGTGCCGTGCGAGGTGACGAAGATCCACGGCAACGGCAGCGTCAACGCCGTCACCGTGACCAACGCCGACGACGGCAGCGAGCGCATCGAGGAGTGCGACGCGCTCGTCACGCTGCTCGGCTTCAAGAGCGCGCTCGGCTCGATCGCGAACTGGGGCCTCGACTTCCACACCAAGAAGTCGATCCTCGTCGACCCGACGAGCATGGAGACGAACCTGCCGAGCGTGTTCGCGGCGGGGGACGTCGCCGGCTATGAGGGCAAGATCACGCTCATCACGATCGGCATGGGCGAGGCGGCGATCGCCGCCAACCGCGCGATCACCGTGTTCCGCCCCGAGGCGAAGGCACAGCCGAAGTACTCAACCGAGTAGGTCGTCGGGGCCGCCGGAATCGCCGGGATCGGTGCCGGCAAGAAGGTCGTCATCCTCCGGGAGCAGTTCGACGGCGTGCGCGCGGGCGCGGGCGTGGAAGGTGAACGGCCCGCGCCCAGCGGCGTCCACCGCGGCAGCGTGCTCGACCTGCTCGGCGAGGCTCACCGTGAGGGTCGCTGCATCGTCCTCGACCTCGACGGCGCGGATCAAGCCATCGACGCGTTCCGCGATCTCGCCGCACCGCCCTCGGATCGACTGGGTGAGCTCGTCCATGTCGTGGTTCTGACCGGAATACGGGACGTTAGGCGACGACTCCTACCGGAAGCTTCCCCACCGTTCCCGTCGGCGGACACGTCCCGATCGGGCATCGATCGTCGGACCCGTCGCTCAGGTCGCTCGTACGATGCGAGGCATGGATCGGATCAACGACGCACTCGCGACGCTCGAGTCGCGCATCGGCGAGCAGGTCGACGCTGCCGAGCTCGCGCGCATCGCGCTCATGGGCGAGCACCACTTCCGTCGCATGTTCGCGACCCTCGCCGGCATGGGCCTCGGCGAGTACGTGAAGCGGCGACGCATGACGCTCGCCGCGGCCGAGGTGCGCGACGGCCGGGACGCCATGCTCGCGATCGCGCAGCGCTACGGCTACGCCAACGGCGACTCGTTCGCGCGTGCGTTCCGGGAGGTGCACGGGGTCGCGCCGACCGACGCGCGCGATCCCGCCACGCGGCTGCACTCCCAGTCACGCCTCTCGTTCCACCTCGTCCTCCAGGGAGCCACGACCATGACCCACCGCATCGTCGACCTCGACGCGTTCACGATCGTCGGCCGCGCGACCCGCGTGCCGCTCGTCCACCGCGGTCCCAACCCCGACATCGCGGCGTTCACCGCATCGATCCCGGTCGAGGAGACGGTCGCACTCAAGGCTCGCAACGACGCCGAGCCCCGTGGCGTGCTCGCGGTCAGCGACGACCTGGACCCCTCCTACGCGGAGGGCACCATGCTCACCTACGTGCACGGCGTCGCGGTGACGAACGCTGACGAGGCGGACGACCGGGTGCTCGAGGTCGCGGCGGGGCAGTGGCTCGTGCTGGAGCCGACCGATCCGAGCGATGCGGCGCTGCAGGAGCTCTGGCCGTACGCGTTCACCGAGTGGTTTCCCGCCAACGGCTACGAGCTGGCGTCGGGCCCATCGATCGTCACCATGCGGCTCCGCGACGACGGCTCCGGGCTCGACCGCGAGCTGTGGCTGCCGATCAGTCGCAGTAGAACCCGCGCGGATCGGCCCTGAGGTCGAGCAGCTCGAGCTGCGCCAGAACCACACCCGCGGCGGTGCCGACGACCGCACCAACGAGGATCGCGACGGAGAACGCGCGCAGCGCGCGCCAGCGGAGCGATGCGAGCCCGAGCACGAGCGCCGGCACGCCGGCCAGCCACGCGACGACCACGATGCCGTAGAACCAGGTGCCGCAGATGTCCGGGCCGGGGTCCCCGTACACGGTCGAGGCGACCGTCGCTGCCGCCGCGATGGCTACGAGCAGTCCGAGCGCGACGGGATACCCGCGCATCAGCCGAGCATGTCGCTCGCGCCATCCCCCACGAGGAACAGGTGCTCGACGTTCCTGAGCCGCCCGACCGTCCCCACCTTCGCACCCGTGGGCGAATGGATGCCGATGCGCGCGCCCACGTACCGGTCGTGCGCGATCTCGAGTTCTGCGACATCACCCTTCGCGGCGAGCACCTCGCGCAGCTCGGCGGGTGCGATGTGACCCTCGTCGTTGAACGAGACGAGCAGCCAGCGCGCGTCGAGTGCCGCGACCAGGTCGGCGAACGCCGGCAGCGCGCGACGGCGTGAGTTGTAGTCGCTCTTGAGCTCTCGCACGTCGACGCGCTTCATCGCGATGCCGTACGCCTCGGGCTCGTCGGCCCGCACGATGGTCTCCCACACGTGGTAGTTGCCGCGGTAGGAGTGCTGGTTGTAGGGCGGGTCGAGGTACGCCAGGTCCACCGGACCGACAGCGCGCGCGAGGTCGTTGGCGTCGGCGCACGTCGCGGTGCCGGTGCCAGGCAGCAGCGCGGGCATGCGCAGTTCGAGGTCGTTCGCCGAGCGCGGCGCCCACTGCTTGAGGTACGCCATCTGCACGCCAGTGGTGGAGTCGACGCGGTCGGCCGCCTCGAGCAGGCTCGTGAGCAGGATCGCGCGCTCGACGCGGTCGACGTCGAGGCGGTCGACCTCCGCGCGGATCGCATCGATGCGACGGCCGTTGTGCGGCTGGAAGTAGCGCGCGCGGTGGCAGAAGGTCTCGGTCACGTAGCCGTCGACGCCCGGGAGCGCCGCCAGGTGGGCGAGCAACTCGCGGATCCGCGCCTCGTCGATCAGGTCGGCGTCGGCCTCGACGTAGCAGGTGGCGAGCACCTCCGTGTACGACGCGAGGTCGTTGGCGTGCACGTGGAGGTCCTGCGCCTTGAGCGCCTGCGCGACGCGGGTCGTGCCCGCGAACAGGTCGAGCGCGCGCGTCACGCCGGGCAGTCGTTCGGTGACCGACGTGATGTGCGGCAGCAGCTTTCGCTTGGATCCGAGGTACTTGAGCACCGGATGCGATTGTAGCGACGGGGTCGCGGTGGAATGATTGCGATCGCAACGCCCACGAGGAGGAATTCATGGCTGGTACGCGCACGTTCGACGGGGCCCTGACCTGGGTCGGGCACGGCACCTACCTCCTCGAGGCGGCTGGGCAGCGCATCCTCATCGACGCGTTCGTCGACCACTGCCCCACCGCGCCGGAGCACCTCCACGGCGAGGGCCTCGGCCACCTCGACGCGATCCTGCTGACGCACGGCCACATGGACCACGTCGCCGACGTCGTCGCGCACCAGCAGCGCACCGGCGCGGTGGTGGCCGGCATGGTCGAGCTCATGTCCTGGCTCGGCACGAAGGGCGTCGACGACGACAAGCGCATCGACTTCAACCTGGGCGGGACGATCGAGCTCGACGGCGGCATCCGCGTGACGATGACGTACGCGCGCCACTCGTCGTCGGTGCCGAACGGGTCCTACGCCGGCACGCCGGCGGGCTTCGTGATCGAGCTGCCCGACGGCTTCACGATCTACCACTCGGGCGACACCGACGTGTTCGGCGACATGGCGCTCATCGGCGAGCTGCACGAGCCCGACCTCGCGATCCTGTCGATCGGCGGTCACTACACGATGGGTCCGCGTGGCGCCGCCAAGGCGGTCGAGCTGCTCGGCGTGAAGCAGGTGATCGGCGGTCACTGGGGGACGTTCCCGGCGATCGACGGGACGCCGACGCAGCTCCGGGAGCTGGTCGGGGCACAGGGCGTCACGGTGCACGAGCTGCAGCCGGGCGAGACGTTCACGGGTGCCGGGGTGCCGGCCTGATGGCGCGCCCCGCTGCCTTCGAGGACCTGCTCGCTGCCAACGAGGATTACGTGCGCGGCTTCACGCTCGGCGACCTTGAGGCGACCGCGAAGCGGAGCCTCGCGATCGTCACGTGCTTCGACTCGCGCATCGAGCCGCTCGAGATGCTCGGGCTCGCGCCGGGTGACGCCAAGATCCTGCGCGTCGCCGGTGGCCGCGTCACGGAGAGCGTGATCGAGTCACTGCGACTCGCGACCGAGCGCCTCGGCGTCGACCGGATCGCGCTCGTGCAGCACACCGACTGCGCCGCGCCGTCGACGGGGCTCGACACGCTCGCGGCCGACGTGCTTCGCGTTCGCCGACACGTTGACGTCGACGCCGATCGCGTCGAGGGCTTCGTCTACGACGTGCACAGCGGCCGGGTCACCCACCCCGACGAGTGACGTCAGCGAACGCGCGAGCCGGCACGGCTGCGCGAGCGGCGCCGGGCGGCGCGGAGTGCGAGGCCGCCAGCAACGGCGACGAGGCCGACCCGTGCCGCTCGTCGGCGATGCAGCGGCGCCTTCACGCGCGTGGTGAAGCCGAGGATGCCCCAGCCCTCGTCCTCGGCGAGGCGACGTAGCTGGCGGTCGGGATTCACGGCGTAGGGACGACCGACCGCGCGCAGGAACTCCGCGTCGGTGATCGAGTCGGAGTAGGCGCTGCTCGACGCGAGGTCGATGTCGTGCTCGGCGGCGAACGCGCGGATGCGATCGGCCTTCGCGTCGCCGTGGTTGGCGAGCGCGACCTCGCCGGTGAACACGCCGTCGACCACCTCGAGCTGCGTCGCGATCGCGCCGTCCATGCCGAGCAGCTGCGCGAGCGGCGCGATGATCTCCTCCATCGTCGCGCTCACTGCGTAGACGCGATGCCCCTGGGCCTGGTGCGATGCGATGCGCTCGAGCGCCTCCTCGAACACCATGGGTCGTACACGCCGCTCGAGCTCGTCCTCCACGATGCAGGTGAGCGTCGAGCGGTCCCAGCCGCGGATCAGCTCGCTGAAGGTCGCGGTGAAGCGGTCGAGCTGGCGGTGGTTGGTGCCCTGGCGGGCGAATGCGACGCCGAGCAGCGCGCTGCGGACGAGCTGGCGCGTCGTGAGGAGCCCGCGGCTGCGCATCGGGCGCGCGAGGTGGAACCCGCTCGCACCGGCGAGGAGCGTGCGGTCGACATCGAAGAATGCTGCGACGGTGGGGGGCATGGACACAGGCTACCCACCCGCGGGATGGATCACGTCGGGAGCGTGACGCCGAACCGCACGCGAGCGTCGGATCGGTCGTACCATGCGGTTCCCCGCTGCGCGTGTGCGAGGCCCTCCACGATCGACATGCCGAGTCCCGAGCCGGTCGCGTGCTGGTCAGCGCGCTGCTGCGAGAACTTCTCGAAGAGATGGGGCTCGTACTCCGGGCTCAGCCCCTCGCCGCCGTCGGAGACCCACAACGCGATCTCGTCGCCGCGCCGTTCGCCGTCGATCTCGATCGGCTCCTTGCCGTACTTGATCGCGTTCGAGACGAAGTTCACCAGGATCTGCTTCACGTGGTCACGGTCGGCGAGCACCACGAGCCCGTCGTCGCACCGCACCGACACCGACGGCCCGTCGGGGGTGGCGAGCTCCTTGATGACCTCGTTCGCGACGTCGCACACCCCGACCGGCTCGCTCACGGTCCGCAGGCGGCCCGCCTCGAGCCGCGCGACCGCGAGCAGGTCGTGGACGAGCCGCGACAGGCGCGTCGCCTGCTGGTTGATGATCGTGACGTACTCGCGCTTGTCGTCGTCGGAGAGCACGTCCCACGAACCGATGATCGAGGTCGAGAAGTTCGTGATCGACACGAGTGGTGTGCGCATCTCGTGCGACACCATCTGGAGGAGGTGGTCCTTCAGCTCGACGGTCGCCCGGAGCTCCGCGACGAGCTGCTCGAGGTCGGTGATCTCCTGATCCTGTTCCTGTGCCATGGCGTGGTTCCTCCTCAGCTGCGGCAGTGTTCGAGCACAATGCGCGGGATGTCCGGCACCGATGATCCCTTTTCGATGAACGCGTGCGCCCCTGCCGACAGCGCGCGCTCCTTGACCTGAACCGCGCTGAATCCCGAGAGCATCACGATGCGCGTGTCGGGACTCACCTCGCGGATGTGCGGGATGGCGGTGATGCCATCCATGTTGGGCATCGAGATGTCGAGCAGGATCACATCGGGCTGCAGACGTCGGCACGCCTCGATCGCCTCGAGGCCGTCGTGCGCCGTGCCGACGACGTCGAGTTCGGGCTGCATCGTGAGCAGCATCGACATGAGTCGGACGAAGTCCGGCTGGTCGTCGCACAGCACGAGGGAGCAGGTGTCGCCGGTACCGTCAGCCACGGTCGGCAGCCTCGTCGCGTCGGAACACGCTGGACAGGGAGAGGTCCTCGGCCTCCGAACCCCATTCGCTGATGAGCCGCTTGGTGATGGCGAGGGCCTCGCGAAGCGCGGTCCGCGCGTCCTCCTCCTGGCCGAGGCTGAACGCGAGGTCGGCGACGGCGAGGCGCTGGAGGACGGTGTCGTTGATCTCGTACGCGCGGCGGCGGTCGGCCTCGGCCCGGCGCTGCGCTTCCTGCTCCTGCTGGGTTGCGAGCTCGTGCTGCAGGCGCAGCTGGTCGGTCATGTCGATGGTGGACGCGAGCGCCTGCGCTGGATCGTCGGTGGCAGTGGGCAGTCGGACCGCGCTGACGTCGAGGATCCGCTCGGTGCCGTCGCCGAACGCGAAGCGGATGCGCTCGCGCTGCACTTCCTCGCCGGTCAGCAGTGCGCGGGCGATCGGCAATTCCTCGGGCTCGTACTGCCTGCCATCCGGGCGGTACCCGACGAACACGCGGTAGTCACCGATGCCCTGGATACCCTCGATGCCCTCCGCCGAGTTGGCGACCTCGGCGAAGGCCTCGCGCCAGGCGTTGTTGACGAGCAGCAGTCGGCCGTCGGCATCGGCGATCACGACGCCCGTCTCGAGCTGTTCGATCACCTGGTGCAGGCGGGCGCGCTCGATCGCGAGGCGGTTGACCAGGTCGAGGCCCTGCTTGCGAGCTGACACCAGTTCGGTGACGTCGACCACGTGCACGATCACGCCGTCGACGTCGCCCGCCGCGTCACGACGGGCGACGTATGCGGCATTGACGTAGCGCACGTCGCCCTCGGCGAGCAGCACCTCGACCTCGGTGCCGAGCCACGGGTGACCCGTCCGGTAGACGTTGTCGAGCTGACGAGCTATCTCGCGGCCAACGGAGTTCGGGAGTGCCGCCGCCACGGTCAACCCGACGAGCGTGGATGACGCGCCGACGAGTCGACGGTACTGGTCGTTGTGGTACCGGAAGATGTGGACCGGTCCCTCGAGCACCGCGACGGCCGCCGGGAGCGATCGAAGGATCCTGTCGACGGTCGGGTTGTCGGGATAGACGCTCAACGAGCTCCAAGGCGGGGTGCGGTGCCGATCGTTGGAAATACTAGCGATCGATCGGACGGCGCGTGCGGTGGTCGCGACGTGACCGTCCTCCGCCTGCTCGAGGGCCCTTTACCGAAGCGCATCCAACCGTGAGCCGACTGGTGTCCGGAACGCCCCTCGTCAAACCTTCAGCACCTGGTATCGCATGCGCACGCGTCACGTGTTCCGAATCACGGACGCCCGACGTTCGAAGCGACTAGAGCATCGAAAGGGGCTTCTTGATGCGGTCGGCGGGCGCCGGTGCCTGCTTGGGGAACACCGGGCGTCGCGCCTCGACCGCCTCCGCGAACGCCGCGAAGCGCGACGCGATGGCGCCCTCGCCGGTGGCGGTGACGGGCACGCCCGAATCGCCACCTTCGCGCACGCTCGCAGCGAGCGGGATCGTGGCGAGCAGCGGCACCTCGAGCTCCTCGG
>SXGS01644062.1_pt1 | contig 11414 bp, 13 predicted proteins | sample 3174681 | NCBI WGS metagenome assembly SXGS01 (sample SAMN11356861, study PRJNA531348) | freshwater metagenome | isolation source: freshwater sample F1-80 | place: China: Fuxian Lake, Yuxi | collected 2017-12-25 | reverse complement strand
TAGTTGTATCGTTAAGGCCAAGTCTACCGTAGTTGTTTCTGCCCCAACTCCATAACGTGCCATCAGTAATTTTTATAGCAGTACTGTGTTCGCCAGTCGAAATTTGATGTGACCAAGCAGTTAGTGCGCCAACTTGTACCGGGCTGGAACGGTTAACCACATCGTCAAGACCAAGTTGACCGTAGCCGTTTTTGCCCCAAGCCCATAACGTGTTATTATTTTGAAGAGCAATAAAGCTAGTAACGCTACCTGAAATCTTAGACCACGTTGTCAGTGCACCAACTTGTACTGGGCTGGAACGGTAAGTGGTGCTGAGGAGATTCTGACCAAGTTGACCGTTGTTGTTTTTGCCCCATGTCCATAACGTGCCATCAGTTTTAATAGCGCCGCATGCTTGACCAGCTGCTCCAAGTTTAGACCACGTAGTCAACGCGCCAACTTGTACCGGGCTGGAACGGCTAGTTGTATCGTCAAGACCAAGTTCACCGTTGGTGTTAAGACCCCAACTCCATAACGTGCCGTCAGTTTTAATAGAAAACATTTCAGAACTACTAGCTTCTATTTGATACCACGTAGTCAACGCGCCAACCTGTACTGGACTAGAGCGGTTAATCACATCGTTAAGACCAAGTTGACCGCTGGTGTTAAGACCCCATGTCCATAACGTGCCATCAGTTTTAATACCTATGCTTGAATTATCTGCACAGGTAATGTTAGACCACGTTGTCAGTGCGCCAACCTGTACTGGACTAGAACGGTAAGTGGTGTTATTGTGACCAAGTTGACCGTTGGTGTTTTGGCCCCAACTCCATAACGTGCCATCGTTTTTAATAGCTAAACTATGTCTCTTTCCAAGGGCAATTTGAACCCACGTTGTCAGTGCGCCAACTTGTACTGGACTAGAACGGTTAACCACATCGTTAAGACCAAGTTGACCCTGCGAGTTAGCGCCCCAGCCATACAACTCCTCTGCGAATTTTAACGGCTTGGGCCATAAATTTTTAGCGTTTAGCTGCAACGCTTCGGACATACTCCAAACGCCCAGCGCAGAACCGCCCTCATTATCAATAGGGCCAACAGTCGTAGGCGCTGTTTTACTAATTATTCCTCCGGGGTATCGCTGACTCACTTAACTCTCCTTAATGCTTGTTTTTCACCCAGGCGTTCTTTAATCTTTTCAAATGGGATTTTCCAATTGCCAAATACTTCTTGTCGGTAAAGCGTCATCGTATCGTAGTAAGGACACGTTTCGCCCTCCAGCGCGTATAGAAAATACCCCATCACTGGAATGACTACCCAAGTCTCTACGCCCATTGCGGCAGACAGATGACTTACGGAAGTACAAGATGAAATTACTAAATCGCAAGAAGCTACCGCAGCACGAGTATTTTCCCACGAATCCAAAGGAACCTGCTTAACCCAAGACGGACGCAAGTCTGCACCTTCGTCACGCTGTAAAGAAATAAACTCAGCGTCAGCGTCTTTCACTGCGTTAAACATTAGTTCATAAGGAAACTTTTTTTTGTGCTCATGCTCAAAAGCTGCCTGACCCTGCCAGCGCAACCCTATACGCTTGCAACGGCTTTTAATCGTCGTAGGTTTAGCAATGTACGGTTTACCTGACAAGTCTTCTAATTCAAACCCTAAAGGTACAACAGCACTCATGCCGCGCACATAGAAGTCGTGGTAAATACCAAATGACGCTTCATGCTGAATTACAGCAGAAACACCATCAACGCCGACAAACAAAGATGCTAGTTCGCCAGAGCAAGACACAATGACTTTACATCCACGGTTTGCAATCGCTTTAGCGTAGCGTATCTGATGAATCTGATCACCTAGTCCGCCTTCAAGATAAAGCATTACAATGCCTTTGCGTTTCCCATCCCAAGGTTCTGTCGGGACGTTGGGCTTGGCGTTACCAAACACATTGACTATCCGACCACGATCCATTAATTGATAGCCTTTTTGTATTTGCCCAAGTCTCAAATAGTACCAGCCACGGTTGTAAGCTGCTCTGTGATTTTCAGGCTCGTTAGCTTCAATCTTCTGGCACAGTCTCCATCCCTCTGCAAAGTCTCCCATCATCGAGGCGGCAAGCTGTAGATCAAGGTCGTGCAGATCAGGTACATTGCGGGGTTTATCAAGCCAGAACTCAGGTTGGCAGAACTGGTTGTAGTAATGCTTCAGAATGTCTTTTGGGCTTTCATTGTGCTGACGCTCAAGAACTGGCTTAATGTCGTGTAGACCTGAAATGCCGTGGAGATTCTCGTCGTCCTCTTTCATTGTAGACGCATCTATGTTGACGTAATCGTATTGAAAGTCAGGCAAGTTAAGAAATGCGTGAATGCGCTGTAATTGAGTCTTAGGGTCAGTTAATAAATCTTCGTACTCTACAAACAGGAAAGACTCTGGGTCATAAGCGTAACCGCCCTGTAACGTCTGGTAGGAATTCTTGAGGTGGTTAGTTAGGCTGCCAAAGGTCAAGAATTCATCAAGGTTCTCAGGCTTGGCTACACGAACAAACGAAGCCATGCAGTCTGGTATTGAACGCACAGTAGCAATGATTTTTGGCTTACGGCCTAACACTTGACCCATTGCCTGCATGATGATTGGGACAGGCCAGTTACGCGACTTATCAACAATTACTGACTTTGGGACTTCCTCGTAGAAAGCGTCAATTACTCCGCGCATAGTATGAGCGAGTTTTTTTCTTTCAGGGTCGTTTTTAACCAAAAGGTTATCTTGATGCCATGCCGTAGCAAGACCGTCTAGAGCAGCACCCAAAGCCGAAGTGGTAGACACATGACACATTGGGTTTTGATTTAGGATAGCCGCCAGTACCGTTGAACCTGATCGGGGTAAACCTGAAAGAAAGTGTAGGGTTTTATTCATTGTCGCCTGTTATGGTCTAATGGTTAAAATATGTGACCCCCTTAAGTAATTTCTTCCCACGATACTGTAACAACAAGATCATTCGCCGCACTAGCAGTTGCGCCAATAGACTTATCTTCTAAAAGGTAAAAACTTGTTGTCTTGTCCGTGATTATAAGAGTTGCATCAGCAGGAACAGAGATGGTCGAGGCAATTGCAGTGCCAGTGCCACCCAGCGCCGCAGCAGAAAATATTTTGATTGTGATGTCGCAAGCTGATGAGCCGTCTACGTTAGCAGCAACAATCGAGTTAATCTTGTAGACCTTACCACTTGCAGAAGCATTGCTTGCCAGTGCGGTTGCAAACGGGTCAGCAGTGGATGATATTAAAATTGTACTCGTGTTACCAACAATGCTTGTGACGGCAACAATATTAGGGTTAGCCACGGATGTTTCTCCTTACAAACCAAAAATGAGCGAGAAGGCGATAGCTTGGCCTTTGGTTGCGCCTGTCACCGCTGGAGCTGTTGACTGCCACGTTGAGCCATTTGAAGTTAGCACATTGCCGCTGGAGCCAGGGGCGACAAACTGCACCGCGCTTGTGCCATTGCCGAGGATTACGTTTTGAGCTGTCAGTGTCGTTGCACCAGTGCCGCCATTGGCTACAACCAAAGTGCCTGCTAGTGTAATTGACCCGCTAGATATTACTGGCCCACCAGAGGTTGTTAAACCTGTAGTCCCACCAGATACATTAATGCTTGTTACAGAGCCTGCGCCTGGGCCGCTAAAGGCAACTTCTATAGAGCCAGTCCCATTGGTTAGGGTTACTCCAGAGCCTGCGGTAAGAGTCGCTGCGGTAAAGCCTGAGCCATTACCTATTAGAAGTTGACCGTTGCTAGCGGTGGTAACTCCAGTGCCGCCACGGGCTGTAGAAAGAGTCCCAGTAGTGCCTGCAACAATAGGAAGTCCTGTGGCATTAGTTAGGGTAGCTGCTGATGGAGTTCCCAAATTTGGGGTAACAAGAACTGGGGAACTTAAAGGAGCTTTAGCGTCTAGCTGAGTTTGGATTGCGCTTGTTACACCATCCGTATAATTTAATTCTGTAACTGAGGCAGTAATTCCATCTAAGGCATTAAGTTCTGCTGCTGTAGAGGTAACCGAGGTACCACCCAACGTAAAATTTGTAATTGCAGCCGTGGGAATTGTAGCCGTGCCAGTAAATGTAGGGGAGGCCGTGTCAGATTTAGAATTAACGGATGTTTGAATTGCCGTAAACTCAGAATCAATCTCTGTGCCTTTAACAACTTTCGATGGATTACCAGATATTAAAGTGTCTTTAGCTGTAAAATTAGTAGTTTTTGTATAATTACTCATCTGGTAGCCCTATAAAATGAAGGTAAAACAAAGGGAGGGGGGTTACCCTCCCCTTGCTTGTTACTTACGCATCAAGAACAACAAAGCAAAAGCCTGCTTCTGGACGATGAGCCTGAACACCGTAAAGAGTGTCGGCAGTATACAGAGTAGACAAATACTCTTGTTTGTACTGAGTCTGTGAACGAACACTCATCTGCTCACCAAGAATAATTGCATCCTTGTGGAAGAAAAACGCTCCTCGCAAATCAATAGTACCAGCGGTATTAGATGTAGCATCCTCAATCAACGGGCAATTAGAGGATACATAAATCTGAATGCCGTATACGCTACCAATCAAACCTGATTGCACAGATTTATTATTGGTAAAGTCGCTTGACACATAACGGTCAACGCCCATGATTGCAGAACGTAATGCAGGAGGAATTACCAAGCAACGATCAGTCATGGGAACGTCTGCGTCGTCCATTTTCTTAATCAATCCCCGGAAACAAGCGTCAGTAAAGACATCAGTGCTTACTACTTGGTCAACAGCATAAGCAGTCAATCCAGTAGAAGAATCACAATAATAGCTATTGGTATTCACCCACTGAGCGCCACTACAAGTTCCTGATACCGGAGTAGTCAAGTCAAGAGTGCCGTTACCAAATGCAGTACCAACACGGAACAGATCGTTGTCAATCTGACGAGCCAAGGAATAGCCTGCATCTTCTGTGTAGAACTGACGCAGAGATGACAAGGCTTGGACGTTAACAATATCCTCAATCAAACGAGAATATTCAAAGTGACGGTTGATAGTCAGAGTGGTTTCAGTCTCAAGGTTTGCTTGAATTGTTACCGCCGTTGCCTCTGATTTAGCACTAGCAGACCCACGAATTGGCTTAGGCAAATGCAGAACATCACCCTTCTTACCCTTAAAGTTTATCTTTTTAATAAGCGGAGCCATCTTGAGAGATTTCTGATATGCCGCAATTACCTCGTCAGACCATATTTCTGGGATGAATTTATCTGCCGCTGTTTTATCTACTACCGCGTTCGCTGTAAAGAACGCGCCTGAAGTTTCGCCTGCCATGATATTTAGCCTCTATTTAGCGAACTCTACCTTCTGCGTAAGCCTGTCTTATAGCAGGCTCCATAGCATGGTATCGTTCTGGATTGGTTTGCATGAGTTCAATAATGTCGTATCTTTTATATATATCTTTGCCTTTTTGCTCAGAACTTGCTTTTGACAATCCAGTTGATGCTTTTTTCAAAGTCTGTTTTCGAGATGTCTTCTCTGCGTCCAGTAAACTTTCTGATGCGCTCTTAGTTGATTTCCATTGGGTAAACAACTCGTCTGCGGCATCAGTATCAAACTGATTGTCTGCGCGTTGATACAACTCTATACGCCATTTATTTGCCTGAATCCATTGTGCAAATGCAGGATCACCAACAATTTCAACTGCGTCAGGATGCTTTGACATCAACATACTCTTTGCCTGTTCAGTCCACATTCTGGCATTCAACTCTTGTACCTGCTTAATAGCAGGATGAGAAGAAATGCGTTTGTCTACGGCTTGATCAGGGTTGGAGAAAAAGTCAATTTCCTCTGCGGGTTCTGCCTTTTTTTCCTCTGATCGCGAGAGAATGAATTGGTCAACAACTTTGCGTAATTCGCCTACTTCTGACCCTTGCTGACCAAGACGGGACTCAGCTTCTTGGTGCATTTTTACAAGGTCTTGAATAGACTTATTACGGTACTTGTCGGGAACTTCCGATTGTCTCTTTTCCTCTGGCTCCATAACTTCTTGGTTGCTAGATTCATCAAGTACGGAAAAATCATCTTCATTTTGTTCTACGCTATCAATTAGTTCTGCCATTATTAAGCCTCATAAGACCAATCTAGCTACCCGGTTCACTGTTTCGCTACAGTAACAACGGACTAATCTTGGTTTGCCTTAAGTTCTTTTGCAATCTGCTTGTCCCTTGAGTTTAACCACTTCATCGTAGCACCTGGAAAGTGTCCAGACGTAGGGTTTAAATACACTCGTGGGGCGCAGATCATACGACTACCAATCTCATTGCAGTAAGGGCAATAATACTGTGACTCATCTCTGACAAAACACTCAAATACATGAGCGTTTTTACATTGATAATCAAAGACTTTCATTGCTTTACTTTTTTCTGCCGTGGTCTATGGTAGATTCAAGATTGAGGATAAAAGATAGACTGTTTATCTGTCCTTTGCGAAAGAACAGGTCATTCACATCTTTTGTTGCCTCAACAGAATTTATGTTGCGAGCATTATCTTCCAGCTCGCCTATTAATAATTTCCAGCCATCAGATGCAAACATCTCATCCATAGCGTTAAAGTATTCTTGGTCTGCAATCACTGCTATCTCAACAAAATTTATATTGTAGGATGTTTTTTAATAATTTCGCGCTTTTTTTCTTGCGTCTTTTCAAGTTTAGCAATGCGCGCTTCTAAATTTTTTAGTATAGCATTTACTTGGGCTACAACATCCCGTAACTCTTGTGGCGTTACCACTACATTAATCCTTTAGCTATTTCAAGATTTACTTTCTTCTCGTTTAATATTCGGTCAGCAACGTTGAGTCGTCGTTCAAATTCCTTGTCATCTGCTGTGCCTGCTGACAGATTGGTTGTAATAGCCTTAATCTGAGCAGTCTCAAGCTCTACAGGAATTGCTTTAATTTCTGCCATCATCTTGATTGCACGAGCCTCTGACTCTTTTGCTTGACCGTTAAGAGCATTTGTCTGAGACTGCTGGAAGTCTGACTGAAGTTTCAGCACAGCTTCTTGTTGAGCTTGTTGTGCTTGCTGCTGTTCTGGAGAAACTTGACCAGCCGCTTTAAGCATCTTGATTAGCTCTTCTCTATTAGAAAGATTCATACTATCGATAGCTGATTCAATCAAAGACATATAAACCGGAGATGTCTGTGGCATGGTCTGAAGCAATTGAATTAGCTGAGTCACCTCATATTCTCTGGCAATAATTCCTAAGGATGAGGTAATGTCAAACTTGTAGTCTGCTACTGGATATATCTCTGGTTCAAACTGCATATAACGCCATAAGATTTTTTCAATCATTGGGATCAAGAATGACTCTTGGAAGTTAATCAAGGTTCGTTTGTGGCGCTTAATGATTGCGCCCAGAGACATAGAGATGCCAGCAGCCGTAGCTTCGCCATTAATAGAGCCAGAGATTCCAGCTGAGTCAATAGCACCTGTTGCTGTCTGAACCATTCTTTGAAGCTCACCAGCTTGGGCGAATGTAATCTGAGAGACTTGACCAAAGTTAAATGGCTGGAGAATTTCCGCTGGGTTTCCATTGGTCATAATAATTTTGCCAGGTCTGACTTCAGGTTTAGCCCCTCTGGGCATTCTGGAAGCGTCCATAGCAATCATAGGATGAATCGTGAGGGCAAGAGCGTCTATTCTAGCTCTAAGCTCTGCATCCAAAGCCTTTTGTGAGTTGTAGCCCTTCTCACAAACACCTCGACCCCAGAACCTACCAGGAACTATGTCCCAAGGAAAGGCAATGAGGGGTCGATCATTCATCATGTAAGGGTTTTTTTCAGCCTTAACAACAGTAGTGCCGTTAATAATAACGACAATAGCCTCAACGTAAAAAGAGTCTTTTTCTTCCTCAAGGTCTTCGTATTCTTCATAATTTTCAAGCAATGATCTTGGAACCAGACCAAAGTATTTAGTGCGACGAACTTTGTCGTCGGGCTGGTCTATGAGTTCGTGATCTACATCTAAAGCTAAGTCTGGATAAGTAATATTGAAAGGCTCGTCACGGTATACGCCAGACTCTTGGAGTAGCTCAATCTCGTGGGGAGAGCAGTATTCATCAATGCAAATACCAATAGCGTCATCTACAGATGTAGCAATAGGGTCAATAAGGAAATTCTGAGGAAGGATTGTTCTTAGTTTACAGACGGTTCTGTCTGCAATGGTTACTCCCACGGCCTGTAATTTACCGCCCATTATATCCTGTTTGGCAGGCTTCATTTCCTTTTCTTGAGAGATAACAATCTCAGCCATGCCTGTACCGTAGACGGCTGAATTAATCAGACACTCTGCTACCGCTTTTCTGACCTTGTTTTTCTGGATGTCTCTGTATAGCTGATCTCTAAGATATTCAATATCAGCAGAATCTTGGTCTTGAAGGTCATCTCTTATATCAAAGAAACGCCCCCTTCCAAAAGTTGCTTCTTCAATCTCTGCTACAGATGACTCTACTGCCTGTTGAAGGGCAGGAGAAATAATTTTAGAGCGTTCAGATTCTCTAGTTTTATCTTCATCGGCATGAATTCCACGCCATAGACGATTGTATTCATCAAATCTATCTTCGTAATTATTTTTAAAATGATTGCGCCATAACCGACACTTATCCATAATCCACCCATCAAGGGTTTCAATCTGGGATATTGTTTCTTCGTTAGAATCAAGCATATTTAATATCCAGAAACAGAATCTAACGCAACAAAATCATCTTTTTCATACTCAGAGAAGTAGGATACTTTTGCTAACTGGTCAATATATGCCAGCGCATCAATCATATCATCATGGGTCAAGGAGTCTGGAAACTGGAAAAGCTCATCCATAAACTGCGTATTCCATTCTCCCTTGTTTAAGGAGACAAGACCGTTCTCAAAACGGCCCTGTAGCGCCCACATAACCCGATCTGTCTTCTTTTTATTGCCGTGAGTCAATTCTTCTACCCTAAAGAACCTGCCACTCTTCTTCATTAAGTCAGTAAGTGGAGACATTACCGCTTGTTTGGCAATGCCTTTTTCAATTCCTACTGAAACTGGCTGATAATCACGCACGATCTGAAAAATCTTAGTGGCTGTTTCATCCAAAGTCCATCTGCCAATTATTATATCCTTAACCCACCACCCATAAGGGCCGACTTTTACCACAGCCATGGCTGTATTATCAAGTTTTTTAGATTTAGTCTTCTTGCCAACCTCTTCAAAGCCAGCCAGGTCTATGGCAACGTAATATTCCCCAGCGGGTTCATCCTCTGAAAACTTAATCCAGTTTTCTTTAAACATTTCAGAGCCTTTAGCCTCAAAAGATGCTAAAAACTCTTGCCTAAATGCATAGGAACTCATGGACTTTTTGGCTTTATCAACCTCTTCCTTCTCTATGATAGGGTTGTCATAGCTGGTGTAATGCCATGCTTTATAGTCAGAATCTAAACCCAGCTCTGCCAATTTGTAGAGTTCATAGAAATGATTTCTACCCATTGGTGTGCCAATAAACAAAGCACTGCCCTTTAAGTCGGCTAGGGCTGGGCGTAAGATGGACTCCCATACCTCTGGTTTCATGTCTGCGTATTCGTCCAGAACTAGGTATTTGAGGCTTACACCCCGCATGGTTTCTGGTCTATCCGCGCCCTTAAGAGATATTGTAATTCCGTTGACTAGCTTAATTTGTAGATTATTAACGTGGGAATTCTCGATAAGCCCGTGGCCTAAATCGAGAAGGGTATTCCACATAATATCTCTTGCCTGCCCTTGTGTGGGAGCAACGTAGAATACGTTTCCACGGTCTGTTTGAAGGGCGTTTACCAGTAGAAGATATGCGGCTAACTTGGACTTGCCTGTACGTCTGCCTGCGGCAACAACTTTAAATCTTGTGGGGTCATTCCAAACTTCTTGCTGCCAGTGCAAGAGCGATATATCCAAATCCATTAAGAATGCTCATAAGGAAGGTTATTCGGGTTCTTGGTCATATACTTCGCCGACCTTTTTTATCGTTGTATTGCCTGCGGTAGTTACGTTAATATTAATCATTGGCCTATCACCCAACTTGTTCTTATCGTAATAGCTCATAGGAGCCATCCTGTCCATAATAAGTTTCCAGGCCGCTGCTTGATTTTTGTTTTCATCATCACAAGCAGCTTTTACTATAGAGTCGATTACTAAATCTATTTTATTAGCAAGAAGAAGCCTTTCTTCCAGCTTCTTAATGGCAGTACGCATACCCTTTGGTCGGCCTATTGCCTTTTTATTCTGATCTTGCCACTGCTGGCGAGTCATCAGACGGTTTTTCTTTCTGGGTCTGCCTCTTCCCCGTTTAGTTTCTAAATTGAGTTCTTCATTAATATCCGGAGTAGGCAGTTCCTTTTGAGCTTCCATTTGGCTTTTTCTTTTTACTTTTTGATTTAGTTGATTTAGACGGCTTGCTCTTTGTGTTCATCATGTCCATCACCTTTACAATATTTCAATTTATTTTTTATTGAGCTTCTTTGGCAAGTCTTTTTTGTGAAACAGAAGTTGGCTACTAGCAGTATGAGTCTTGCCAGACATAAGTTGCCCTTTTTCGTTCTTATGGGAAGCACCCTTATGTTCCGTGCCATTTTTAAAGTAATGTTTAACACCAGTTGCCATTATTGTCACCTCTCATAATATTCTTGTTACCACTTAACCTTGTCTGCCCAGAATGCAGCAGACATTTTGCCTTTAGCAATGTTTTCAGCGTGTCTTGATTTGAACGATTCTCGTCTAGCCTTACTAGCTTTAGGCTCACCTTTTTTCTTAGGGGAACCTGAAACACCCTGCTGACCAAATCTAATAGTCTTGATCTGGCTGCCTTCTTTGGCTACAACAACATGAGATTTTGTGGGATGGTTGGGAGTTTTCTTGGGCTTGTTAAAGCCCTCTACTCCTATGCGATTTAATCTGGAGTCTTTCAATTTTGAAGTTCTGCCGTAAAACACATTGGATTTAGTTCTCCCCGCTACGCAGAGTATGGCTAGATGTACTGGTCGTTACAAACTATTGTCTTTATAAACATCTTATCAATTGATTCTAACAACACAAAACTATTTATACAACACCTATTATCTAACTCAAATTATATAAAATTTTAATCAACTGATTTTATTGGCTTTTTTGTAACATTTTAAATTTGCCTTTTGCAAGGTTTGGAGGGTTCAATAATAATAATAATAGCGCGGCCCCCCTCCCCCTCCCTATTTTTTCTCAGAGTTAGTGAATACTTACTTACATTGAAGTTAGTGAATACTTACTTACATTGAAGTTAGTAAGCGCTAACTAACATTCTCCAACGACAATGGCCCTTGCTTATTTAAGATAATACCTCGGCATTCAAGATTTTCACGCGGGAGAAGAAAAAATGAATCTCACCGGT
>SXGS01348317.1_pt1 | contig 11416 bp, 8 predicted proteins | sample 3174681 | NCBI WGS metagenome assembly SXGS01 (sample SAMN11356861, study PRJNA531348) | freshwater metagenome | isolation source: freshwater sample F1-80 | place: China: Fuxian Lake, Yuxi | collected 2017-12-25 | reverse complement strand
GGGCGTTAGCCCCCGGACGGATTGCAAAAAAAGTCGTCCGGGGGCTAACGCCCCCCGGCTCTCCAAGGAGCAAGGTCATTTCCCTCGCCGCATCGCCTGTCGAATTTCACGGTCGGCGTCCGCTTGCTTCAGCTTCTCGCGTTTGTCGTGCAGCTTGCGGCCGCGAGCGATCGCCAGTTTCACCTTCACTTTACCCTCGGTGAAATGCACATCGAGCGGGATCAGCGTGTGGCCACGCTCGCTGGCCTTATCGGCGAACTTGGCGAGTTCGCGTTTGTGGAGCAGCAGCTTGCGAGTCCGCAACGGCTCGTGATTCTGCACGTTGGCTTGCGGGTACTCGTTGATGTGGCAGCCGACCAGCCACAACTCGCCGTTGCGAATCCGAGCGAACGCCTCGTCGATCGAGACCTTGCCGTTGCGAATGCTTTTGACTTCGCTGCCGTGCAGCATCAGGCCGCACTCGATGTCGTCGAGAATTTCGTACTCGTGCGACGCCTTGCGATTCCGGCAGACGATGGCGTTCTTGCTCTTCTCGGCGTCGAGTTGTTTGGGGGTCTTGTGACTCATGCGGGGATCGTAGAAGGCGAGCGGCAGGGCGTCAGCCCTCCGAGTGGGTTCGCTAAAGAGAGGATGGTTCGATTCCTTAGAGAGTACTCGGTGGGCTGACCCCCAGCCGCTCGCCAAGGGAGGAGATGTTGGATTTCAGATGCTCCAAGTTCAGACCGCCGACGACCACGCTGGCGACATGTGGATTCGACAGTACAAAGCGAATCGCATCCACGGGCGTCAAATGGCCGGAAGCGAGACCTTTCTTGACGACGATGCCGATACCACGACTTGCGGCCGACGCGATGACTTCGGTATGCGACGAGTCGTGCATGTGATACTCGACCATCACGACGTCGGCCCATTCGAGCGCGGCTGTGGCACCGGACGGCGTCTTTCCGGAGAACCCGATCGCTCGGAGGTAGCCAGCGTGTTTTAGCTTTTGCAGAGTCGGTACGACCTCGGTCTGCTGCTGGATCGCGAGGTCATCGCCGTTGGAATGCACGAAGAGCATGTCAAGCACTTCGGTTCGCAGACGACGCAAGCTCTCAGCGACACTGGATCGGACGCCGACGGCGGTGAAATCGAAGGAGGATTCGCCGTTGACGAATCGCTCACCAACTTTTGTCGAGAGCACGAACTCGTTTCTACGCGACGCGAGGAACTTGCCGATTCGCTCCTCGCTGATGCCGTAGGCCGGGGCTGTGTCGATCAAGTTGACTCCGGCATCGAGCACTCCGTTGAGCAACCGCTCGGCCGCCGCATCGTCCGGCAGGTCGTAGGGCTGCGGGTACTTGACCTTCTCGTTGCGTCCGATCTTGAACGCTCCGAAGCCCAGAGGAGTGACAAGCAAACCAGTTTGTCCCAACGGTTGCGTCTGCATGTTCGTCACGCCGCTTTCGACCGAATGGCGGGTCCGACGTCGCGATCCGCTAACCATCGCGTCGCTGTTTCCCACGGGGGCAACGCGACCGTCGGTCGAGGCCAATCGCGAGGCACACCGACCGAATCAATTGGAGATTTGCAATCCGCTATTCCAATCTGCCGGCACAACTCTGCCGACAATTGCGGCACGAGCGCCAGTTTCGTCGGCCACGCGGTGAGGCAGTTTCCCTCGCGGCGAATCTGCACCGACTCCGGTCGCTTGCCGCCGGGGATGATTCCTTCCGCGCGATCGACGCGGTAGGTGCTCCATTCGACGGACGACAAGTCGATGTTCGGCAGCACGGCTCGCAATTCCTCACGAGCACGAGTCAGCAGCGTTCGTTCGTCCCAAGCAACGCCATCCTCCGCGATCTGTCCGCCGACTTGCCAAACGGTTCGGCCTTCCGAATCCACTTCCGAAGTGATCGTGACGCGCGTCTTCGCGCCATCGACGCAGTGTCCTTGAAACATTGGCAGTCGCTCGCTGCGGAGCATGATCATGTGCAGAGGTCGCCGCTGCATCGCTTCCGTGGTCAAGCCCACGCTGCGTCGCAGGTTCGAGTTGCCCGCACCCGCCGTGAAGACGACCGCTCGCGGCCACAGAGTGAGCGGGACGGCGCTAGCCGCCGGTGGAAACGTCTGCACAAAACCGGCGGCTAGCGCCGTCCCGCTCAGTTCTGGATGCAAACCGTCGATCCGAATCGACTCAACTGCTCCCGGTCGTTCACATTCAAATGCGACTCGTGCGGGATCAACCATCAGCAACCGCTCGCGATTCCGCGCCGCCAGGACCTCGATCAAGCTGACGGTTGAAATCACTTGCTCCGGCAGCCGAGCCACCGTGCCAGGACAGCCGCGCAGAATCTCCGGCCGGTCATCCTTCGACACCGTTTGCGGAGCGACTCGCAATCCGAACTGTGCCCCCAACATTCCCAGCCGAGACGAGAGCGATTCGGTGCGCCACAGAAAACACTCGTCGGAGCGCCGTCGCAGCGCACTCAAATTCGGCTCGCGTTTTCCATTGAGGCATTCTCGCCAGATGGCCGGCATCTCGCGAATGCTTGTCGCCGAGTTCGTCAGCAAACCTTGCAGCGTGTATTTCAAACCGCCGTGAATGATCCCTTGAGCGGCCACAGTCTGGCCGGTCCCCAGCGCGTTCGCTTCCAGCAGCACGGCACGCTGTCCGCACCGAGTCAACTCATCGAGCAGCCACAACCCGGCCGCTCCGCCACCGAAGATCACCACATCCAAGTCCACGAAAGTTCTCCGAATCGTGGGGTAGGTCGTCAACCTGCCCGTCCCGCCGAGCAGGTTAAAAACCTGCTCCACGAGGCGGAGGCGTTCTAGTTGTTCCGCCGCCGAGCGAGAAGACGAATCCCCGGCGTCCTCCGGCCCGATCGGTTGCAGAATCAACGGCGGCCCGTGATTCTGCAACCTAACTTGCCTCCTGTTTGGACACGCACAGGGAGACCTCGTGAAATGCCGAGCACCTCACGCTGTACAGCTTGATCGTGTTGTGGTTCGCGCGTGAAGGTCATCACCGTTGGCATCCGCTGCTGTGCCCTTGGTACACGTCAAAAACCGATCCGTCATTCGCTGACATGCTCGGAACGATTCGTCGGCTCAGCGTCCGGCAACAGATTTTGACCTTGGCCCTCGCAGGACCAGGGTCTCGAAAAATCCAACAACTCCTAGAAAACGCGGTCGCCTTGGCCACATAAAGTGCAAAAGTCGAACTGAGAGCATCATTGACGCTCCGCCATCAACTGCGGCTTCTTCCAGCGGATGCGTGACAGTAGCAGGTCAAGTGTGATGACGATCAGTGCGACTGGAATTTGCGGCCGATGGTCAGGTTGTCGGGAATTCCGTCCGGGTATTGCTTGTGCAGCCACGTTTCAATCTGCTCGGCACGATGCTCTGGGTGCGGGTGCGATCCCAGCCATTCGGGTTGGCGATTGCTCTTTGAGGCTTCGGACAGAATTTTCATCACACCCAACATCTGCGAGGGATCGAAGCCGGCGGCGGTCATCGCTTCCAAGCCGAATTGATCCGACTGCGATTCGTCCCCGCGACTGTAGCTCAGTTTCACCATCGAATTGACCATCGCAGCCACCTGCTGATTTGCGCGGCCGGAGTGGCGGTCATCGCTGCTGGCCACACCGACCGCTGTCACCAGGATCTGTCCGAACTGTCCTTGGGCCATGTGCTGCGCGCCGTGCCGATGAATGACATGCCCGATCTCATGGCCGAGAACTCCCGCCAGTTGAGCCTCATTCTGCAATCGTCGGAGCAGTCCGTTCGTGATGAAGATCTGACCGCCCGGCAAGGCAAAGGCGTTGACCATGTCTGGATCACGCAGCAGGTGAAACTGAAAACGATACTCACTTTTCCGAGCGACACTCGTAGCGACGAGTCGTTCGCCAACCTCGCGGACCAGCGTGGCAGATTGCGAGTGAGGATCGACTTTGCCTCCCATCTGCGCCGCCATTGAGGGAGCCGACTGCACACCCAGCGCGATCTCCTGCGAGACCGACATGGCGACGTGCTGCTTCTCGCCAGTAACCGGGTTGACCTGCGTGTTGGTCAGGAATCGAAACGTCCCGAAGAGCAGAAGGATCAGCGCAATGATCCACTGCGGACGAATGGAGAATCCGCGACGATCCGATCGATAGCCGTACGACATGACGCTCAACCTTGTAGATGGGGTTACTCAATCTGACCAATTTGTCGCACGGCCATCCAGTACGACAGGCAGGCGAGCGGGGTGGCGTCAACCCCCGGTCTGGCGACGAATGCACCGGGGGGCTGACGCCACCCCGCTCGCCTGTCTGGTTTAGGGATGTGCGAAGTATCGCGAGCCGATGCTGTGAGAGAACAGCCAACGCTCCGATTCGGTCACAAACGCATCTTCTCTTTTTGGCGGCCTGTGAGAGAATTCGAGCATCATTTCGGTCGGTGCTGTCGGTGCCGGCCTCGGGCTGTTCGGCCCATTCCTTTCTTTCTCATTCTTCCTTTCTCTTTTTCAGGGAGACTGGCCATGTCAGAGCCAAGTCCGCGATCGTCGTTGGTGCGTTGGCTGTACACGCACAATCCGTTTTATGCCATCAGCGCGGCACTCATGCTGTATGCCGTGCGGGCTGGGTATGGGGAGTTGGAGATCGGGTCCATTAACTGCTGGGTGATGATGGGCGTCTTGACGGCGTACACACTGCTGCTGGCGGGGGTCGGCGTGTGCATTGTGCGATTGGGCCGAGTCTGGGACGACGCTCGTTCGATTCTGTTGTTGCTGCTGTTGCTGTTCTTGGCGGTGTCGATCAGTGCGGACGATCTCTTCGTGAAGGCGACATCGCCGTGGCAAGGGGTCGCGTTGCTTGTCTGCGGCTTCTTGTTCGCAGTCGCCGTCTCGGCTGGAGTGTTTTGGGGATTGCGAATTCGTATCGGCTGGCAGTACGCGGTGCCGTTCGTCTTGTATCTGGCATTGTTCTTCGCGATGCCGTGGTGGTGCTCGCCCGAACTGAATCCTCTTCCAACTCGGTTGATGAATTGGAGCGTGTTTTTCTTTCCGCAGTTGGCAGCGATTCTGAATCTCACACTGTTGCCGGCGGTGAAACGTGGCGCGAAGGGAGTTGCCAACAATGGAACGCCTTGGCCTTGGCCCTTGTTTCCGTGGGCGGCGTTTGGAGTCATTGCGGTGGCTGTTGCCATTCGATCATTCGCGTTGGCCATGACGTTCGGTCAGACCGGGCCAATCTGGCGCAACATCGAAACTCATTCCGGAATCGTCTTCGACACGATTTGGGGTCCGTACTTTCTGGTGCCCTTTGGATGGTCACTTCTGGTGCTGCTGTTCGAGGGATTCCTCTCGGCCGGCAATCGAGCTTTGGCTCGCAGGGTACTGCTGTTCTCGCCAAGTCTGTTGTTGATTGCGCTGCCGTGGAACGGCGGTCCGGCCTTCGAATCATTCCTGACCCAGCGAGTGCTGGCGACGATTGGCGCGCCGTTGTGGTGGACTGTGCTGTTGTTGCTGTCGTTTTTCGGCTGGGGCATCCTCCGAAAGGTTGATGGCGCAAGTTTGGGCTTCGTCTCGATGATCGTGCTGCTGACGTTGATCGGAGCAGACACGCTCAGTTTGCGGGCGATCCACGCCGCGCAACCAGCACCACTGTTTGTGGCGGGGACCTTGTTGGCGATCACGGCGGCCCGCCGAAAATCTTCGATCGGCAGCAGTGGAGCGGCCGCGATTCTGATTTACGCGACGTGGTTGGTATTGCCTCTGACTCCGCTGGCCGGATTCCGAATGATGACTTGTTATCACTTGCTGCTGGCAAGTTGTGTGGCGCTGGGCCTGACCTTCCGAGACAAATTCTCGACGCTGTTGCGATTGTTCGGATCCGTTTGGTTGCCGCTCACCTCATTGCTCATGATGACTGGCCATTTGGCCGAAGCGGTGCCGATCGCGTGGAAACTGTTCTACGTCGCAGGAGTGACAGCGACCTGTTTTGCGTGCGCGATGTCCTGTCACAGCAAGTGCTTCTCGTATGCCTCGGCCGGAGCGACGGCTGTGTTGGGTTACGGGCTAATGATGCGGGGATTTCGTGGAGGCGCTTCGCTCATCGGCCGTGCGGCGATGACCGGTCTGTCATGGAGCATTGCGGCGATGCTGATCGGGATCCTCATCAGCGCTCACAAGGCGAACTGGTTGCCAAAGCGGTTGTTCCCAATTTGGCCAAACGGCCACGGGCACAAGTTGGCTCCTGTTGGTGACTCGCTAGACGGAGGATTGAATCTGCCAATTCTGTCGCTGGCGGAAACAGACGATTCGGAATGACGCCGCACTGCGAGCGGGCAATCTGCGACTAGACCCTTGAAAAACAAAACCGCCCCGGACGTGACCTGCTTCACGTCCGAGGCGGGGAAGGAGACGGCCGGAAAGCCGTCAGTGCGAGTTGGGTGAATTCGGCGTTCGTTATTCGATCGCGCCGGTGCGGACTGGCGGTACTGGCTCGTTGTTTTCACCGAGATCAAGCGGCAATGGAACCAAACGGTTTCCGATGACCGGAGGTGGCTCGTCCGAAAACAAGCCGTCTTCGAAAGGCCGCTTGGCGGCCGGCGGTGCGGGTTGCCGTTCGTCGTGGCGAGAGAGTTTCGAGTTGCGTTGTTCGAGAATCGCTCGTGCCGCAGCTCGGACTTCCGCTTCGTTCAAGCGAGTGAGATTCTTCAATTGAGCCAACGGTTCGAGAACACGCATCGCTCGGCCAATGGTGGTTTCGAGCATCGCAACTTCTGTCAACGTCTGCCGCATTCCCGCCAGCAATTGAGTTTGGCCTCGCAGTTCGGCACCCAGGTCAGTGAGCAGTTCCAGCGTCTCGATCGCGTTGGCGATATCGCCACCAGCCGTCTTCATCTCGGCTTCGAGCTTACGAACCGAAGCCCAATGACCGTGCGCAATCTGCGTATCTTCGACATTCGATGCCAGATCATCTCGCAACGCGAGCAACTCTTTCGCATGAGATTGCGAGTGCTCGGTACTGTCGTCGCTTGACCTCAACGAGTCACGCAGTGCGAGCAATTGATTGGCACTCTCCTGCACGGCAGCCACGTCGTCAGCCTTGCGGACCGAATCCTTGAGAGCAATCAACTCCGCCGCGCTGCGTTGTGCTGCTTCAACTCCGGCGGCGTTCTCCAACACTTTGGTGCGCAGATCACCGAGCTTCTGAACTTCAACGGCGGCGAATTCGGATTCCTTCGCCGCGTCGCGTACCTGTAGGTGCAATTCTGACATGCGATTCACACTGGCAACTGCGTCCTGCTGCACCGGCTTTTGGGAGATCAGACTGTCATGCAATTTGACGATGGCAGCGAGAACTTGCTCAACGTCCGCAGACTGTTCCCGCTGGCTGATCACTCGCTTTTGCAATTCGGCGATTCGGTCCCAGGAGGCCACAGCCTCTCCGGTCTGTTGCGCTTCATTCTCGACGCTCATGCGGAACTCGCGAACGTCTCCAAGTGCCGCACGGGCTGGTTCCAATTGGCGTTTCTGAGCCTGCAAGGCTGACAGCAGATGGTTGGCCTCCCAGGCGACGTCCTTTACTCCCACAAGGTCGTGCAGACTTCGCTCGACGCTGGCGAGATCACGTTTGACCGATGCCAGCTCATTCATCAACGGGCGACGCAGCAGGATATCCATCGCGAGGAACGCGATCGCGATTCCGATCAGCATCAGTCCCCAGCGGACAAGGGGAACGTTCATCAAATCTTTTTCCACGGACGAGTCGGTGTGGGCGTTGAGAGACAAGGCAGGTCCTCCTGAAAGCCGGTCCTGCACAGACCGGAAGGCCGAAAGAAGCGGACGAGTCGCTGGCAGTCTTCGCAATCGCTGCCAAGCGGATGTGTTCTCCAATATCGCCCACCGGACCCCGCAGAAATTGCCTGTTCAGCCAAGCAATCCGTGAACGGTGCGGAACTCGGCCAGACAGACGAGACGCATCAATGCCAGCAATCACGACGGCCGAAGCGGTCATAACGGGCATTCAGGCAAGTCCTTCGGATCGACTTCGTCTTGTGAGTTTGTCTGACATGCCAAGAAGTCAGAACTGTCAGAGTTGTTCATGATACTGATATTGGGTTCAGAAGTGGAATTGGGGTTGAGCGACTCTACCGCATTTAGGAACATACGCCCCCTTGGTGTCATGGACGACACCCCGCCGCGTTCTCGTCGGTATGCGGCGGACAATCACTCAGTCAAGGAGGACTGTATGCGAAACTTACGAACGTTCTTTGTCACCGCAGCGTTGATCTCGACCGTGGTTTTATCCACATCGCACTCCGCCAAATCCGGAGAGAAACGCTGCAAGGCCATTTCAACCTGTATTCAGCCGGCCTCGAACACTTGCGTGACATCTGCCAGCCAACCCGGTGCGTCAACTCAAACCTGTTGCCAACCCACCGCAGCTTCGGTTCAACCGAAAATCGAACTCGTTGCCTACACACGGCCAGCTTCACCGCGACGGCTCGCTCCGCAACCCGACGCTTTGGAAATCAACCCAACAACAGCTCAGACGATCTGTGCGCAGTACCTGATCTATGACTTCGGGAGCATCAAGAGTTACTACGCAATAAAATGTTCAAATAACACACCAACGATAATTTATGCAAACGGCCTTGCCCCACTCCCTGGTGATTGCGCGAATCCCAACGGTGCCTGCGTGACGGTCGGCGCGAGTGTTGTCCAGACTGCCTTCGCGAGCGATTCGTCGTCGCTCCAAGGTGGACTTTTCCATAAGGCAATCCATCTCAAACAAAAATTGAAGGCGGGAGCTGAGCCAGCCAACAAAGCGAATCCACTCGCGACGGGACCACATCAATTGAAAGAGCGGACGCGGGTCGGCCAACCCATCTACGTCAGCTTCGCGGGAGCGTCCGGTGATTCGGAACGACTGGTCGTTGAATTACAGCGATATTCTGTCAAAGGAACTGGCAAAACGGGCCAAGAGCTTTCCGGAACATTTGCCACAGGAGTTGAGATCGACGTCGCCCCCGCAGGGACGAATGTGAAACAAATCGATCAGCAGCGGGTTCGCGTTGTGACCGACAACGTGGCACAGATCGAAATCAGCGGCGTCACATACGATATCGTCACCGCGACCAAGCTCGCTCAGTCACGTTGAATTTGACTGCCAATCGCGAATTCCGAAAGTCCCTGGCTCAGAGTCGGGGACTTTTGCTTTTGACACAACGAAAACCGACCTGCTCATTGAGAAAAATTCTTGGAGAGTCCAATTGCCACCGAGCCCCTTGTTGCTTCAGTTCGGCGGTGTCGGCTGTGGGAGAGGCTGGACCACCTCGAACAATTGGGATTAGGACTTCTCGGTCTAGACTCAGAAAATCAGACACAGATTGGTGCGGAGGATTTCGTCCACTAAAGAAAACAAATTCCGATGCGTTTGAGAAAAGTCCAAAAACGGGCGACTCCGTCGGTGTTTTATCGAAGAGTTTGTAATTCGCAGTGAGTTGCCAGGCCTCTGCCGGAGGTTCAGAATCTCCCCAAGGAAATCGTGTCGTCCACCCGTTCGTAGCCGCAAACTCATACTCCATCGCCGTCGGCAAGCGTTTTCCAGACCCTTCTGCGAAAATCATGGCTTCGTCTAATAAGAGTCCCGTAATGGGAAGGTCTGGAGACTGCAAAAGTTCTGGACGGTGGCGTAACGAAGGCGGTAATGCGTTGTTGAACTTTGGAATGAATTTTCCGATGGTCACTTCTTGCCGGTCCATCAAGAACGCACGGACAATTGGCCGCTTCAAGGGGTCTTTGTCCGAACGTCGATCAGCCAGCAACGACACGTTCTGTTCCGGGTCTCGCGGCGGGATCGTGACTGGAAATAAGGAAACCGAGTTGCCATCGACTTCCCAAGATCGATGCGGATAGTACATCGACATCGCGAAGAGATCGCGTGGCACATGACGATAGACCTCGTGAAATCGTCCATCGGGCAAGGCCGTGACAACGAGATAGTCTCCCGGAATCAATGGCAATTTGACCGGACTTTTTTCACCTGGACGGATGGCCCGAGAAATCAGCGGCTCTCCGGTTGAGTCATCGAGCGGATAGAAGACGACGGTGGCCCCTTCAGGCTCCGTATTGAGCGTTACAATCATGGGTTGCACCGATTTTGCCACGGGCAACGCTGCGACCTGGGGTTTCTGATGTACGGCACCAAACAACCAAATTCCCAATCCAATCGCCGTGATGGAGCTCAGGATCGAGACAGCCACCAAGGCTGCCACTGCGGGATTGCGTCGCGTCCAACGAGCGTATCGTTCCACGAAGCTGATTGGCCGCGCGCTGATCGGTTCGTTGACCAGGAACCGGCGCAAGTCTTCTGCCAATTCGTGCGCGGTGGCGTAGCGTTCGACGGGGGACTTCGCGAGACACTTCAGACAAATTGTTTCCAGATCCAAGGGGATTGTGTTGTCGTGCGACCGAGGAGCGCGCGGATCTTGACTCTGAATTTGGTGCAGCAGCAGCATGGAATTACCCACAAACGGCGGCTTGCCGGTCAGCAACTCGTATAAGAGCACTCCCAGCGAGTAAACATCGCTACGTCGATCGACAAGATGGCTGTCGCCACGAGCCTGCTCCGGGGACATGTACGCCGGAGTCCCCAGGACGATTCCCGGATTGGTCAGCAGGGCTTGATCGCCGCTCCACTTCGCCAGGCCAAAGTCGGACACGTGCGGTTGACCCTCGGAGTCCATCAGGATGTTGCTCGGCTTGAGATCGCGATGAATGACCCCCGATTCGTGTGCGTAATGCACGGCACCCGCGACTGTGCTCAAGATACGAGCCGATTCCTCAAACGACGGACGTTGATCTTGGAGCAAGTGGAACAGCGTCTGACCTTCGATGAACTGACTGATGATGGCCGGCTGTTCGCCGTTTTGATCCACACCATGCACCTGAACGATGTTGGGATGTTCGAGTCCGGCGGCGGCGCGAGCTTCTCGCAGGAACAACGTTTGGCGACGCTCATCGAAGAGAGCAAGATGTGGCAATTTCAAAGCGACGATGCGATTCAATCGCTGATCCTTGGCTCGCCACACCGTACCGAATTGCCCTTCGCCAATGGACTCTAGCAATTCGTAATGGCTGAACTGATGAGGAGTCACACGCTGCGATCGAATCGTTGGATCGAGGGAGAAGGTGTCACTGTCAGACATGTCGTTCGGTTCGCTCTGAGGAACCGACTCCGGAGACGCATCGGAGAAATGTGGACTCGCGAGAGGCATGCTATTTACTCCAGAACAGAGCTAGTGCCGCAGATCGGAATTGATTTTCCATCAGAGAACGAGTTTGGCCAGTGTAGTTTTTGAGGGCCGAGGTTGCCGTCGGTGTGGTGGGCAGAATGGGGGCGGAGAACGAGGCGCGGTCGGTCGGCCGGTGTAGGTC
>SXGS01338287.1_pt1 | contig 11421 bp, 8 predicted proteins | sample 3174681 | NCBI WGS metagenome assembly SXGS01 (sample SAMN11356861, study PRJNA531348) | freshwater metagenome | isolation source: freshwater sample F1-80 | place: China: Fuxian Lake, Yuxi | collected 2017-12-25 | reverse complement strand
GCGCAGTATGAGCGGGCGCCGGGTGCGTGGCCGGGATGGGCGACGGAGCCGGAGTGGGCGGAGGTGGCGCACTGGGTGTGGAGCACGGTGCTGGAATTCTGGTTTGCGGCGCTGGGGAACGGAGAGTTGCGCATGTTCGACGGCACGGGCCGGCAGTGCGAGACCTTTCGGGAGACGTTCGCCCGGGCGGGAACCGAAGGGGAACGGGCGGACCGGGCCGAGGCAGTGGCCCGGGAGGAGGCCGCACGCAGGGGTCAGGCCGAGGTACTGGCCCGGCAGGAGGCCGCACGCGCCGCGCAAGCTGACCTCCGGGCGAAACAGGAGGCCGCCCGGGCGCTGGTGGAGGCGGAGCGGGCCGGTCAGGCCGAGGCACTGGCGCAACAGGAGGCCGCTCGCGCGGTGCTGGAGGCGGAGCGAGCCGGTCAGGCCGAGACACTGGCCCGGCAGGCGGCCACTCGCGCTGGCCGTGCCGAGGCACAGGCCCGACAGGAGGCCGCACGCGCGGCGCAGTCTGACTCACGGGCCCAAGACGAGGCCGCCCGTGCGGCGCAGGCCGAGACGCTGGCGCAGCACGAGGCCGCCCGGGCCGCCCGGGCCGAGGCCCTGGCGGCGGAGCAACAGGCGCGCCTGGCGGAACTCGAGCGCCGTCTGGCCGCTCTGACTTCATCAGGATCAGGATCGGGCCAATAGCAGCATCATGGTGGAGTTGCACCTCGAAAACCTGGGGAAATCGTTCGGCAAGCGGGCAGTGTTTCGCGGTGTGTGGGCCAGCCTGCGCACCGGGGAGACGCTCGTCGTGACCGGGCACAACGGGTCCGGCAAGTCCACGCTGCTCTCGGTGACCGCCGGGCTGGTCGGAGCGGACACCGGCCGGGTGCGATGCCTGGTGGACGGACGCGAGATATCGGCGGACGAGCGGCGGCAGCGCGTTGGGCTCGTGGCGCCCGATCTCATCCTCTACCCCGAATTGACCGCGCTGGAGAACCTCGAGTTCTTCGCCCGGGTGCGCGGGCTGCCCTGGACGGCGCCTGCGGGCGCGGCGCTGCTGGAGCAGGTGGGCCTCGGCGGGCGCGGGCCGGACCAGGTGGGGACGTTCTCCTCCGGGATGCGAGTGCGGTTGAAATACGCGGTGGCGCTTCAGCCTGAGCCCCGGTTTCTGCTGCTGGACGAACCCACCGCGATGCTGGACACCGGCGGGGCGGCGATTGTGGAGCAGGTGATTGCCGGGCAACGCAGCCGCGGCGTGCTGGTACTGGCGACGAATGATCCCCGCGAAACGCGGCACGGAGACCTTTTCCTTGAACTCGGCCCTCAGGCCTGACGGCGTGCCGGCCGCCGGCCCCGGCTCCCGCGGAAGCGACAGCTGGTGGGCCGAGGTGTCCGCCGTCTTTCGAAAGGACCTTCGCTCCGAACTGCGCACGCGGTCGGCGGTGGGCACGATCCTGATGTTCGCGCTCACGGCGCTGGTGCTCATCGCCTTCACGGTGCCGACCACCGGGCTGGGCCTCACCACCAAAATCCTGCCGGACGGTGCACTCCAGGACGCGGTACGCCTCGGGAAACCGGTGCTCTTCACCGAAAACACTGAGACGCGCGACGCGCTGCTGTCCAGTCTCTACTGGGTGGTTCTCTACTTCAGCGCCATGACCGGGCTGCCGCGCGTGTTCGTTAAGGAAGAAGAGATGGGGACCGCGGCGCTGCTCCGCCTCACCACGCGCCCGTCGGCCGTATTCACGGGGAAGTTGCTGTTCAACGTGGTGATGCTCCTGGTCCTGACGCTACTGATCGTGCCTCTGTTCGCGCTGTTCTATGACCCGCAGGTCCGGGACTGGCCGTTGTTCCTGGGACACGTGATCGTGGGGGCAGGCGCCATCGCGGGGGCGGCGACGATGCTCGGGGCGCTTGTCTCCCGCACCAACAACCGCGGCTACCTGATGGTGGTGCTCGGTTTTGGGCCGCTATTGCCCATCCTCATCCTCGGGATCAACGGAACCGCAGCAGCGATTTCCGGAGATAATGGGAACAATCTCGCGGGCCTGGTGTCGTACTGGGTGATGATGACTCTGGTCTCCGGCCTCCTCTTCGACCGGGTCTGGGTCGAGTAGCCCGGATCGCAGATCCGACAGGCAGGCGCGGCGGTAGGGGCAGGTTCGGTCCCCGGGGGAACCGGGAGGTGGGTGTGAATCGGTCGCGGGAACGGAGTCCGGCTTTGTGGAAATGGCTGGTCGGGCCGTGGATGATCGGCGTGACGCTGCTGGCGTATCTCTGGGCCCAGCCGTTGAACAACGGGTTTCAGTCCCCGGAGGCGGCGCGGATCATCTTCTGGCATGTCCCGATGGCCATGCTGGGCCTGGTCTGGTTCTGGATCGGCGCGGTGCATGGTGTGCGCTACCTCTACGGCAAGCGGCGTGGGGATCCGGGGCTGGATGCGAAAATCCACTTCGCCAACGAGGTGGGCCTGATCTGCACCATCCTTGCCACGCTCAGCGGCATGGTGTTCGCGGCGGTGCAATGGGGCACGCCCTGGAACTGGGATCCGAAGCAGGTCTCGATTTCGGTGCTGATCCTGCTCTACCTGGCGTACTTCGGCGTGCGAATGTCGGTCGAACAGGAGGCGCTGCGGGCGCGGTTGTCGGCGGTCTACTCGATTTTCGGAGCTGTCGCCACCCCGGTCCTTTTCTATGTCATCCCCAATCTGCCGCAGATCGCGAAACTACATCCGCCGGCTTCGACGATCACCAGTGGGCTGGACCCGAAGTGGCGGTTGATCTACTGGGCGTCCACGCTCGGTTTCCTCTGGACGACCCTCTGGCTGTACGAACTCCGCCTGCGCACTGCGGCCGTAGAGGAGGCGCTGGAGGTGGTCGAGGCGCCCGCAACGGAAGTGCGCCTGCAGGCAATGCGCCGACCGGCAGCGTGAAGGACGGGGTACAATGAGTCCACTGGTCTGGGTTCTCGGAGCCAGCGTCCTGGTGTGGGGCGGGCTCTGGGCGTATCTACTCTATACCGACAGCCGATTGCGGCGCGTCGAGCGGGACATGGTTCGGGGGAAACAACGATGAACGTGAAGGTACTCGTAGCGACAATCACGGCTGTGCTCTGCGGGATCATCACGGTGGTCTCTCTGGGCAACTCCACGAAGCGTGGGGTTGCCTTCGCCCAGGTGATGAAAGCCACGGATCGGGTGGACGTGTACGGCCATCTGGATCGTGATTCAATCCAGCCGATCAAGGGCGCGACCCTCGTTCGCTTCGATCTGGTCGAAGAGAAAACGAGTCAGCGGCTCGCAGTGCTTTACGACAATCCGTCCAGTAGCCTGCCGGCCAACTTCCCGGGCGCCTCCCACGCGATGGCAGCCGGTACCTGGGATCCGTCCCAGCGCGTGTTCCACGCCGACGCCATCCGCACCAAGTGCCCTTCCAAATACGAAGAGAAGGGCCTCGACGTGAAGACGCGCGATTCCATCGCGCAGTGGCAGTCACGGACCGGCCAGACCGGGTCCTGAGGCGCGCCATCCGCGCGAAACAATCGGAAGTTCCGCTGATGTCCCGTCCCCGCCTCTGGGGACGGGACACCGCTTTACGGGTGGCAGCGACGCGGCGTGCCGCAGTTGACCCCATCGCCGAGGACGCCTGATGGACGAAATCACCGTATCTTCCCCCTTCTTGGGCCTGGGGGTGACCATCGGCAATCTCGCCGTATGGAGTGGCCTGTTCTTTTCGATCGCTACGGTCTTTTTCTACACGCGTGCGATGCTTCGGGACATGCGGCGGCCCGCCGTATCCGAAGAGCAGCGGCGCGATGACAAGCGACGCGAAGAAACGAACCGCACCCGGCGCGCAGGGAACGGGCGTGATCGGAACCACCGGCCGGCGAAGAACGCCCCGGCCGACACGAACCCATACGACCAGGTGACCGATGCGATGGGGCTTCTGGGTCGCCGCTTCTTCTATGCTACCTGTGCTGCCGTAGTAGTGGGTGCGCTTTCCCTGTGGGGATTGATCCTGAGCCACCAGTACGCGGTGCATTACATCTGGAAGAATAGCAACAACGCTCTCCATTTCGGCTACCGCTTCGCATCGTTCTGGGGCGACCAGGAAGGCACCTTTTTTCTCTGGGCGCTCTACAATCTTGCGTACGGCACGGTGCTGATCCGTCGGGCGCCGCAGGATGAGCGCTGGGTGATGCCCTTCTTTGGGCTGGTGAACATCTCCCTGTTCACTCTGATGGCATTCATGAACCCTTTCTGGATGCACAATCCGAAGGAGGTTCACCAGCAGTTGACCCAGATGGGGGCCCCCGCGGAAGTGCTCGCGCTGCTCCCCAGCAATTTCGGCCAGCACCTGAATTATTATTTTGGCTGGGCCAAGTACCTGCGCATGGTGGACGGCAAGGGCCTGAACGAATCGCTCCAGAACCCGTGGATGGTGATCCATCCGCCCACCCTCTTCCTGGGCTACGCCGGCATGATGGTGCCGTCCGCATTCGCCCTCGGCGCGCTGATGCGGCGGGATTACGACCGCTGGACGACCCAGGCGGCCTCGTGGCTCACGTTCTCGTGGGGTGTACTCGGGACCGGGATCTTCCTGGGCGCCTACTGGGCCTATGAGACTCTGGGTTGGGGCGGATACTGGAGCTGGGATCCGGTCGAAAATTCCTCGATCATTCCGTGGTTCGTGGGCACCGCGCTGATGCACGGCTTGCTCGCCCAGCGGGTACGCGGGAACTACAAGCAGGCGAATCTCTTCCTGGGGGTGGCGCTCGGGATTTCGGTGCTGCTCGGCTCCTTCCTGGTGCGAAGCGGCGTGCTCTCCGACGTTTCCGTCCACTCGTTCGCTTCGCCGCAATTCAGCGTGTTCTGCACCCTGGTTGCGGCACTGGCGATCTACACGGTGCTGGGACTCGGGATCTGGCTCTGGCGCTACAAGGACATTGACGGCGAAATCGCCTACGAACACGTGTGGGAGCGGCACTTCGGGTTCTTCCTGGGCCTCATCGTGCTCTCGGCCACGGCGTTGGTCATCACCTTCGGTGTCACGCTCCCGGTCTGGGGTCCCTGGCTGCGCGGCGGCGAGAAGACCACGGTAGACTACACCTTCTACAACAAGGCGCTGCTGCCCGTCACCTTCGTGCTCGTCCTGCTGATGGGCCTCACGCCCCTGATGCCGTGGCGGAAGGTACGCGAGGATCGGGCCCTGAAGCCGATGGCGCTCACCGTGCTGATCGGTATGGGGGTGACCACCCTTTTCTTCCTGTTCGCGGCCATCTATGCCTGGCAGGGTGGGTTCTCTACCCAGAATGATCCCGCCTACCTCGCGTTCGGGATCCTGATGGCGCTGGCGCTGGCGCCGAACTTCCAGTTCCTCTTCCGGTCCTTCCGCACCGGAGTTCTGCAGACGGGTCCCTGGCTGGCCCACATCGGGTTCATCATGATGCTGGGGGGCGTGGTCGTGACGAGCCGCTTCAACAGCACCAAGATGGTGGAAAAGCTCGAGGTAGGGCAATCCGTGACGGCGCTCGGCCGCGAGTTCACCTTCCTGGGTCAGCGCGGTCCGCAGGGGCCGGCGGACCGGGATCGGGTGCTGATTGATATGAAGATGCCGGACGGCAAGGTGGTCCACTTTGCGCCGAAGCTCTTCGTCTCGAAGCAGACCGGGCAGACGATGGCCTGGCCGGAGTTGCGCCACGAGTGGTTCGGTGGGCTCTGGGGTGATCTCTACATCGAACCGACGGGTGTGGACGTCTCCAACGTGGTCGGCGCCAATGAGATCAAGAAGGAAGAACCTGCCCTGCTCCGGGTCCAGCGACGTTCCACGGATCCTGCCGACGAAGTTGTTGTGACCTTCCACGGACTCGACACGGCCGGGCTCCAGCAGGAGATGCGTACCCCGTCCGGCAAGCCCGCCATGATCTACGGTTTGCTGACTGTGGCGGTCAACGGCAAGGCTCAGGAAATACGCGCGCCGATGCGGGTGGGCCCCGGGGAGGGCGAGGCCCCCTTCAAGTTCGACCCCATTCCGGTGCCGCTCCGGGGACTGAACCAGGGAACACCCTACAGCCTGCTCTTCAAGACCAATATGCAGCCCAGTAACCTTCAGGCCGAAGTGCAACTGGCGCCGCAAGACGGAGTGCCGCAGGGTTACTTCCAGATCCTGCACGTCCCGGGCATCCACCTGCTCTGGTTCGGCTGCTACATCATGATTGCCGGAATGGCCATCTCGTTCCGGCGGCGGTCGCTCCTTGCGCGGCGGCCGGTCCTGGTGCGCGCCGACCCTGCGCACGGGTAGACGCCGCGCATCCGGCAGCACCAACGCTCCCGGCGCCCGATTTTCTCGGGCGCCGGGAGCTTTTCTCGTACGGGGTACATTCCCGCGGAACGCACTCCGCTCCGGGAATGATCTGCGTGTGCCGGCGGCGAACTCATGCGTGGTCGTGTCGCGTTCCCCGCCTCGCTCCCGGATCCCCTTCATGCTGCACCGTGCCTCCTCTCCTCCCCACCGCGTCCTCTTCGGACTGCTGACACTGCTCGTCCCCCTGGGCGCCGGCGCGCCGCGCCCCTCGCAGGCGCAGTTCGTCGCCACCCGCTACACCCTCACGGGCGCCGAGCGCGACGAACTCACGCGGGGACGCGACCGGCTGGGCAGCCTGCTCCAGGCCCTGAAGCTGCAGTCCCGCTCCACCAACCGGCCCACCCCCGAGCAGATCCCGGACGTCGAGATCTTCTATGACGCTGTGGATCGGGCCCTCCGGCAGTCACTCTTCTTCGCCGCCCGCGAAGTGGCTGCCGCCCGTTCCCTGATTGCGGAAGGCGAACGGCGGGCCGCCTCGCTCTTCCAGGGGGAAACGCCCTGGGACCGGAAGACGGGGATCGTCCTGCTCGGCCACCGTTCCCGGGTGGATGGGAGCGCACAGCCCTACCAGGTGCTGGTTCCTGAAAACTACCCGGCCGAGCGCGCCCGGCGGCGACCCGAGCGCGTCGACATCTTTCTCCACGGGCGGGGCGGCACGCTCTCCGAGATCAATTTCCTCTCCGGCGTCACCTGGCCCGCCTCCTCGTTCGGCGGAGACCGCTTCCCGTTCCTGATTCTCTACCCCTACGGCCGCGGGAACAACGGCTGGCGCTTCGCCGGCGAGCAGGACATGTTCGAGGCGCTCGCCGACATGCAGCGCCGTTACGCCATTGACCCCGACCGTACTTTCCTGCGCGGCTATTCAATGGGCGGGCACGGCGCCTGGCACATCGGGCTCCAGCATCCCGGCGCCTGGGCGGCGATGAGTCCCGGCGCCGGGTTTACGGATACGATCCAGTACCAGCAGATCGCCGAGACGCTGCCGCCCTGGCAGCACTCGCTCCTGCATATGTACGACCCGGTGGACTACGTGGGGAACGGTCGCAATCTGCCCGTACTTGCTTACGTGGGAGATCAGGACCCCGCCATTGGGCAGCATCAACTCATCGTGGGCAGGCTGCGCAAGGAGGGCGTGCCCTTCGAGGAGTTCATCGGACCCGAGACGCCGCACCGCTACGAACCGAAAGCGCGGGAAGCGATCCTCTCCCGGTTTTCCGGTCTGCGCCGCCGGCCCGATGCCGATGAGATCCATTTCGTCACCTATACCCTGCGGTTCGATCGCTGCAAATGGGTGCGCGTGACCGGTCTCCGCCGGCACTGGGAGCGGGCCGTGGTCCAGGCGCGCCGCACTGCGCCCGACCGGATCGAGGTGACCACGGAGAACATCACCGCGCTCACCCTGACGCCCACCGGCAAGGATCCGGTGACGGTGAAAATAGACGGGCAGACGCTCGATTCGCGCCCGGTGGATCGGGGCCTCGACCTGATCCGCGAGGGGGCGCGCTGGCGTTTCGGCGCGGCCCGCGGGCTGCGCAAGCGGCCGGGCGTGCAGGGTCCGATTGACGACGCGCTCTTCGGTCCCGTGCTCGCGGTCACCGGCACCGAAACCCCGTGGTCCTCCGAGAACGACCGCTGGATCCGGCAGGAAACCGCGCGCTTCCGCACCGGCTGGGACGAGTACTTCCGCGGCGGCCTGCCGGAACGCACCGACGCGACGGTGACCCGCCAGGAACTGCGCGAGCACAACCTCTACCTCTTCGGCGACCCCGGTTCGAACGCGGTGCTCCGCCGCCTCCTCCCGAAGCTGCCGCTCCGCTGGACTCGCGACCGGATCACCCTCGCCGGGGAGACGTTCCCGGCGGAAGGGCATCTCCCGGTCCTGGTTTTCCCCAACCCGGAGAACCCCGACCGCTATGTGGTCCTGAACGTCGGCTTCACCTTCAGCCGGGCCGATTGGAACGGCAGCAACGCGCGCCAGTACGCGCACCTACCCGACTACGCCGTGCTGAAAGTGAACGGCGAGCGCTACTCGGACGATCACCGCGCGCATGCCGCGCTGGCGGGTTTCTTCGACGAGCGGTGGCGACCCGCCGGCGAAGATCCGGAGCGCAAATCCGAGCGCCTGCGGAGCGACTTCCGCCGCGCGCTGGACCGTCCCCGCGTCCCGCCGGCGCCCCGGGCCATTTCGTCCGAGACGCGCGGCGACCTGATCCAGGAGAAGTGGACCATCGCCACCGAGGAGAAAGAACGCGCCCCGATCCTGGTGGTCCGCCCCGCCGGAGTGTCCGGGCGACTCCCGGTGGTGGTCTGCCTCCACGGTCTGGGCGGGCGCAAAGAGGGGATGGCGCCTTACCTGGAGGGACTGGCGCGCCGCAAGATCATCGGAGTCGCGCTCGACGCCCGTTACCACGGCGACCGTGCGGGCGACCTCCAGGCGGCGATGGCGGAGGCGTTTCGCACCGGGAAGGAGCACCCGTACCTCTGGGACACGGTGTGGGACGTCTGGCGCGTGCTGGACTATCTGGAAACCCGCCCGGATGTGGATCCCGCCCGGATCGGCGTGATGGGCGTATCCCTCGGCGGACACACCACATGGATGGCCTCGGCTGATCCCCGCGTCCGGGTTGCGGTTCCCTGCATCTCGGCGTGTTCGTGGCGCTGGCAGCTTGAATACGAAGGCTACGGACAGCGAGTCCGCAACTTGAGCCGGGCTTTCGCCCGCATCTCCGCCGACCTGGGCGCCGCGGAGCCGACCCGGAGTGTCGTGGCGGAGGTCTGGCGCCGTTGGCACCCCGGCGTGCCCGAAACCTGGGATTGCCAGGATCTCCTCGGCGCCTTCGCCCCTCGTCCGCTCCTGCTCCTCAACGGCGATCAGGACCCGGTCGCGCCCCTCCCCGGCCTCCAAGCCGCCACCTGGGAGATTTCGGCAGCCTACCGTCGCGCCGCCGCCCCCGACCACCTGCGCCTCTTCCTCGCCGAGAAGACCGGCCACACCGTCACTCCCGCCCAGCGCGAAGCCCTCTTTGCGTGGTTCGAGAAGTGGCTCGCGACCAGCACCGACGCCTGACCATCACACAGCACACCGCCGGGGCGCCGTCGATGCCGGGCAGCGGGTCGAGAGGCACTCCGCCGGGATCGGCGCACGCTGGTCTGCGCGGGCAGCCGGCCGGGGGAATCCCCTCCGCGCGTTGTTGCGAGCGCCCGGCCCCCGGGAAGGTGACGGCGCGACGTTCCACAACGCGCGAACAGACAAGAGACCCCGCGCGTCTCGCCGCAAGGCGATCTTGCAGCGAGACGCGCGGGCAGGGATCTCCGGGTACGCAGGCTGCGGTGCGGTCCGGATCGCTACGGCTGCGACAACGGGTCACCCGGGTCGCCGACGTAGACGCGCAAGACGGCGAAGTGCGCGGGGTTGCCCGAGAGTAGCGCGTGGTTGACCAGGAGCAGGGACTTCGTGCGGCTGTCGAAGGCGAGGGCCGCAGGGTTATCGAGCGGCACTGCGTCGCCCGGCTGGCTCGCAATGCGCCCGATCTCGCCGCCGCCGGGCGCCAGGATCGAGATCTGATTCGAGAAGGCCAGGGTGACGTACAGCCGGCCATCGGTTGCGAAGGCCAACTGGTCCGGTCCTTCGCCGGCCGCGTAATTGTGAACCACTTCCAGGTCCCCAGGCTGCGGGTTATCTACCAGCGGCAGGCGGTAGATCGTGCCGAGCGCAGGGTTGCTCGCGGACGTGGAAACAGCCAGGTACACATATCCCCGGTTGGGATCGAGCCGGATTCCGTTGGGCCCGAACGGGAAGAAGCCGCCTCCGACAAACAGCGGGCTCTGGAACCAGACCTGCGGGACGCCGCCGCCGGGCCCATAGCGGAAAATCGTGGCCTGCAGCGAATCGGTGACGTACGCATTGCCGCCGTCGTCGAACACGATGTCGTTCACGATTGGCGGAAAATCCGGGCCGGCCAGCGGCGGCAGATCCGGTACCGGTGCGCCGTAGGCTTCCTGCACGTACGCCTGCCCCTGCTTGGTGAAGCGGATCAGGCCGAGCTGCGTGCTGAGCGCATAGACCCGACCGGCGCCGTCCACCGCAACGTTGCTCACGGCGTGCTCGAACGCGAGCGTTTCGCCCGAGACCACGATGGTCTGGGTGAGCGCGCCCGTCTTGCGATTGTAGACGTGGATTGCCGACGGCCCGGTGCCCCCGGTGCCGAACCGGGCCGGCCCGGAGACGAAGACGGAATTGCCATGAATGGCGACCCCTTCGGGGAAGCCCGGAACCGCGGGTACCGGCGCGAATTGGGTAATCGTTCCAAAGGCGGGTTTCTTGTCGGCCCACCCGGCATTGGCGGTCAGGTGCAGCGCCAGTGCTCCCAGCGCGCACAGCGCCCCTGCCTTGAAGACGGCTCGATCAACTCGAAGTGGCATAATGTGACTCCTCCTGGTGAAGGCCGGCCGCTCCCGGCGCGCCCGAACAGGCGCCCCCGCGTAGACGACCGGCATGTCCGCATGCCGCCGCACGTTCGAACCTGCGCGGATGCGGAGAACAGTATCAATATGCCCCGGCACGGGGTACTGTGTTCCGCGAGCTTTGCTCTCCCGGCAAAGCTCGCGTTTCGCGCCCGGCGTCCCCACCGCTTTCCCTTCTGGAGAGTTCCACGTCTCGCGCCCGGATCCGCGCCCCCGCCCTCCCCGCCCTCCCCGCCCGTCGCCGTCCCCCAGGATCGGTCCGACCCACCGATCGTCCGGCGCGCCCTCACCCCCAGGCCCGGGAGCGCCGCCGTCCCGGCGGCCCCCCTTCCGGTCCCGCAGAGGTGCGCAGCAGGGGCTTCCTCCTCATCATGGCATCTCTCTGGGAACCCGGCAGAATCAATCATCCCAACCGGACGGGACCACCCCGGGATGGTCCCCACATCACACCTCCCGCCCACGCGCCCCGTACCCGAGCCACGCGCGTTAGCAAGTGGACCCCCCTCCCGCCCACGCATCCCGTTCCCGAGCCACGCCGGGTGCCCCCTGGGCGTAGCAAGTGGACCCACCTCCCGCCCACGCATCCCGTTCCCGAGCCACCCCGGGG
>SXGS01564604.1_pt1 | contig 11422 bp, 8 predicted proteins | sample 3174681 | NCBI WGS metagenome assembly SXGS01 (sample SAMN11356861, study PRJNA531348) | freshwater metagenome | isolation source: freshwater sample F1-80 | place: China: Fuxian Lake, Yuxi | collected 2017-12-25 | reverse complement strand
GAAACGTCGCTCATCCAGACGATCGGGCGGGCGGCCCGCAATGTGAGCGGCCGGGTGATTATGTACGCGGACAAGGTGACCGGTTCGATGGATCGGGCGATCGGCGAAACGGCCCGGCGGCGCGCCCGCCAGGTCGCTCACAACGAGGCCGAAGGCATCACCCCGGAGACAATCCGGAAGGAGATCCGGGACGTGATCTCGGCCGACCGGATCGCTGAGCCGCGCGCAGGGTACGGAACCTCGCCGGATGCCGCGGCAGAGACACTGCCGCAGGAGGACCTCCTGGCGCTCATTGCGGAGATGGAAGTGGAGATGCGGAAGGCGGCGAAGGCTCTGGAATTCGAGCAGGCCGCCCATCTGCGAGACGAGATGAACCGTCTCCGCCGGATGCTGCCGGATGCCGAGTTTGCCGAGAAGGTCGCTCCGGCCGGCCGGCCGGCATCAGACATCAGCGGCCCCCGAGGCGGACGCAGCAATGGGAGTTCACGCAGCACGACCGGTCGCCGGGCGAGGAAATAGGAGATGTAGCGACTGCGGTCGGCACCAATGCCCGGAATCCGGGGATGCCGGAGCTCAGCAATCTCCGAAAAATGAGTGGGGAGGAAAGAGTGAGCGCTCAGACGCGCGCCTCTTCACGCCTTCCTCGGCTGCCGGCCCCGCTCTATTTCCTGCTTCCTATCCCGCCTCACCGGAGAGCCGCGCCCGGATCGGGTCGAAGATCTCGGGGTGCTGCTCTGTGCCGGGACCGGCGGAGACGGCAACATGGATCCGAATGCGCGCTTCCATGGGCGGGTAGCACTGCCGGTCATCGCACGCCTGCAGGTTGGCGATGACCTGGAGGGTCTGACGACCGGGACGCACCGTCCGTGGAGCTTCGACACAGGCGCCGAGCAGCACTGCACCGGCGTAGACCGACAGGCTGTCCGCGTCGAACGGCGCGGCATACTCTTGCCCATCCGGGTACGACTCAGCCACGACGGTGAATCCCCCGTCCGGTTCGACCACCAGTTCGGTGGGGAGCAGATACGGCTGGTGCGGGCGGTGGCTGTTGATGTGGTAGCCGGGGGACACCGCGACCCGCAGAGCGATCCAGAAGCGGTCGCCGGGCCGGACGGATGTGTGCGACAGGAACGCCTCGATCTGTACCGCGTCGGCACCCGGGATGCGGGCGCCCTCGGGCCACTGTGCCAGGTACTCGTCGGCGGCAATGAGCATGTTGGGGAAGCCCGCGGGCATGGAGGCCATCTGCGGAGCGTGTGACATCAGCAGGCGGGTGGCCCGGCGGCGACGGGCGTCATCCCCGGTGAGGGCGGCAGCCCGTACCAGGGCCCGCGCCGCCATCGAGTTGCCCGACGGCGTGGCCCCATCCTGAGGACTGCGGGCGCGGGCGATCAACGGCTCGTGGTCGTGGCTAGTAAAGAAATAAGCGCCGCCGCCTTCGTCCCAGAAGCGCCGCTCCATCTCATCGAGCAATCGGAGGCCGGAATTGCGCCACCGGCTCTCCTCCGTCACCGCGTGCAGGTCGAGCAGCGCGAGGGCGAGCGAGGCGTAATCTTCCTGGTAGCCGTTCAGGGTCGCCTCGCCGTTCCGCCACGAACGCAGGAGCCGTTCCGGTGTGTACATCCGACCCAGGACAAATTCCGCCGCGCGCTCGGCAGCCTGACGATAGCGTTCATCGCCATAGACACGATAGCCTTCTGCGAAGGCGCGGATCATCAGCCCGTTCCACCCCGAGAGGATCTTGTCGTCCAGCAGCGGATGCACCCGCGCCTCCCGGTTTTCCCAGAGGCGCTGCCGGAGGCCGGCCAACCGCCGGTCCAGCACCTCTTCGGATGTGCCCGACTCGGCCGCCCGTTCCGCGAGGTTCCGGAAGAGAAGGTTCGGAATGCTCCGTCCCTCGAAGTTGCCGCCCGGGGCGATGTCGTAGACGGTGCAGAAGAACGCTCCGTCGTCCGCGCCGAGGACCTGGGCCACTTCGTCCGGGGTCCAGACGAAGAACTTTCCCTCTTCGCCCTCACTATCCGCGTCGGTGGTGGAGTAGAAGCCACCGTCCGGGTGGGTCATTTCCCGGAGCACATAGTCGAGGATCTCCCTCCCCACCCGACCGAGGAAGGTACTTCCCGTCTGCTCGAACGCGAGGGCGTAGACCCGGGCGAGCAGCGCGTTGTCGTACAACATTTTCTCGAAATGCGGCACCAGCCAGCGTTCGTCCACGCTGTAGCGATGGAAGCCGCCTCCCACCTGGTCGTACATGCCACCGCGCGCCATCTGCTCCAGCGTGTCGAGCGCCATCGGCCCCAGGTGTGCGTCACCGGCGCGCCCCTGGCGGCGCAGGAAGAGCTCGATGCGCAGTGAGGGCGGAAACTTCGGGGCCGATCCGAACCCCCCGTAGCGCGAGTCATACTGGCGCGCCAGTTCCTCGACGCTGTGCTGGATCAGGGCGTCGTGGACCGCCCCCTGCCCTTCCACCCCGCCCACGACGCGGGCAATTGCCTCGGTGATCCGCTCGGACTGCTCCTCGACCTGCGCCCGTCGCTCCGTCCAGGCCCGGTGCAACTCCCGGAGCAGGGTAGGAAAGCCCGGGCGCCCCCAACGGTCCTCCGGCGGGAAATAGGTGCCCGCAAAGAACGGCTTGCGATCCGGCGTGAGGAACACGGACATCGGCCAGCCGCCGCTCTGCGTCATCAACTGCGTGGCGGTCATGTAGACCTCGTCCAGGTCCGGACGCTCCTCGCGATCCACCTTGATCGCGATGAAGTCCCGGTTCAGGAGTTCGGCCACGGATTCGCTCTCAAAGCTCTCCCGCTCCATGACATGGCACCAGTGGCAGGCTGCGTACCCGATGGAAAGGAAGACGGGCCGGTCCTCTGCGCGCGCGCGGGCAAATGCCTCGTCACCCCACGGATACCAGTCCACCGGGTTGTGCGCGTGTTGGAGCAGATAAGGACTGGTAGCGTGGATCAGCCGGTTGGTGTGCTTCTCGCTGGAATTGGCGGCGCTCATAGCAGGTTACCCTTCGCCAAGTATGCGACAATTCAGGCACAAGGGGGGTGATCCGGTGTGCGTCGGGTAGTGGTGACGGGGATCGGCATCTGCGCGCCGCTGGACTTCCCAGCGATTGTGGCAGGCAAGTGTGGACTTCGGGCTCCGGCCGGATGGCACGCACCGGGAATGGACGTACGGGTCGGCAGCGTGTCGGAGGACGCGGCCGCCCTGGTGCGGATGCTTCCGGGCGGGTGGCGGCCGGACCGGCTGGACCCATTCTCATGGTTCGCGCTGATCGCCGCCGAACGCGCCCGGGTGGATTCCGGCCTTAGCGAGCCGGGACAGCGCGAACAGGCCGCGGTGGTGGTGGCCTCGGCAATGGGAGGCGAGCAGACCCGGCATCGCGCCAGCGCGCATCTCGCGGAGCATCACCTGACAGGGAAGCGGGCTCGATTCTCCCCCTTCACGGCGCCGAAGCTGATGCCGAATGCGGCCTCCGCCAATGTAGCGATGCTGCTCGGCGCCCACGGGCCGAACGTCAGTCCGGGTGCTGCATGTGCGAGCGGCGCCTATGCGCTCGTGCTCGCGGCCGACCTGATCCGACTGGGGCGCGCCGACGTCGCATTCGCCGGCGCCGCGGAGGCGCCCTGTGAGGAGGTTGCCGCGCGGGTGTTTGCCGCCGGCGAGGCCCTCTCTCCCACCGGCCGGTCGCTGCCGTTTCACCGGGATCGCGATGGATTTGTGCTGGCGGAAGGGGCTGCGGTGCTCGTCCTGGAAGAAGAGGAGCACGCCCGGCGGCGGGGCGCCCGGATTCTGGCGCGGCTGGCGGGGGCGGGGCTGACCTGTGATGCGCACCACGTAGTCGCGCCCCACCCGGAGGGAACATATGCCGTGCAGGCGATGCGCCTCGCCCTGGCTGAGGCCGGTCTATCGCCCGATCGGGTCGGATATGTGAATGCGCATGCCACCGGCACCCCGGTCGGGGACCTGGTCGAATGCCGGGCGCTCCGAGAGGTATTCGGCAGTCGCCTTCCGCTGGTGAGTGCAACCAAGAGCGCGACCGGGCACCTGCTCGGCGCTGCCGGCGCCGTCGAGGCAGCGTATACGGTGCTCGCAGTTTACAGTCGTCAGATTCCACCCACTCTGGGTCTCTCCGCCGCCGCGCTGGACCCGGCGTGTGCCGAAGGAGGCCTTGATTTCGTGGCGGGGTCGGCGCGCGAAGTTTCGCTCGAGGCGGCGTTGAGCAACAGCTTCGCGTTCGGTGGACACAACGCCTCGCTCTTGTTTCAGCGAGTGTGACGGATGGCCCGCGGGGCGGTGAACGAGTCAAGAGAAGCGAGGAACGAGTGGAGTCCCGGACTCACTCCTCGCTTCTCTCCACTCTTTCCTCGCCCCGCGGGCAGGAAAAACCGGTGAGTTTCGCCAACGGATAATGGATTCCGGTGTGATGGTGCGCGAGGAGATGAGGGCGAAGTGATGCGGCAATCCGGTTCCGTGCGGCCTCTGGGCTGGTCTCTGGTCTGCCTGGGATGCGTCTTTGCGGGCTTGCTGGCGCTGACGCTGGCCGAGTCCCGGCCGGCGGTGGCCGGCGGTGTTCCGGAGGCAAGTCCGCCGGGAGGGACGGAGATCCCAATAACGGCGGCCGAAGTAGATGCCGCGGTGCGGGCAGCAGCAGCGGCGGTGGCCGGTGAGGGCCTTGCGGTTGCGGTGGTGGACCGGACGGGGGCGGTGCTCGCCGTGTTCCGCCGGGCGGGAGCCACAGCGGCCGACCAGGAACTGGCACTGTCGCTCGCCCGCACCGCGGCGTTTTTCGGCGAGAATGCGGCGCCCCTCACGTCTCGCACGGTGCGCTTCATCAGCGGCATCCACTTCCCGCCGGGGGTGACCAATCAGGAGAATGCCGATCTCTACGGAATCGAGAATACCAATCGCGTCTCTCGTGGTGTGACCTTCAACCCCGGCAGGGCCTACCCGGATCCGCTGAACATTGACGGCACCGGCCCGAGCCTCGGCATCACCACCGGCAAGGTCCAGCCGATGGACGCGAATCCACGCGCGGTAAACCCCGGTGGTGTCCCATTGTACCGGCAGGACTTTCTCCGCGGGTTCCCCGACCTGTCGCCGACCTCGTTCGCACCCCTCGGGATCACGCAGATCGGGGGGATCGGCGTGGCGGGAGTGCCGCCGGACGCGGCCGAGTTTGCGGCCGTCCAGGGCTCGAAGGCGGGGGAGCAACCGGTGCCGACTCAGGGGGCCCGGATCGGGCAGGATACGATCCAGCAGATTGCGCCGCGACCGAAGACAGTGTATATCGCCGGCATTTCGCTGCCGCTGTCTAACCCGAGAAACTTCCGGCGGCCGCGAGGGGTGGCGCCGGGCGGACCGTTTCCCGGCACCGGGGCGTATCGAGTAGGGCCTGTGGGGGGGACTTCCGCTCCCGACGGGTTCCTTGCCGGGCCCGTGGGAAACGCGGACCTCACTGCGGCCGAAGTGGTGCAGATCATCCGCCAGTGCGACGACATCGCGAAGCGCACCCGGGCGGCGATCCGGCTGCCGCTCGGCGCACGGGCGCGCTTCGTGTTTGCCGTTGGGGGACTCGGTGGGGAAATGCTCGCGGTCTTCCGCCAGGTGGACTCGACCATCTTCTCGATTGATGTTGCGGTGGCAAAGGCGCGGAACGTGGTCTTCTTCAGCAATCCGGCCCTGGATCCCACGATCCTGAGCGACCGGTCCGGACCCGGGTTCCCGGACCGGGCTGAGGGGCTACCGCCGGGGACCGCGGTCACCGCCCGATCCATCAGCTTTGCGGCACAGCCCCTGTTCCCGGCGGGGATCAATGTCAGTCGTCGGCCCGGCCCGTTCTTCCAGCTTTTCCTGGATGATCTGGCCTTCCCGGGCAGCACCTCTCCCCGCCTGCCCCAGCCGAACATCATGACCAACGGCATCCTGTTCTTCCCCGGCTCGATCCCGCTCTACCGGAACGGGCGCCTGATCGGCGGTCTCGGGGTGTCCGGGGATGGCGTGGCCCAGGACGACTTTGTCACCTTCAACGGGGCACAGGGCTTCCTGCCGCCACCCAACATCCGGTCGGACAACTTCACCATTCGGAGCGTCCGCATCCCGTTCCTGAAGTTCCCGCGGAACCCGACGTTGTAGCCGGTGAAAGAGGGAAAGTGTCGGCGAGACTCTACCGGCGCTTTCCCTCCCCCTCCGTCAACATCTCGACGAAATCCCTCGCGTCTCTCGAGCCGTGGTGATTTGTAACGACTGGCACTTCCATTTGAACGCGACCTCGGTGGAGTCCATAGCATTCGAGGCGCACGAGTGAGAGCAGACCGGCCCAGCGCCACGGCCCACCTGATCGCGCGGTCCCTGGTGTTTCTCTCCTCCGAGCAGCCCTACGCAGCACTCATCCCACCCGGCGCAGCCGAGCTGAGTATCTGGTGTATGGAGGCCTGCTCCTCCCACACCGTGCGCCTGCTCCGCTGGATGCGACGGCGCCGATTTCGGGAGATGCTCTGGAACTCCGAACGCGCCGGTCTGCCCGGGATGATGCTCCACTATGCGGTGCGCAAGCTCTGGCTCGAAGACGTCACCCGAACTGCGCTGGCGGACGGCTATCGGCAGGTAGTGGTGCTCGGCGCCGGCTTCGACACGCTGGCCCCGCGTCTGGCCCGCGAGTTTCCGGAGGTTCGCTTCTTCGAAGTGGACCATCCGGGAACTCAGGTCGTCAAGGAACGCGCGCTTCTTGCGCACGATGGGCTGCCCGGAAACCTCTCGCTCGTCGCTCTGGATCTGACCCGTGAGTCGCTGGGTGACGGCATCCGCCGTGCGCCTGAATTCTCACCCGCGGCGTCCACGCTCTTCATCGCCGAGGGCCTGCTGATGTATCTCGTCGAGGCGGAAGTGGCGCAGTTGTTTCAGTGCTGCCGGCTGCACGGAGGCCCGACGCCCCGGGTGGCGTTCACCTTCATGGAACGCGCATCCGACGGACGCGTGTCGTTCCGTGGCCAGAAGCGGTTGGTGGACGTCTGGCTGCGCCTTCGCGGCGAGCCGTTCCGCTGGGGCCTGGAGCAGGAGGCGATGCCGGCGTTCCTGAAGGCACAGGGGTTCACCTGCGCCGCCGTCGCCACCCCCGACGTGCTGCGGGCGCGATATCTGTCGGGCCCAGAGTGGGAGGGGATTCCCCTGGCGGATGGGGACCATCCCTGCCTGGCAGTGTAGTGGTGTAAGAGTGCGGATGCGGGCGATCACCTCGGCCTCGGGATGCCGTGCCGGACGGCGAGCAGCGGCATCTGGCTTTCGATGAGCGGGGTGCGCACGGATGCTGGAGTTCGGGAACCTCACGAAATCCGGGACATGATGTGCTCGTCCACAGGGCCTACAACCCATGTCCGCTACTTCTTGTGAGCATCCGGATGCTGCGATTTCGCATATTTGTGTGATTGTCCTGCGATGTGGATGCCTGACATACTCCCGTTGTCGTTCACTCTTCCTGCAACGATGCGGCAGTGGATGCGACTGAGCGGTACGGCACCCGCCACCGTCGCAGACAACCGTCGAGCTGGAGTTCACTTCAGACACGAGGCTCAGCAGATGAGACACACATTCAAGTCCCTCTTCCCACTCACGCTCACGATCTGGATGCTGGCGGCGGCCACGCCTGGCCAGGCACAGAATCGTTGGGACTATCACGCTGTGGAATTGCATCAGGATCTATCCTGGTCCTCCGACGCCGGAAGCACCAAGAGCCAGACCCTGACGAGTACGACCGCCACCATTCGCGGCACGTCCACCTCATCAGCCGGGCAGAACTATGGAACCAAGAGCACGCTGAACCGGGTGTACAAGCGCAAGGTCGAGAAGATTGGGAATCCGGGCGCCGCGGAGGGGAAAAGGATCTACCTGTATGCGAAGGCGCATGGGGATGTAAACACAGATCACGGGTGCGCCACGGTAGAATCCAACAACGAGGGTTACGCCGTGACCGACGATCTGAACGGGGCGTCCATCAGTGCACAAGCGGACACGGCGCAAAGCGGCATCGGGAACCCCGCTCCTGTATATGATCCGGACCCGGCCTACGAATGGAACAGTGATGCTTCGGGGCTCGGAGCGATCAGTGACACATACGAGTTCAAGGCCCGGCTCCAGGCTGACACCGAAGCCAAGTCCACCGCCGCCCCCATGGGATTCATTGCGACAGCCGGCGGAGACGCCGATGCAAAGGTGAAATTCGAACCGTAGGTAGCGAGCACTGCCAGCATTAGCGACAAACCGGAGAGCGGGTTGATGTCTGTCACCCCGCTCTCATCCCCACAGTGCAGACTCGCTCTCACCGTCATCACTCGGATAGTGAGCCGCTCAGGACGAGCTTTCGATGCGCCATCTCACACGGTCCCCCAGACAACGGGCACTCCAAGCCCTTCCCCAGAGCAAGTCTACATCCAAGCTGCGCCAGAGTCCGGGCACGCCTGTGCCCGTGAGATCACCAGTGCGGACGCCGCGGGCCGCAGCCGCTCTGTGCCTGGTCGCCATCTTCCTGTTCGCAGAGCGGGGAAAGGCTGACGCGCCAGCGCTCCCGGCGGCGCCCGTGGCCGCGGCTGAGTTGGAGGTACGGCTGGCTCCGAAGCTGCCGTTTGCCGATGCGGTTCGCGTCCTGGCGCGCGGCGCCGGCCGCACGGTGGTCGCCGAAGTGCCTTCGCTGCCCGCAGTGGTCGAGGGCTCTCCGCTTCCGATGCCGTATCCAGAGGCGCTCGCCCAGGTTTCGGTGGCGTTTGATCTTTATTCGCGTGACCGCCGAAGACTGCTGGTGCTCAACCGGCGCTTCAGTGATCCCGCCGCGCGAGTGGATCTGCAAGTGGAGACGCTGCGGCTGGTAAGCCGGGACCTGCTCGCCCTCTATCAGGGGATGGCGCCGTATCGTCTGGGTGAAGGTCGGTACGGACCGGAGAAGGAGCGGTTCACTGCCAGCCTGACTCCCGCGCAGCTTGTTGTGATGCGCACCCCGGATGGACTCCCGTTCCAGGCGCTCTCCACCGCTCAGCAGGCAAACTGGCTGCGCGTGAATGCAGCTTCCGTTTATTGCAGCATTCTGCTCGAAGTGGAACGTGCGGCCCGGCTGTTCGGCGGATGGGAGAAATGCCGCGTAACGCCGGCGGGGGCTGCAGAGCCGAACGTCTGGATGGTGGATTATTCTGCCGCATCCGGGAAGTCGGAAGGCGCCCAGTTGCGATTTGGTCTGCCGCGTCCGCCCGCCCGCGCACGGGCTGTGTCCCCTCGTGCTGCCGGGGAAAAGCTCGCTGAGACTGTACTCCGGCTCCCCGGCCCGCTCAACCGGCTGGCGCCGGCACTGGATGGCGAGATTGTGTTGGCCTTCCTGGCTGAGTCCCTGAGTCGCGCGAGTCGCACCGAAATACGCCTTCCCCGCTGGGCTGAGTCCCAGCGGGTCCTGGTCGTAACCGCTCCTGGTGCCACAGTGGGAGAGGTACTGCAGGGGTTGGCCGACCTGCACGGCTGGGATCTGAATGAGGCGGCGCCGAATGCCTGGACATTGGATCGCCCCACCATTCGGCACACCAGAAACCCGCGAGACGTGCACCAGCAAGCCCGCGCGGCGATCGGTCCGGTGTTGCAGCTTTACCTGTCCGCCGAAGAGGCACAGATGGGGCTGGGGCTCCTCCGATCCCGTGCTCTCTTCCAGCGGCTGCAACCGGACCTTCTTCAGCGCCGAGCTGGGTTCCTCGTCACCGACCTGGCGCCGGAGCAGCAGCGGTTGCTCGCGGAAGTGGTAGTACGCACCTTGGTGGCCAGGGCAGTCGGCGAGTTGGCGTCTCGGCCAGAGCCTCCCTGGTGGCTGGCGGAGCCGGAAAAGGGACGGTTCCGGTTGGAGGGGGAGGGGGACAGTCTCTCTCTTCAATTTGAGGTGTTGCGGCCGGATGGGAAGACATCCACCTGGGGGTGGGCAATCGGCACCGCGAAGAAGGACGTCCGACCCTGAGAGCAGCGGCGCTGAACAAGGGCGCGTCCCGGTGGCGCGCTTGCGGACTCCGATTGAGGTGATGAAGAACACGACCTCACCCCGTGGCCCGCGAGCGCGCGGCGCGCTCGCGGGCCAACCAGCCACACAACCTTCAAGCGCGTCGCCCGTCAACCTCAGAAATCGTCGTTTCTGACCGCCCCACTGGAATGCCGGTAGGTGACACGCCCCGGTTGGGTGTAGGGTTCACTGACGAACGGCGAATGCCCGGGGATCGCGCCATCGTGCCCTTCAGGTGCAGAACCCCCTGCTCCTCGCAGCACGGAGTGGGCCAGTTCTGGACCACTGTGAACACCGAAGAGGGAGTTCAGGGCTCGGATGTGGGTGCGTACCGAGTTGATGGAGATATCCAGGTTGCGGGCGATCTGCTTGTACGCGAGCCCCTGGACCCGGAGGTCGAGGACCTCCCGTTGCCGCGGCGTCAGCGCGTGGAGCGGATCGTGGGGAGCATTGGGATCCAGTGCACGTGTGGGAGTCTGCCGCTCACTTGCAGTCGTGCGACTACCTGTTTTTTTGTTGCATTGTCCATCTAATCCCCCCTTTGTTTTACTGTGCCGCCGAGTGATCGGTGGCGCCCATGCCTCCTCGTGGCGCTACTCATGAGAACGGCGCACGGTGCACACGGTTTCGCCTCCACCGAGGACTGCGGGAACATTGGGTGGTGAAGTCCACAGGGCTGGGACCGGGACCTGTGGACTTCACTGCGGATGCTTGGCGCACACGTGTCTACTGGGCCGTCCAGCCGCCGTCGAGGGTGAGGGCGGTGCCGGTCATGCCGGCGGCGGCGTCGGAGCACAGGTAGAGGGGTAACCCTTTACGGGAGTGCTATTTTCGAGGGAGACTGTGATTCAATAGGTCCGTGAACCAGGAATCCTCGACCCCGATCCTCGACCCCTCGCCGGTGGACGTGCCCGTCCTGCACGGCGTTGTCCGCGCCGCCTGCGGCACCCAGGTTGAGACCCTCTCCGCCCGTCTCGGTCGAGATTCCCATAACTCCTCCCGCCCCCCGTCGAGTGATCCCCCTGGCGCTCCCGCCCCCAGAAATCGTCCAGCGGCAAGAAGCGGGGCGCCCAACTCGGACACCCCGGCCGTTCCCGCCCGTGGGTCCCGCCGGAAACCATCACCCACCACCAGGACGTAGTCCCCGACACCTGTGCCCACTGCGGTGAGCCGTTCGCCCCCGGGGCCCCCCGGCGGCATAAGAGTGCGTGTGAAAAGGGGGGTCACTTCAGAATGCTCGATTATAGCGACAAGAGTGTTTAACACTGCCGGGTGCGGTCCGTCCAGCCCCGACTCAGGCCCCAAAACGGCGCGCGAGCCCCAAAAACGGCGCTCCAGAGACGTGCGAAGGCCTTCAGGAACGCTCCCGGCGCGTTCCGGTCCCCTCCCGCGTCTCCG
>SXGS01597757.1_pt1 | contig 11423 bp, 9 predicted proteins | sample 3174681 | NCBI WGS metagenome assembly SXGS01 (sample SAMN11356861, study PRJNA531348) | freshwater metagenome | isolation source: freshwater sample F1-80 | place: China: Fuxian Lake, Yuxi | collected 2017-12-25 | reverse complement strand
GCGCGTCGGCACCCGCTTCGCGATGGTGAGCGGCCTCGTCTTCTTCTTCGTGGTGCAGGCAGCGGCGGTCCTGCTGCCGCTTCTCGGCCTCGCGCCCGTAGCGGGCAGCTTCGCGATCGGCGTCTTCGTCTGTGCGGCGCGCGTTCTGGGCGGCATCGCCTATGGCCTCTACGTCGTGCCGTTCAACACCGTCACCTATGACATCGGCGACGAGCATGAGGCGAACACCGACGTGCCGCAACAGGGCCTCGTGGCCAGCTTCATGTTCATGGGGCTTCAGATCGGCAGCGGCCTCGTCGCGCGTCTGGCGGGATCGTTCCTCGGGATCATCGACTTTCCCGCGGGCCTGCCCGTCGATCAGGTGCCGACAGGCAAGGTGGCCGCGCTCGCCTGGTTCGTCACCGGCCTGATCGTCGTGGCGGGCGGGGCGATGGCCTGGCTGGTCGGCCGCTTCGACGTGTCGGCCGCGAAGCAGGCGGAGATCAGACGCGTGCTGGCCGAGCGGCGGGCAGCCGCATCCACACGATAGCGGTCCGCCCGCCAACCGATCCCTTTCGACCATCAGGACAGAGGCAGAGATGATTTCCAAGATCAAGCGAGGCGTCAGCCTTTACAGTTTCCAGGAGGAGATGTTCCTCGGCCAGATGAGCGTCGAGGATTGCGTCGCCTTCGCCGCCTCGATCGGTGCGCGGGGGATCGAGATCCTGCCCGAGCAGAACATGCCAAACTTTCCCGACATCGACGATCGCGAAGTCGGCTGGTGGCTGGAACTGATGGCGAAGCACGGCACCGAGCTGACCTGCTACGACATGTTCCTCGATACCAAGCGGCGCAAGGATCGGCTGATGACCGACGAGGAGCAGGTGGAATCGATCCGCCGCGACCTCGTGCTGTGCAACCGGCTGGGCATCCGCAACATGCGCGTCCTGGTGTTCGTGCGCCCGGATATCCTCGAACGCTGCGTCCCCTATGCCGAGGATCTGGACGTCCATATGGGCGTGGAGGTGCACGCGCCATGGCACATGGAACATGCCTGGATCCTGCGCACGGTCGAAGTGGCCGACCGGCTCGGCACCCGGCACCTCGGGTTGCTGCCGGACATGGGCATCTTCATGAAGCACTTCCCGCCGGTCTATCGCGATCGCTTCATCCGGCAGGGTGCTCGGCCGGAAGTGGCCCAGTTCATCATCGACCAGCACGAACAGAAGATCATGGCCGAGTACACGATCTACGAAGTGGCGGTGAACATGAAGGGGAACCCGGCCGAGGTGCGCATGGCCGAGCTTTTGCGCCACCAGCCCTATGCCAATCCGAAGCGGATTCGCGACTACATCCCGTATTTCCGGCACATCCAGGCCAAATTCTATGAAATGACGGAGGATTTCCGCGACCCCAGCCATGCCTATGACGAGGTGATCCGCGAACTCGTGGCGGGCGGCTGGGACGGGTATCTGTCCAGCGAGTACGAGGGCAATCGCTGGATTCAGGACGTCCAGCCCGTCGACAGCCGCGAGCAGGTGCGGCGCCAGCATGTGATGTTCGAGCGCCTGATCGCGCAAGCCGAAGGAGCCCGTTGATGTTCGACAAGTATCTGATCGTGGACGACAGCCTGCGCAACATCGGCCCGGCCGAGGCACCCACCGGCTTCGCGTTCGACGCCAAGCTCGGCTATTATCGCGGCCTTGGCCTGTCGATGATCGAAGCGCTGGACATCAAGGTCGATGGCGAGCCCGTCGATCGTAGCGCGGTCCGCTTCGACGAGGGCAAGGGGCCGCTGACGCTCGACGAGATGGAAACCGCCTATGACCGGCGATGGCCGTTCGGCGCGGCCGCGACGATCACCGTCGAGCGGCCCGGTGGGCTTGCGCCGGGCGAGCACCACCTGGCGTTCACCGAACGGCTTCGTGTGTCCTACATGCCGTTCCCGTCGATGAACTCGGACGAGAAGACGCTTTCGATCTGATTGCGCCCGGGCAGAAGTTATTGCCAGGAGTGAGCTCTGCCCTGCTTCCCACGATGCTGTAGCGTGCGGGAAGCGGGGCTGGGCCTTATCAGGTCGCGGCGACGACCGCGCCGCTTGCGCTCTCGCGTCGAACCAGTACCGCGGCCGCGATCAGCATCCCCGCGAAGGCGGCGATGCCGGCGGCGGCGAACGTACCCTGCATACTGCCGGTCGCGGATTGCATGAGCGCGACGATCGGCGGGCTCAGGAACTGGCCGAGGAAGAAACAGCCCGTCCAGACGCCCATGCCGCCCCCGCGATGGGCGGCCGGAAGGTCGCGCTGCGCCCAGGTGATGAGCGTCGGGATCATCATCCCCACCCCGGTCTGCTGAAGCACGGCGCCCGCCGCCATCCATCGCCAGTCGGGCGCCGCACCGATCAGGCACAGGCCCGCGCCCACCAGCGCCAGCATCAGGATGAACGCGACCTCCGAACGGCGTTTGCCGACCAGCCAGAAGATTCCGGCCCCCACCGAAACGCCGAGGCTGGGCAGGAACGTGATGCGGCCCAGTTCGTCGGAGGATCGTATGCCGACTTCGCGAAAGGCGAGGCCGCCGTTGACCGCATAGACATAATAGATGCTCGAGCAGAGCAGCGTTACGGCGCCGATCAGCGCGATCTTCTTCACGGGAAAGGCGGGCTTGGCCCGTTGTATATCCCCCACCGCGTCATCCGGGCTGCCGACAGCCGGCTCGAACACGAAGGCGAGCATCGCGAGGAAGATCGGAAACGCGGCCAGGTAGATCAGGAACACGCCGTTCCATCGCATCGCCGTCAGATAGCCGGCCCCGAGGATGAGCGCGCTGCCGACGAACGGACCGACCATGCCCTGGATACTCAACCAGCGCCGGCGTCCCCCTTCGTCCCAATAGTCGGCGATCAGCGTGTTGACCGTCGTCAGGATGGCCGCCTCCGCGATCCCGAGCGCGAGGCGCGACATGAACATCGCATCGAGATCGGCGAGAAAGAAGGGCGCCGTCCCCGCGATCGCGTAGAGCAGGGTGGACCACACCACCAAGGCGCGGCGACCGAACCGGTCGATCAGCGCGCCTGCGAACGGGGCGATCACCGCGATCGCCAGGCCCGGCGCGGTGACATCCACGGCACTTTCCAGCCGGCCGTCGGATCGCCCTGGAAATGGTCGATGATCGACGGGACCGCGGGAAACATCGACACCACGGCGATCATCGGCAGGAAGCCGGCGATCGTGACGGTAAGGCCCTGCGACGCGCCGGCCCTGCGGTCACCTACGTCCTGCATACCCCGCATCAAGCCTCTCCTGACCCCGCGGCCCGCCTCAGGCATCGCTTGATGGTAATATATCACGGCTGCGGTGGGTCGCAAGCGTGCGGTCGGGGCGCGGCGGCCCTCAGTTGCCGTGAGGGTAGTCGAATCCCTTCTCGACGATCACCTCCGAGATCTTCCGGCGACTGATTTCGATGAACGCGCGCGCGTCGTCGGCGGACGGGATCGCCCCGTCGAACCGGGTCGTCAGTGCGAAGATCGCGCGGACATCCTCGCCGTGATGACTGATCGAGTGGAAGATGCGATCGAGTTCGGCCGACAGCTTGCGATAGATGGCCTGAAGCTGGGCGTTGCGCGTCGCCTCCACCAGCAGGTCGAAGCGTTGCCGCGAAAGCTCGATCCACTTTTCGGTGTCCAGCTTCGGCCTCTTGATCGCGCGCGCATGTTCCTGCCGAAGCATGTCGAGGCGTGCGGCCTGTTCCGGCGTAAGCCGTTCGGCGGAAAGCTGAAAGATCAGCGGTGAGATGACCGCCCAGACGGCAAAGAAATCGTCGACGGATTTCAGCGTGAGCCCCGAGACGCGGTAACCGCGGCGAGGGATCGTTTCGACCAGTCCGTCATGGTTGAGGCGGTCAAGCGCCTCCCGCACGGGCATCGCGCCGAAGCCGATTTCGTTCGAAATCTCCCGTTCGGTGAAGCGCATGCGTGGAGGCATCTTCAGCGACACGATCCGCTGCCGCAACAGCGCATAGGCCTGGTCGGCGAGCGTCTGTTTGCGCCCTTCGCCCTGCGTCATCGGTCACCTCCTGCTCGGCGTCGTTCGGCTGCGCGGTGTGGCTTTCCCGGGACGCGTTGGCAAGCTTGCGGACCGCTCACGAATTGACGAACCATCAGCCGTGATATATCACACACGGTGTGGCGGGGTGTCGCCCGCAACTATCCGAAGGGGTCGAAATGCCGGAGTGCCAGAAGATCCTGATCGTCGGCGCGGGGATCGGGGGGCTTTGCACGGCGATCGCGCTCGCCCGGATCGGCGTCGAGGTCGAGGTCATCGATATCAAGCCGGACAACGCGGTGGCCGGCGTCGGATGGGGACTGCGGACCAACGGCCTGCGGGCGCTGCGCGAGATCGGCCTGCTCGAGGATACGCTCGCCATCGGGTTCCCGACGCCGCCGCTTGCCTATCACGACCGGCAGGGCCGCCACGTCGTCGACATCCCCTATGGACGGCAGTTCGACGGCATGCCCAACAACGTGCAGCTGCCGCGCACCGGCTTCCTCGAAATGGCTAGCGCCCGCGCGCGCGAGTATGGCTGCGCGATCCGGATGGCGACGACGGCGGTCGATATCGAGCAGGACGACGCCGGCGTAAGCGTCGAGTTCAGCGACGGATCGGCGGGTCGCTACGATCTCGTCATCGGCTTCGACGGGATCAATTCGAGTATCCGGGGCTATCTGTTCGGCGACAGATACACCCCGGTGCGCAGTGGCGGCGTGGCCTGGCGCGCGCCGGTGGCGGCCCCGGCGACGCTGAAGGGCGCGCTGTTCTGCCACGGGTTCGGCGGGAAGGTGGGCTTCGTCCCGCTGGCCGGCGGCATGATGTACGTGATCGTCACCCATTTCGAGGCCGGCCGCCCCCGTCACAACCGCGCGGCGTTCCCCCAGATCATGCACCGGGTCGCGCGCGAGATGATGGGCGATTCCCCGTTCATGGCGGAAGCGATCGACTCGCTGCTTGACGCCACAAACGTCGCCTACACGCCGCTGGATACGGTGATGGTCCCTTATCCCTGGCATTGCGGCCGGGTGATGATCATGGGCGATGCCGCGCACGCCATGACGCCCTATCTTGGCTCGGGCGCGGCGATGGCGATCGAGGACGGCGTCGTCTTTGCCGAGCTGCTGCAAAGCGGCGACGCGCTCTACGACGTGCAGACCCGGTTCATGGCCCAGCGGTACCCACGGGTAAAGACCATCTGGGATACCTCGCTTCAGATGATGCACGAGGAGTTCGATTCGGCGACGCCCGAGGCGCTCGACCGGCGCCTCGCCCATCTGGTGAACGAGGAGCCGGCCGCGCTCGACTACGTCCACCGCATCCTGGAAAGCCCCTATTGATGACCGACCAGCATATCGCGAAGCTGTCCGTCGACGCAGCCGTTTCGACCGGCCCCATGCGGCGGCTTCAGGGAACGACGGGCATTCCGGTGCCCGCAGCGGGCGCGGAAAGCGTCCCCGACATTTCGGGTGTGTGGAAGGCGTCGGCGCTGTCGCTGGTGCGCAGTTACGACTGGGTGTCGCGGCTTGATACCGTCGACAATCCGGCCAGCCTGTTTCCCGACTGGTCGGCCGATCCCCATGATCCGGCGAGCTACAATTTCGAGGGCACCGACGCCTGGGTGCGAGAGACGCGCGCGCTCGGCGCGGAGATCCTCTTCACGATCGCCAGCGAGATTCCATCGAACAAGCAGCCCGCTCGCGACCTCGCGAAATACGAGCAGGTCGTCGAGCATATCGTCCGCCATTATGTCTGCGGATGGGGCGGCGGGTTCGACCGGGCCGTCAGCCATTGGGAATTCGGCGACCAGCCCGACTTCGGCGCGCTGCACTTCGCCGGCACTCCGGCGCAGTTCTACGAGATGTACGCCGCCGCCGCACGCGCGGTGAAGCGCGTCGATGCCGATCTGCGCTTCGGCGGCCCGTGCATCGCGTTTCCGCTGAACGAGGGGCCGTATCGCGAAGGGTTGCTGGCGTTCATCAGGGACAGGTCGCTGCCTTTGGATTTCCTGTCCTGGATGTGGTACGGAGACAATTCGCGCGACCCGATGGATTTTCGCCGAATTGCGGCGGACGTTCGCGCGCTTCTCGACAGTCATGGCTTCAGCGATACCGAGCTCGTGCTTTCATACTGGAGCATGACCGGCATTCCGACTGCCAAGTTCACCGATCCCGACAATGCCGCCTTCATTGCGGCGGCAGCGATCTACATGCAGGATTCGGCGGTCGACAAGGCGATCTTCTTTCGTGCCGATACGGGCGCCGACTTTCACTATAATTTCAGGGATCCGGCCGGGATCTTCGAGGCCGACGGCGGCGAGAACGCCAGAACCGGCGCCTTTCGCCTGGTCGGTCAGACGCTGGCCGCGACCGAGCGGCTGGCGGTTTCGGGCGGCGATGAGAAGGGGTTCGCGGTGCTCGCGGGCTGCACCGCCGATCGCGATATCGTTCGCGTCCTGATCGCCAATTATGCGATCCCCGACCCCTACCTGATCGCCCGGGATCGCGACGTGTTCGAGTTTCAGGTGCCGATCGGTTCGGTCAGGACGGACATGTCCCTCAACGTCCCGCCGCGACGCGTGGACGCGGCGAGCGCGGGCCATAGCGGCTACGTGCTCGAGGTCGGCGGCCTTCCCTGGGGCGACGGGCCGCACCGGGTCGTCCGGTACAGGGCGGACGCGGGGCACAGCGGCGACCGGCTGGACGTTCGCGAAGGCGAGGGGGCCATGGTCGTCCTGGCGGGCGACTTGGCCGCGCCCGGGGTGGAGATGATCGAGATCGTGCGCGCAACCTAGCCCGATCGCGCGTTCGCCGGGGCGTCCGTCAGAATCGCGGGGACGCGGTCCGGTCCTTGTTTCGCCGATCCGCGACGTAACTCTGGCCGTTTTCCTCAGCCTTGACGATGTCGAACAGGCCCACCGCCTCGAACAGCCTGGAGAAATTGCGCGCCCCGTAATTGCGGGGGTCGATCGGCGCCTGCCGCTTGACCGCGTTCCCCGCCGCGCCGAGCGGTGCCCAGCCATCCTCGCCCGCCGTCGCCTGTACCGCGCCCCGCAACACCTCGACGAGCTTCGCGTCCTGGCTGAGCGGCTTGGCGGACTTGGCCTCGCCGGCATCGGCCCGGGCGGGCCTGGTGGCGGATGGCGACGCGGGGGGCGGCGCGGCCTCGGTCTTGCCGACGGGAGTGTCCTCCTCGCCCAGCCGGTCGAGATAGAGGAAGGTCGTGCACGCATTGACGAAGGGATCCGGCGTCTTGCGCTCGCCGAAGCCATAGACGTCGTGCCCGTTCGCGCGAAGCTGCATCACCAGCGGCGTGAAGTCCGCGTCGCTCGACGCGATGCAGAACGCGTCCAGCTTCTGCGTGTAGAGCAGTTCCATCGCGTCGATGACCAGCGCGATGTCGGTCGCATTCTTGCCCTTGGAATAGCTGAACTGCTGGATCGGGCGGATGGCATGTTCGTGCAGCTTGCTCGTCCAGCCCTTCAGCCCCATGCTCGTCCAGTCGCCATAAGCGCGCCGGATGTTGGCGACGCCATATTTGGAAAGCTCGGCGAGCATGGCGGCGATCTTGCCGTGCGAGACATTGTCCGCGTCGATCAACAGGGCGATGCTTCGGTCGGACGAGCGGGGAACGGTGGGGGTCACGGTCATGCCCGCCTCTCTGTCACGTTCGGCGATCGAGGTCGAGCGACGCGACCTGCGCACGCCCTGTGCCGGGCCGTGCCGGCGGCAGGGCCGTGTTCCCGTCGGCGGCAGGCGATCGGCGCAACCATGCGTTAATCTGTTTTGAAGGCTGGCAAATTATCCCGGCTGCATGAAAACGGGTGCAGGACCAGTGGCTAATAGCCGAGAGGCGCGAGCGCCGACGATCAGGCGTGCACGCCGGCTCCAGGCGTCCGGCGGCGCGGACGGAATGTTCTACTGCGCGGTCTTGGTCGTCCAGCAATTCGACGATGCGCGCGCGGCGCTCGGCTACCGGGCGGCGGAGCGGCTGATGGCAGCCTGGGCTGCCCGGGTGGAGGCGGCCATTCCCGGCGCGCTGCTCGGCCGCGTCGGCCGGTCCGCGATCGAACTGAGCTTCGGGGCGGCGGATCCCGAGGATGCCGCAAGGCTGCTGGCGCAAGCGATCGCGCGGTTCGATGCACCGTTGGAGCATGACGGCATGCGGCTCCGGTTCGGTGCTGCGGCCGGATACACCTCGCTGCCCGATCGAACGATCGACGATGCTTCCATTGACCGCGCCACGGCCGCTGCCGCGCTGGCGAGCCGGCGTGCCGACCGGATCGCGTTTCAGCCGGTCGATACGGTGGCCGGTTCGACTGATTCGTTCGAGATCGCCCGCGCCATCTATGCCGCGATCGAGCTCGACGAACTGCGATCCATCTATCAGCCCAAGCTGCACTGCCGTCACGACCGGGTGGACGCGGTCGAGGCGCTGACCCGGTTCCCGTCGCTGGCGTTATCCAACGTGCCGGTCGATCGGGTGTTCTCGATCGCGGAGCGGATCGGTGCGGTGGAGGCACTGACAGACTGGCTCGTCGAGCGGGTGATCGCGGACAGGCTGATCCTTGCGGATACGGGCATCGCGCCGGTGATCGACATCAATCTGTCGGGCCGGCTGCTTTCCGATCGTGGCTATACCGATCGGCTGGCACTGCGGATCGCGGGCCGCGGGATCGGGATCGAGATTACCGAAACGGCGGTGCTGACGGATCCGGCCGAAGCGATCCGCAACGTCAACCTGCTCGCCGAAGCGGGCATCCGCGTCGCGATCGACGATTATGGTTCGGGCTTCTCCTCGCTCGCCTATCTGAAGGACCTGCCGGCGCACGAGCTGAAGATCGACCGGATGTTCATCAAGGGCCTGACCACCAGTCACCGCGACCCGTTGCTGGTGCGATCGACCATCGACCTTGCCCACGCACTCGACATGGAGGTGACGGCCGAGGGGGTCGACGACCCGCTCAGCCTGTCCCTGCTGCGCGTGATGGGTTGCGATCAGGTCCAGGGCTTTCTCGTGGCCCGTCCGATGGAGCGCGCCGCGCTTGCCGCATGGCTCGCCGACGAGCGCAATTACGTGGGTCGCGGCACCGCGATCGTCGATCTGCCGGTGCCCGGGGCCAAAGAGGCTTAACGGCAAAATAAGCGTGCACGTTGCAGAAGATGCAATCGAAGCGGACCTACAGCCATCCTGTTGAATAGGGCCAACACGCCCGAAAAGGGGATCAGGAATGGTGTCAGTAAAGGGCCGGCTGGGGGCAGCCGCGCTTGCCGTAAGCGTCAGCGCCATCGCGTTGGCGCAGCCCGCGGTCGCCCAGGAAGCGCCGGCCCCCGCGCCCGCGCCGTCCTCGCCGACCGTAGTGGTGCCGGTGACGACGGTGGATCGTCCGCTGGCGTCGCAGTCGGGCATTCTCGAGCCAAGCGCCGGCATGATCCGCGCGCACATGGACGCGCTCAGCCCGTTCTGGTCGGGCAGTGCCCAGACCGCGACCGACCTCGACCCGGCGGCCGGCAAGCTCCTACCCTTCTGGGGCAAGCTGACCCCCTATGCCGGGATGATCCGCGCGCACGAAGGCGATCTGAGTGCGCTCGGCGGCATGATTCGCGCGCACGAAGGCAGCCTTGAGGGCATGGCCGGGATGATCCGGGCGCATATGGGCGACCTGTCGGCGACCGCCGGCATGATCCGCGCGCATGATCTCGGCACCGCGAGCGACATTGCCGCGGCGCTGGCCGACTATCGGTCGTTCATCAGTCAGTCCGAGGCGTTCTGGGCCTTGCCGGTGCAAAAGGCCACCGGGCAGAGCTTCTCGTCGGTCATCGCCGATCCGCTGCTCAAGAAGTACGGCATCGACCTCAACGATCCGCAGAGCCTGACCAAGCTGTCGGCCGACCGGCGGGAGATGTTCTTCCTCGAATGGCATGACAACCTCATGCAGTTCTCGGGCGCGGATCAGGTCGATCACTGGATGCGGAGCATCGGCTGGTCGCCGGCGCTGACGCAGCAGCAGGGCAGCGGCTCGCGCGCGACGATCGGCCTCGTCGATTTCTTCGTCGCGAACGATCCCGACATCGCCTCCAAGGTCATCTATTCGGGCGGCTATACGGCCTTCACCGGGCATGGTGCGGGCGTCGGCAGCCTGATCCTGGCCAGCCATGACGGCAAGGGCGTGATGGGCATCGCTCCCAACGCGCGCGTGGCCGCGTACAATCCGTTCGATTCGACCTTCACGGCGAGCTGGGCCGACGTGACCAAGGGCATCATCGCCGTCGGCAAGGCGGGGGCGAACGTCATCAACCTGTCGCTGGGCGTGCCGGGCTACACGCTGCATCCCGAATGGCGAAACGTCCTCAAGACCGGGGACATCGACAAGCTGAAGAACAGCACGCTCTACGTCATCGCGGCCGGCAACAGCGGGATCACGCAGGCGCAGAACGTCAATTTCAAGGATGCGTTCGACACGACCTTCCTGGTCGTGGGATCGGTGACGCCGGACAATGTGATCTCCGACTTCTCGAACCGTCCGGGCTTCACGTGCCTGACCGATGGCGACACGTGCAAGACCATGATGCAGGCCGGCGTCGGCAAGACCGGCGATATGTTCCTCAAGTCCGATTATCTCAAGGAAAGCGGACTTTTGATGAACCGCTTTCTGGTCGCGCCGGGCGAGATGATCCTGGTTGCGGACGGGCAGGGCGGCGTCACCCGGATGTCGGGCACCAGCTTTGCGGCACCGCTCGTTGCCGGTGCGATCGCGCTGATCCAGGATCGCTGGCCCTGGCTAAAGAACTATCCGCGCGACGTGGCCAAGATCCTGCTCGATTCGGCGACCGATCTGGGCGAGCCCGGGGCGGACCCGATTTACGGTCGCGGCATGTTGAACATCGAGCGTGCGCAAAGCGTCCTCGATTTCGACAAGCTGAAATACCAGCTCTGGAACGGCACGCAGAAGAGCGACCTCAAGGTCGACATGCTCAAGCGATCGGGCTTCCAGCAAATCTGGTCCGACAAGGACATGTACTTCGCGGCGTTCGAAACCGTCGGCAACGCCGAGCGCGACTTCCTCATTCCGCTGTCCAGTCGCCTGTTCGGCACGATGCGCAACGGCCAGTATTTCCAGGAATTCGTCTACAACCACTTCGTCAACTGGATCCAGGGCAGCACGGGCTTTGCGGCTGCCGGCGGCAAGCGCGGGTTCGGATTTACCGATGCGATGGCGACCCCCGATGCGAGCCTGGGCAACGGCTGGTCGTTCAGCATGACCGGGCGGCTGGTGGCCGAGCATTACAGCGGCGGCGGCATCGGCGCGCCGCAACTGCGCTCGTCGGTGACGGTCAGCGCGCCGCAGAGCCGGGTGCGCTTCACCTTCGGCAGCGGCGACGGCGCGGTCAGTCTGGG
>SXGS01668642.1_pt1 | contig 11426 bp, 7 predicted proteins | sample 3174681 | NCBI WGS metagenome assembly SXGS01 (sample SAMN11356861, study PRJNA531348) | freshwater metagenome | isolation source: freshwater sample F1-80 | place: China: Fuxian Lake, Yuxi | collected 2017-12-25 | reverse complement strand
GGGGTCTCGACGCCGTCCATGATCTGGACTTCGATCGACTTCGGAAACGGAACGCCTTCCGCCTCCTTCGGCTCGGCCCAGACGAAGAGACCGGCGTTGCCCCTCGGCACGCGATGCTGCCATTCCATCTCGAGAACGAAGTTCGTGTAGGTCTTCTCCGTGCGCAGAAAGCCGTTCGGCTTGCCCGTGCAGACGATCATCCCGTCTTTCACGGTCCAGGTATCGGGCGCGGTGTTGACGTTGACCCAGCCGGTCAGGTCTTTGCCGTTGAAGATCGGCCGGGCGTCCGCGACGGCGACCGCCCCCGCGGAGTCGCCGGCCGCTGCGCTGCCATCACCTTTGCAGCCCGCCGCCGCCGCGAGGACGATCAAACCGGCGCACCGAACGTTCCAGCGTTTGAGTTTCATGCGGGCGGAATGATAAGCGCCCGCGGCGGGACGGTCGCCCCCGAAACAGGCTCGGAAGGTTGAAAGAGATTTTTTTTCGGGCCCTGTGCGTCGATCGGTCCCGCTCCGCGTCATTATGATCGGAGCCGAAACGCTACTTAAGAATGAACGCCCCCGACTTATCCGCGCTTTACGACGCCTTCGCCGCACCCCTCCGGGGACGGCTTCGACGCCTGACGGGCGATCCGGACCTCGCCGAAGACCTCCTGCACGAGGCGCTGCTCAAGGCGGCGCGGGGATCGGTCGCCGTGCGTGATCCGGACCGGCTCGGAGGCTACGTCCTCCGCGTCGCGGAACGAACGCACCTCGACCATCTCCGTCGGAAGCGCGAGCAAGCCCCGCTGCCGGACGGCGACGGTGGTCCGGCCGCGCCGGAACCGGAGGAGGTCCCGTCGGAGGGAGATACCGGTCTTCGGGCCGCCGTCCTCTGTGCGATCGATCTTCTGCCGAAACAGTCGGCCGAAGCCTTGCGCTTGACCGCGTTTTCAGGGCTCTCGCAAGAAGACGTCGCTCGGAGACTCGGGCTTTCTTCGACCGGAGCGCGCTCGCGGGTGCAACGAGCACGCGCCGCGCTGCGACGGCTCCTTACGGCCTGCTGCCGGTTCGAATTCGACGGCCGGGGCCGAGTCACAGACGATTCCCCGACCGCTTGCGGATCGGACTCTACGTCGTGTTGCGGGGACGTCCCCGCATCGAAGTCGGGTCTACCTCAGGCTTCGGCGGATCGCACCGAGGAGCCCCGATCATGAACAAGAAGACCTTGTTGACCCTTTGCGCGCTGCTCGCCGTTTCGGCGGCGGCCGTCGCGGCGGAAGGAAGCCTGCGCTCTCGCGCGTCCTGTTGCCCTGATCCGGCGACTTGCTGCGCGGCCGCGCCGACCGGCTGCGGAACGGACGCACCGACCGACTGCTGCGACGACGATTGCTGCGAACCCGGGTGCTGTTCCGCGAAGTGACCGGATAGGGTCGCAGGCGTCGCCGTCCCATAGGGAGGACGGCGGCGCCTACGGCCCGCGTCATGCCTCTTCTTCCAGCTCCGCCGGCCGGTGCGCCGCGACGACCAGCGCCTGCACCGAAGCCGGTGCGTGCTCGTAGCGCGAAGGCTCGAGCGTGAACGAGCCGCGCCCCGACGTCAGCGACGTCACGATGCGGGCGTACTCCTGAGCCTCCGAAAGCGGGATCTCCGCCTCGATCGACTGCTCGTCCCCGTCCTGCGTCATGCCGGTGATGCGGGCGCGACGCGTGTTCAGATCGCCGGTCAGATCGCCGAGACACTCCGGCGGGGCTTTCACCGCCAATGACATCAGCGGCTCGAGCAATCCCGGACGAGCCTTCTGCACCGCCTCGCGGAAGGCGCGCCCGCCTGCGATCTTGAACGCCGCATCCGAAGAATCGACGTCGTGGTACTTGCCTTCGGTCACGTGCACCGCGATATCCTCGAGCGGATATCCGGCGATCACGCCCTTGGCCATGACCTCGCGCACGCCCTTCTCGACCGCGGACTCGAAGTTCTTAGGGATCGTCCCGCCGACGACGTCCCAATGCCAAACGAGGCCCTGACCGGGCAGGGCCGGCTCGACGCGCAGAAAGACTTCCGCAAACTGCCCGCGGCCGCCCGATTGCTTCTTGTGCCTGAAATGGCCGTCGGCCTTCGCGTTCACCGTCTCTTTGTAAGGGACCTTGGGCTTCGACGTCTCGACCGCGATGCCGTAGCGGGATTGCAGACGCTTCAGCATCACGTCGACATGCAAGGGCGACAAACCATGCGCCACGAGTTCGCCCGTCGCCGGATCGCGTCGCACTTGGAAAGTCACCGACTCCTCGGCGAGTTTGTGCAGGGCGTCCGCAAGTTTGACTTCGTCCGCTCGGTTCTTCGGATGCAGCGCCAGCCCGAACATCGGGGTCGGATAGCGGTACGGGGCGGCGATATGCCCGTCGGGCTTGGCCGCGAGGGTGTCGCCCATATGCAGGGCCTCCACCTTCGTAAGCGCGACGATCTCCCCCGGGCCGGCGGCGACGACCTCTTTCTGTTCTTTGCCTTGCGAGCGGAACAAGTGGGCCGCCTTCTCCTTCTTTCCGGTGTTCACCACCGTGAACGTGTCGCCGTGATGCAGCGTGCCCGTCAACACGCGGACGAACACGATGCGGCCGACGTGCTTGTCGATCTGCACCTTGAAGACGACGCCGAGAAACGGCGCGTTCGGATCCGGAGCGATGAGCTCCGGCTTCGCCTGCGGATCGGAACTCGGCACGATCCGCCGCGGCACGTCGAGCGGAGAAGGGCCGAGATCGGCGATGAGATCGAGAAGATCCTCGACGCCTTCGCCGGTCTCGCCGCTCGTGAATGCGACGGGCGTGATGAAGCCGCGCGCCACGGCCTTGCGCGCCGCGGCCGTCAGCTCCGCCTCGGTGATCGCCTCGCCGTCGAGGTACCGCAGCATCAGCGCGTCGTCGGATTCGACCGCGGCCTCCGTCCACGCCTTGCGATAGTCGCCGACTCCGGGCGGCGCGCGAAACGGAAGACACTTCGGCCCGAAGGCCGCGCGAACCTCGTCGAGCACGACTCCGAGCCGCTTGCCCGCAAGATCGCACTTGGTGATGACGATCGCCTTCGAGCGAGGCTTGGTCTCCGCGACGGCGAAGGCGCGCCGCGTGCCGGACAAGACGCCCGTCTGCGCGTTCACGCAGACCAGGACGAGATCGGCGCCCGAGATGCCCGTGACCGTCTCGCCGAAAAAGTCCGGATAGCCGGGACAATCGATGAGGTCCAGCTCCTTGCCCTTCCAAACGCCGTGCGCGAGCGTCACGTCGATCGAGTGCCCGTGCGCGCGCTCGTCGGGCTCGTAATCAAAAAGAGACGTCTTCTCTTTCACCGAGCCTCGGCGCGTCGTGGCGCCGCACTTAAACAGCATCCACTCGGCAAGAGTGGTCTTGCCGGCGTCGCCGTGTCCGGCGAGAGCCACGTTCCGCAGATCGACAGCAGGTCTTGTCGCCATGACGCAGAACTCCATGCTCCGGCGCTTGTCGCGATCACGCGGCGTCGGCCGGGCCGATGCACGATAGAGCCGCCGACGCAGGACGTACAGACCGGAGCCGCCTGAATTCCGGCGCCGACCGCCGTCGAACGCCGAAACTGCGCGAATCGTGCGCGACTCCGGAGACAAAAACACGGCGACCCCGCGTCGGACGCAAGTCCGAGACGGGGCCGCGCGGCGGTCGCCCGGAATCACTCGTCGTTGAGGATGATTTCGACGCGACGATTCTTCGCGTGAGCCTCTTTCGACTTGCCTTTCGCGAGCGGCTTCGAATCGCCGCGACCGACGACGCTGATGCGGTCCGCCGCGATCTTGCCGTTCTCCGCGAGCCGTTCCTTGACCGCCATCGCGCGCGCGATCGAGAGGTTCATGTTGTCGCGGTAGGTCTCTTTGTTCTTGCCCGTGAGCGGGGTCGAATCGGTGTGACCTTCGATAGTGATCGAGCCCTTCGACTTCTTCAGCTCGACGGCGATCTTGTCGACGGCGGAGAGTCCGTCCTTAGTGAGTTTGTCGGACCCCGGTCCGAACGTCGCGGCGCCCTTCAGGCGGAACATGACGGAACCGTCGCTGCGGCTGTCGGTCTCGACGTGCGAGTCCTTCACCGTCGTCGACTTCGCCGTACGGCCGGCGGCCTTCTTCGCCGCAGGGCGCTCAGGCTCGGAACCGCCGACGCTCGGCGCGTCTTCGAACGCCGGATCTTTCGGAGCGGGCGGCGTACGCACCGCTTCGGCCGCGGCTTGCTTCCGGCGCTCCTCTTCGAGCTGCTGCTGCGTGAGCGATTGCACGCTCCTCGTCTGGTTGAGTTCGGTCTTCAGATTCTCGTTGTCGCCGCGGAGCTCCGAGATCTGACGATCCTTCTCGGCCTGCTTCTCATCGCTCGACGAACACGCGACGACGAACAACGCCGAGGTCGCAACGAACACGCGCTTCCAGAAAAGGTTCATAGACATGTGACGCACCTCCCGCAACCGCAACCGCCAAGGCGCCGCGTCGCTCGGAACGCGGCCGCTCTTCCGATCAGCGCACCATGCCGATCCACATGTCGAGCAAGGTCGCACCGTCGACGAGCACGGCCCAAGCGCCGAAGGCGAGAAATGGGCCGAACCGAATGTAGCTTCCTTTGCCGCAAATTTTCAGGCCGAGCCCGATTACGGCCCCGGAAACGACCGCGAGGGCCAGCGCAAGAAACGACCAGAACCCGAGCAGCGCCCCCATGGCGGCGAGCATTTTGACGTCGCCGAGCCCCATGGCTTCCTTCTTAAAGGCCTTCGATCCGAGCCAGCCGACCAGCCAAAGAAAGAGGGCGGCCCCCCCGCCCGCCAGAAGCCCGTGGACGACGGCCGCCCCCCCCGGCCCGCAAAGGTCGAGGAGAGTCCGGCCCGCCACGACCCATTGCCCGACCCCGCCGTCCGACGGCTGGATCGAGGGGGCGAGAAAGACCATGACCGGGGCGGCGACGAGCCCGCCGAGAGTGAGTTGGTCCGGAAGGATCTCCCAGTCGAAGTCGATGATCGCCAAGACGAAGAGAACGGAAACCGCGAGGGCGCGAGGCCCGAACGCCCCCCAAGCTCCGCCGGCCGTCAACGGTTCCGCCAAAGCCTGCGGCGGCATCGTCAGTATGGCCGTGGCTAGGAAGAGCAGGGCGGTCGCGAGTTCGACCAACGGGTACCGGACTGAAATCCCGAGTCCGCAGCCGCGGCACCGCCCCCGGAGGAGGAGCCAAGAAAGCACCGGGAGGTTGTCGTACCAGGCGATCCATCGGGTGCACTTCGGGCACCGGGATCGCGGCTTGACGACCGACATGCATTCCCGCGGCAGCCGATAGGCCACCACGTTCAAGAATGAGCCGACGCAGGCGCCCAAGGAAGCGATGCCGGCGAGCGAAACGATCGTACGGGGGTCCGACAAGCAGGGGTCTCGGCAGCGCCGTTCGAGCGACCGGCGACGCCTCGGATCTTAGGCCGGAACCGACGGGCCGCAACGCGGCGGAGACGAAGGTGCAAGCGACGTCAAAAACACGACCGCCCCGGCTGCGGCTAGGCGGCCGGGGCGGCGGCGGCGACGATCCGCCGCGAGGGCGGACCGTGCCGGTCGATCCGAACGATCAGATCGAGTTGAACACCATCAACATGTTGTTGAACGAGGGAACGGTGTTGGCGGAGGCATTGCCGAGCATCTCCACGCGGAAGCGGAAGAAGCGGCAGCTGCCGGCCGACAACGAAGTCAACGCGCTCGACTGGAACGTACCGGTCGCATCGTAGACCAACGCTTGGCTCACGTTGCCGATGACGGACGGCAGCGGAAGGCTCGGCCCGGACACTTGACCGTCCAAACGCCACACGGATTGCGTCCCGGCGGGCTGCAACAGCGGATCGACTCCGCCGGCGGGGTTCGGTACGGGGCTCGGATCCAGCACCATCTGCAAGTAGATCGGGGTGACGGAACCGGTGTCGTACCAGAGCGAACGGACGGACGAACGACGGCCGACGAACGTGAACCGCGACAAGTAGATGTCGAAGCCTGCGTTCGCCGCGATCGCCGTGGCGCCCGGCGCGACCTGCGAGAGCGGGACGCCGATGATGCGGCGGACCGGCGTCGCGGCCGTGGCCTTGAAGCGATGGAAGTTCGGGCATTGCACGCCCGCTTCGACGTTGAACTCGACCACGAGGTTATTGCCCGTGCCCGATCCGCCGTTCGAGTTCGCGAAATCGAACGGGGGGCTGAACAGCGGATACCCGACGAATGGCGAGAAGATCGATTGCAGCGAGAAGTTCGCGGGCCCGAAGACGCGGACGCGGCCGTTGGTGCCGTTACCGCCCTGGATCCCCGGAATGAGCTCGAACACCGTCGGATCATTCACTTGGAACGGAATCGTGGCGGTGCCCGGCGCGCCGGTGCCGAGGGCGCCGAAGTTCGCGCCGAAGGCCGAAGAAAGCCCGGGTTGGTTCGGGGACGCCGGAATGGCTCCGCCGAAAGGAGCATTCAACGCCGTGAGTCCGCACCACACGGACATCGTCGGGTAGACGGTCGGCGAAGTGACTTGGCCGACCGGGGCCCATTCCATCTGCTCGATGGCGTCCTTCGTGCTCGACAGATCGACGGCTTCGTAAAGCATCATCGTGTGCGAACCGCCGCCCGGGTTGACGCCGAGGTTGCAACCGCCGGCGCCGCAGTTGGCGCCGCAGGCCGTGGTTCCGGCCAAAGAGGCGTCCCACGGCGAGAAGAGACCCGCCGGATTCGTGGACAGCGGAGTCGGGTTGACGGTGAATTGTTGGCGCGTTCCGAGAGCCGTCGGGTTGTTGCCGGTCGGGCTGCCGGACATCAACCGGCCGGACAAGCGGCCCGGATCGTTCGACGCATTCCAGCGCGCTTGACCCCAGGTTCCCGCGAAGGCGCTGTCGAGCTTGGCGACGCTGTCGAAGCCTTCCGCGATCGAAGCGACCGGCGCGAGGCAGCCCGGTTGGCCGAGCGTGCACACCGCGGTGCGGATCGTTTGCGTGAGGGTGTTCTCGAGCGGCAGCTGGCTGCCGGCGGTGCCTTGCGGCGTCCCGAGGATCTCAGGCGGTTGGTTGTTGGTTCCGACGCGGACTTCGATGTCGTAGCCGGTCGTGGAGTTCACACCGGGGCCGAAGCTGCCGCCCGTCGGAGTGAACAGCAACGCCGCGGTATCGACCGTCTGCACGGCGTTCGTAATCGGGTCGATGCGGTCGAACGTGCCCGGAATCAACGTCGGCTGCCCCTGCTGCAGGATGTTCAGGTTGCGGATGCGCAGGTTGTTCAAGGCGTCGATCGATGTGCGGGAGATCTTCTTCGAGAAGACGATCTTGATCAGGCCGTCGGCGGCGAGCGGGCTCGCAATGGTGCCGCCGACCGGGGTGAAGACGCCCGGCGTCCCCGTGCGATTCAGCGGGATGATGAAGTCGACGCGCGGCGCGATCGGATCAGGACCGGTACCCGGCCCGACGGCGAAGCCGTACTGGGTGTTGGAGTAGGTCGTGCCGAAAGAGCTAAGCGGGAACGGGAGGTTGAACGGATTCGGGCCGGCGACACCGGTTCCGGCGTAGGGCGTGCCACCGACCTGCAACGCACCCGTGGGAATCGAATAGACGTATTCGAACGGCGGCGGCAACGGCTGTCCGGCCGGCGGAGGCAACGGTCCGTTGAAGCCGCCGCTCGGCGGCAGCGCGAACGGGTTGATCGCCAAGACGGCCGGATCGACCACCAAGATGTTGGGCTGGGTCGCGTGGCGCCCGACGATGTACGACGTGACCTGCAAGGAAGCCGCTTGATTGCGGTAGACCTGGAAGGCTGCACGCGCCGCCGCTTGATTCGCGAATGCGTTGTACTGAACGCCCGTCGGAACGGCCGACACCGCGGTGAAGACATCGGGCGCAGCGCCGACGACCGCGGAGAACAGGCCGCCGAACTGGGTGGAATCGATCGGCTGCCCGAAGTCGAAAAGCACCGCTTGATCTTGGAATAAGAACGTCGTCGAGGTGGCGCCGGCCGCAAAGGCCGTGAAGGACGCGTAGGCGCGAGGCGGGTTGAACGCTACAGACGAGGAGGCCCCGCCTGCAGACGAACCACCGCCGCCGCATCCCGCGAGCGTCAGCGCAACCGCGAGCACGGCGCCGCATGCGAGGCCGTAGCCGGTCGTCTTCGATCGCAACATCGGAATCGATCTCCTTAGAACTTCGGGGCAGGCTTCGGGCAGTCGAAGCCTGCGATTTCCATCCGGGCGTCGGGACCGCGATCATCGCGATAGGACGGACGGCCGGTGGCAAAGGCCGCGCATTCTATGAACGATGTTCGGCACCCGTCAAACGGGCGTCCGGATCGGTCGGGGGTTGGATAGCAATCGTCATGCCGCCGGCCGCAAGACCCCGTAGCTGCCGACCTTTCGCACCTTTCGAACGTCCCCCGTCCGGAAACCTCCGCATTTCGGCTGAGTTCGTGCGCGATCGCTCTCATGGCCGAGCGCGTCCGAACCTGACTTCGGCGGCGCCGGACGCATCGCCGAGGGGTCGCAAACGGCCTCACTTCGGTCAGAAAAAAAAACGCGCCGCACCCCGATTTCGGGCGCCGGCGCGCTTCGGACCGACCGGTTCGGCTGCGGAGAGGCGATCCGCGCTCTACTGGAAGACGACTTGCAACGTGTCGAAGGACGGAACCGCGTTGGTCGCCGTGTTCGCCAAGAAGTCCGCCCGGAAGCGGAAGAAGCGACATTGTGCGACCGTCAAACCCGTCAGCAGATTGCTCTGAACCATTCCCGCCGCATCGACCACTACGCCGCTCAGCGTCGGCAGGGTGGTCGGAACAGGAGGTCCGACGCCGCTGAAACCGTCTAAGGTCCAAATCGACTGGGTGCCGGCAGGCTGACCGCCGACGACGCCCGGAGCTGGTGACGGCGTGAGCTGGAAGCCGGCGTAAATCGGACTGGCGCTTCCGGTGTCGTACCAGAGCGAACGCGCGGAAGACCGCCGGCCGACGAACGTAAACCGGGTCTTGTAGACGTCGAATCCTGCGTTTGCAGCGATCGCGGTTGCACCGGCCGCGACTTGCGAGAGCGGGACTCCGATGAGGCGACGGACAGGGATAGCGGCGGTCGACCTAAAGCGGTGGAAATTCGCACATTGCGACCCCGGTTCGATGTTCATCTCCAAGATCAAGTTGCCGCCCCCCGACGTCGAAGGGATCGGCGCGAAGTCGAACGGCGTCGTGAACACCGGATAGGGATAAAACGTGCCGATGTTGGCCGCGACCGGATAGGACGCCGCGCCGAAAACGCGCACGCGCCCCGCGGTTCCGTTACCGCCTTGGATCGCGGGAATGACCTCGAAGACGGAAGGATCGGTCGATTGAAACGGAATCAACGGCGAGCCGGAGCCTCCGGTAGCAAGCGCCGAATAGTTCGCTCCGTAGGCAGATGAAAGTCCCGGCGCGTTCGGGGAGGGAGGAACGGTCCCGGACATCGGCGCGTTCAGTCCGGTAAGGCCGCACCAAATAGACATCGACGGATAGGTGGTCGCAAGGGTGGTCCCGGCGACCGGCGCCCATTCGATCAACTCCAAGGCATCGCGGGTTTGAGCGAACTCCACGCCCTCGAACAGATGCATGATGTGCGAGCCGCCGGCCGGATTGACTCCGAGGTTACAACCGCCGCCGCCGCAGTTCGTACCGCAGGCCGCGTTGGTCGCGAGCGACGCATCGAACGGAGAGAAAAGCCCGCTGGGCGTCGTCGTCAGAGGCAGAGGGTCGATTGAGAATTGGACGCGGGTGCCGAGACCCGCCGCATCCGTACCGCTCGCAGATCCGGAGATCGATCGGCCGGTCAAGACGCCCGGCGCCAAGACGGACGCCCAACGGGCTTGCCCGAATTGCCCGACGAAAGCCGCGTCGAGTTTTTGGCCGTCTCCGAAGCTCTCGATGATGGAATGCGCGACCGGCGCGCAAGTCGGGCATGCGGCCGTGCGAAAGGTCGCGGCAAGTCCGCCCGTCAACGGCGCACCGAGACCGAAGCCGACGGACGCTTCGCCGCGGATCGGACCGATCGTCCCGTCGCCGAACGATCCGACGCGCACCTCGATGTCGTAGCCCTCGACGGCACTGACGCCCGGACCGAAGTCAGGCGACGGTAAAAAACAGTACGCATCGGAACCGGCGCCCGCCGCGAGCGGATCGCACGGAAGCCCGGTGTAGACGTCGTAGGGAACGATCGATCCCTGGATCGACACCGGCGCGCCTCCGAAGAGAACGTCTAAGTTGCGCACGCGGAAATTCGATTGGAAGCCGATAGAGGCCGACGTCACGCGACGAGTGAAACGGACCAGAAAGCGGTCCGTCGCGGGAATCGGGTCTCCGGGCGCACCGGTCGCGCCGCTTTCGGCCGTAATCGAAACGACTTCCGGCGGAGTGGGGTCGGCGACGTACGCGTCGACGACACCGAAGCCGAACGCCGGCGTCCCCGCGCCGCCCGGCTGAAGAACGGCGGGAAGCGCCGTTCCGAGCGGAAGTCCGGCCGCGGTCGGTCGCCGCCCGCCGATGCGGAGCGCCGAATCGGCGGGGATTTGAAAGACGTATTCGGTCGTCGCCGCGCCGACGTCGACCCTGAAACCGCCGGAAGACGCCAAGGCGAATCCGTAGGCCGGGTCGACGCGCGGATCGACCACGATCGACTTAGGGTCGCCGACCGGAACGCCGAGGAGGTACGAAATCTGTTGGCCGTTCGCGACGTTCTTGGTGACGACGATCGCATTGCGGGCAGCCGCTTGATCCGCGAAGGCGTAGTAGGGCAACGACAAAAGTCCCGGCGTGCGTCCGATAAACACCCGCGGGCCGCCCGCCCCCTGGACGAATCCGCCGAAGGGGGTCGCGTCGACCGTTCCGGCGAAACTTAAGAGCAGGACTTGGTCGCGGAAGACCGGCACGGAGGGTTCGTACGGATTGCCCCCGCCGGCGTTCGAGGCCGTAAACAGCCCGATCAGTTCTCCGCCGGTTGCGACACCGCCGTTCGATCCGCTGCAACCACCGACAACGATCGCCAGGCTGACGTACGCCGCACTGAGAGCCTTACCGGCCGTCCATCCCGCACGAGTCATGAATTATCCCCAGCATCCGAAGGGCGTCGAAGAAACGTCGCCGACCGGATCAGATAGCGAGATCGCGGACCGGGAAGCGACCGGCCGAAACCCCGGCCCATCGCTATGCAAAGGACGCGCCCAAACCGGCGTCGAAACCCGCGCCTGCGGAATTCGACCGACTTCGGAACGCGGTGCCCGCTTTTCCGACGTAAGAGTCAGTCCGCAACGTGCGGATTTCTGGCGAACGACTCCCCGCAATACCCGCATCGGGCGCCTTGGCGGGACGACAGCGGCGGTGCGGCTTCCGCACCGCTGATGCAGCCCTGACGCTCGCAACGGGATCGGTCGGTAGTCGCCGTTACGTCC
>SXGS01527124.1_pt1 | contig 11429 bp, 13 predicted proteins | sample 3174681 | NCBI WGS metagenome assembly SXGS01 (sample SAMN11356861, study PRJNA531348) | freshwater metagenome | isolation source: freshwater sample F1-80 | place: China: Fuxian Lake, Yuxi | collected 2017-12-25 | reverse complement strand
CGGCGTGACGTTGATGTCGTTCTTGATCCCGCCCTTGCCTCCGACCTGCATGCCCATGGCTACTTCGCCCCCTTCTCGTTGGTGCCCAGGTCGATCGAGGTGACGCCCATCTCGTTGATGGCCATCAGCACCGGGTAGACCTTGGAGTACGGGAGGCTGTCGTCGGCCTTGAGGTACACGCGGCCCTGGTTCTCGGGGTCCTTCACCTTGTCCCAGCCGCGCTTGATGCTGTCCTTCATCTGCTGGATGGTGCCCGGGTTGACCTCGCCCAGCTTGATCTTCTCGTACCAGAGGACGCCGTCGGCATCGACGCCGATGACCGGCTGCATCTTGTCCTTGCGGCTGTAGTGGAACTCGGTCTTCGGCAGCTTCACTTCCTTGCCGCGCGACATCATCGGCGTGATCACCATGAAGATGATCAGCAGCACCAGACACACGTCGACCAGCGGAGTGACGTTGATGTCACTCTTGGGCGCGTCCAGGTGCAGCTTCTTGACTGCCCGGACCCCGCCCCGCCTGGCAGGGGCGCCGCTCATGGACTAACCCCGGCCTTCGCGGAGGCAGACGTCGAGGAACTCCGACGCGATGTCGTTCATGTCGACCGTCATCTCCTCGACGCGGTTGGTGCAGTAGTTGAAACCGATCGCCGCGATGATGGCGACCACCAGGCCGAAGGCGGTCGAGTAGAGCGCCTCGGCGATGGCCGGGCCGATGACCTCGATGGTCGCGTTGCCCTTGAGGAGGGCGAACGCGTTGATGATGCCGATGACGGTGCCGAACAGGCCGATGAACGGCGTGGTCGTCGCCACCGTGCCCAGACCGGCGAGGCCACGGCGCAGGCCCGAGGTCTCACGCTCCTTGACGCGCTCGAGGGCCCGGTTCACCGAGTCGACCAGGTCGAACTCGCCGACGTCGTGCGGCCCCTGCTTGGCCAGCGCCTCCTGGCCCTGGGCGTACGCCCGCAGGCCCGAGCCGATGACCTTGGCCACCGGGCTCTTGCTGTGCTGGTCCGCCGACTTACCGGCATCCTCGAAGCGGTGGGCCTTGAGGTGCCCACGCAGGCCGAGCACGAACGACACGGTCTGATCCGATGCCGCGCTGTACGTGATCACGCGCTCGATGGATCGATAGAGCGTGTAGATCGACATCAGCACCATCACGCCCATCGTGATCTGGACGAGGATGCTGGCATCCAGCATTACATCGATAAAACCGTGTTCCATGACTCGTGACCTCGTGTGGCGGCCCCGCGGTCGGGGCGAGTTGTCAGCCTTGCGCTTGTGTCAGCCCTTTTGGCGATAGATGAACTGGATGGCGGAGCAGACCGGGGTGGGCGCGCCGTTCACGGAGAACGGACGGTAGCGCCACTTGTTGATCTCGCGGGTCAGCTTCTGGTCGTAGGCGGGAAAGCCCGACGACTTCATGATCTTCACGCTGGCGATGACACCGGCGCGGTCGATGCAGACCTTGACCGGGACCATGAGCTGGGTCTTGCCCGAGCGCTGGATCTCGGTCTTGGTGACGTCGTCGGGGAAGATGTTCTTGTCGCCCGAGACGCGCTGCTGCTCGAGTGCGGTGGGAGCGATGTTTTGTGGCGGAGCGGGGGGCGGAGGGGGAGGCGGAGGCGGAGGCGCCTCGGTGATCACGCCGCCGACGACGCCGCCGGCAACGCCGCCTTCCTCGCCACCTTCCTCGCCGCCTTCCTCGCCCGATTCTCCGGAGTCAGTGGTCTCGGCCGGCTTGTCCTCGACCTTGGTCGGCTGGACCGTCTCGGTCGGCTTGATCTTCTTGGGCTTCTTTTCCTTCTGGGTCTCGAGCTTCTTGCCACCGGCGGGCGGAGGCGGAGGCGGGGGCGGAGGCGGAGCGACAGCGAGATCGACGCCGCTCGACGGGACGTCCAGGAGCGGCGCGGCCCACATCTCGTTGAACACGACCACGCCGAACACCACGAAGTGCGCCGCGACGGCGACGATCAGGATGGGGATGACCCATCCTGGCATCTTGCGGTTCCTGAACTCTTCGAAGTTCTCGAACATCGGGGTTCTCCAGCTGAAGGTTGCGTCCCAGGGTCCCGTTTGGGGGGAGGCCCGTCAGCTCCCGCTCGGCTTCCCGGCGGGCGGCTGCCCACCGGCGCCGGTCGGCGCGGGTTGATTCTTCTTGGCCTCATCCTTGAGAACGCGCACCCGCTGCTCGAAGACCTGAGCTTCAGCACGATCGAGGGTGGCGGCCCAGAAGGGACCGTGGGCAGAAGCCCGATTGTTCCACAATCCCGCAGAGATACTGGTCAGCGGAAGATTCTTGGGGTCGAGCTCGAGGGCCTTGCCGGCGGCCTCGATCCCGATCTCGGCGATCTCGGTACGCTCGGCGCCCATGACCTTGTCGCGGCTGTTGAACAGCTTGCCGAACGCCAGGTTGGCGATCGACTGGTACGCCGAAACCTTGCCAGGGACGTCGACCGCCGCCTCGACGTCTTTCTGATACCAGACGATGGCGGTGCGCCAGTCGCCGGACTTGAGGTGGATGCCGGCGACGAGCTGGATGACGTCGCGGGCCTTGGGGTTGGCCTCGTGCTCCTTGGTCCAGTAGTCGAGCGCCTTGGGGTAGTCACCCGAGTCGATCCACAGGCCGGTGAGGAGCTTGCGGATCTTCACATCCTTGGGGTGCTTGTCGAGCCACTTGGCGAGGTTGGCGGTCGCGTTCGACGCGACCTGCTTGTTCTCGGGAGTCTCGACGCCGGCCGCGAACATGCGGCTGTAGGCGATGCCGAGGTTGTGGTACGCGACGTCGAGATCGGGGGCGAGCTTGATCGCCTCCTCGTAGTGTTTCACGGCCCGGGCGTAGTCCTGGTTCGAGTACGCCTCGTTGCCCTTCTGCACCGAGGTCCGCGCGGAGAGCTCATCACATGCGCCGAGCATCAGCGCAGCGACGATCGCCAGCGCGCTGATCACGACTCGGTTCGGTCGCCACATGGGGTGGCGGACTGTACAGAACCGGATTCCGTGCGGCAAGGCCCGAGGCACGGACGGCGACATACCACGCACGACGCGTCACCCAGCCCGCGGTGCCATGACCGCGGCTGGCATGGCACCGCGTCGCACGCGACGCGAGGTTAGCTGGCGCCTCGCGCAGTTCCGGCCCGTCTCCGGACCTGGGCGATGTCAGCGGGTCAGCGGATCCGGATCGGGTACTGCACCACGTAGCCGCTGCGATCCGGCTCGCCTTTTGCCGGCGCGGTGAGGGCTGCGGCACGGTCACGGACACAGCTGACGACCTTCTCGGCGGCCGGACCGGTGACATCGCTCGTGACCGCGGTGGCCTCGGTAGCGGTGAGTTGCTCACCCGCGACGTCGACGATCAGCGTCACGTGGACAACGGGCGACTCGCCCCGGGCGCCGGCCGGAACATCGAGCCCGCATCCGCGGACGATCGGTCCGAGCTGGCGATAGAGCGCGGCCGTGATCGTGGAGTTCATGGTTCGCTGCTCGGGAGGTAGGGGCGCCGGGACGGCTACATCCTCTCGAACATTGTCGCGGTGATCTCGGACCAGGTTGCCGGTATCGGTGACGTACGTGCGGTCACCGCGCGCACCAGGGCCGACCGTGGTGCCGGAAGCGGTGCCATCGTCGATCCGCACCCGCGGTCTCGGTGCGCCGACACCGCTGCCGACGCCGCTCCCGGCCTGCTGGCCGCCGAGCGCGTGGTCGCCACTCGCCGCACCATCGTTTCCGCGCTGCGCCTTTTCGTCACCGCGCATCACCAGAAACAGGGCGATCGCGGCGACCACGATCGCGCCCAACCCGGCCAGCGTGCGACGAGACATCTTCGCGGTGGTCGTACCACGCGGCAGGGCGGTAGGCATGTCCGTTGGACGCCGGCCCATGGCGAGGATTCACGGGAGCGACCGCGTCCAACCCCGTGTTACCACGCGGCGCGCTCAGGCGAGCGCCACGTCGCCAGCGTGGATTCGATGGATCACTCCGTCGGCGCTCCGAAGCCGGAGCGCGCCGTCGCGGTCGAGCCCAACCGCGGTGCCCGTGATGGGACCGCGGCTCGAGCCGCGCTCGACGCGCAAGACGAGCGACGCCGTCATGCGCGCCTCCCAGGCAGCCGCGATCGCTGGCACGCCGCCATCGAGAAACCGATCGATCCACGGCTCGACGTGCTCGAACAGCACCTCCGTGAACGCAGCCCGGTCCACCGCCGCCTGACGTTCGTCGGCGATGGACGTCGCTCGCAACTCGACCCGGGTCCGGAGGTCGTCGGAATCAACCCCGGTGCCGAGGGACGGGGCGTGGACGTTGACGTTCACGCCGATGCCGGCGACGACGCAGCGGTCGCCTGCGACCTCACAGAGGATGCCGGCGAGCTTGCGCGGGGTGGCGCCAGCGAGGACGTCGTTGGGCCACTTGAGGGTGGCGCCGACGCCGGTGGTGCGGACGGCATCGACGACGCCGATGCCGATGGCCAGGGTGAGCGGCGCGAGTTCGGAGGTCGGACGGGCGGCGCGCACCACGGCCGAGAGATAGAGGTTGGTGCCGGCCGGCGACACCCAGGTCCGGCCGAGCCGGCCGCGGCCCGCGGTCTGGGCGTCGGCGATGACCACCGTCCCGTGCGCCGCACCGGCGCGCGCATGTACCAGCGCCACGTCGTTGGTCGACGCGCACACGTCGAGCTCGATCCGCTCGCAGCCGAGCCAGCGCGCGCGCGCCGGCGCGGTCACGCGAAATCCAGACCGATATCGACCGCCGGCGCCGAGTGGGTGAGCGCCCCCACCGAGATCAGATCGGCGCCCGCCTCCGCGTACGCCCGGATCGTCGCCAGCGTGATGCCGCCCGACACCTCGACCAGCACCTTGCGCGCGTGCGCCCGCGCCGCCGCGTCGCGCACCTCGTCGGGCGTCATGTTGTCCAGCAGCACCACATCCACGCCCGCCGCCAGCGCCTGTTCGAGCTCGGCCGTGCTGGTCACCTCGCACTCGATGCGCAGCGGGTGGGGCGCGTCGCGACGCGCCCGCGTCACCGCCGCCTCGACCCCGCCGCAGGCCACGATGTGGTTGTCCTTGATCAGCACACCCGAGCCCAGATCGAAGCGGTGGTTGCCGCAGCCACCGGCCAGCACCGCCGCCTTCTCGAGCGCGCGGTACCCCGGCGTGGTCTTGCGCGTGTCGACCACCCGCGCCGCCGTGCCGCCGACCGCGTCGGCGTAGCACCGCGCCTGCGTCGCCACGCCCGACAGGCGCTGCACGAAGTTGAGGGCGGTGCGCTCGGCCATCAGGATCTCCGCCGCCGGCCCCCGCGCCACCAGGATCCGCGCGCCCGGCTCCAGCCGTTGACCGTCCACCGCCAGCAGCTCGATCGCGATGCGCGGATCGACCATCGCGAACACCGCCGCCGCCACGTCGACTCCCGCCACCGTGATCGCCACGCGCGCGTTCATCACCGCCGTCGCCTGCGTGTCGCGCTTTCCCACCGTCACCGCGGTGGTGACGTCGCCTCGCCCCAGATCCTCGTCGAGCGCCAGCTCGATCAGTCGCCTCACATGCGGCAGTCGCGCGAGTCCTCGGATGAGATCCACGATCCACATCTAGCACATCACGTCTTGCCCTTGCCCTCGCCCTTGCCCATGCCTTGCCGTTGCCCCTGCTCCTGCCCCTGCCCCTGCCCTTGGCCCTCGCCCTTCTACCTCTTCGTCTCCTTCTTGCTGAACCCGACCCCGATCCCGCCCAGGATCACCGCGCCGCCCACCGCCGCCGTCCACGGCGGGACCTCGCCGAACACTGCCCAGCTCAAGAGCGACGCGCCCACCGGCTCGCCCAGGATCGCCAGCGCCACCAGGTGCGTCGGCGTGCTCCGCACCGCGTGGTTGAGCAGCGTGTGACCGCCGACCGAAGCGATCAGCGCGCTCGCCGCGATCGCCGCGTACAGCCACTCGACCTCGACGCCCTCGCCCACCGCCGCGCCCCCGACGACGATCGCGGTCCCGCTCGCCACCACCGCCACCATCAAGCCCGCGCCGGCCACGCCGTTCACCGCGGCCAGGTACGCGAACAGCGGCACCTCGGCCCGCATCCGCCGCCCCACCACCAGGTACCCGGCCGCCGTCGCCGCACCCATCACCGCGAGGCCGTCGCCGATCAAGGCATCACCGCCCGCGTGCCAGTCGCCGCCGGCCAGCACGGCGCAGCCCAGCGCCGCCACCGCGATCCCCATCCACTCGCGCCGGCTCACCGCGTCGCCCACCATCCAGCCCAGCAGCGCCGCAAACATGGGGTTGGTCGCCACCAGCGCGACCGACGCCGCCGTCGACGTGAACGACAGCGACGTGATCCACACGCCGAAGTGCACCCCGAGCAGCGCGCCCGCGCCAACCACCAGCAGCCGTTCGCGACGGCCCAACCGCGCCAGCGCGGCGAGATCGCGACCGGCGATCACCGCCAGCGCCAGCGCCGCCAGGCTGACGCGGATCGCCGCGATGGCCAGCGGCGGCACCGGCGCCGCCGCGCGGATCAGCGGCGCCGCCGTCGAGAGGAGCACGATCGCGAGGAGAAGGGGGAGACGCGCGGGCACGGCGAAGAGGCCGCAGGGTACGGGGAAGCGTGAGCGCAAGGGTAAGGGCGCGACGACTTATGCCACAATGCGCAGGGGATGCCTCCCGTGCTCGTGGTCCACGGCGATCGCAAGACCCAGCGCGCGCTGGGCCGCGTGATCACCAGCGGCTACGGCCCGGCCATGCTCCTCGACACGATCGAGGCTGCGTGCGCCGAGCTGGCGCCCGGCACCGTCGCCGTGGTCGGCCTCGCCGAGGCCATGGCCGGCGATCTGGGTGCCCTTGTGCGCGACGCCCGCGCCGGCGGCGGCGACGTGATCCTGTGCGGCGAACAGGGCCCGGTCGAGGTGCTCAAGCTGGTCCGCGATCACGCCCTCACCCACGTGGTCACTACCGACGCCGTCGCGGCGGCCGACGAGCTGCCCTTGGTCCTGCGCATCCGCGCCAGCGGCGGCCCGCTCGACGGCGTCGGCGTCGAGCGCTACCTGGCCCACGGCGCTCCACTCCACCAGCACGTGCCGATCAGTACACACGGCCGGCTCGGCATCCTCGCCGCGGTGCGCGACGATCTCGCTTCCCTGGGCATCTCTGCCCGCCACGAGCGCCACGCCGCGCTCATCGCCGACGAGCTGCTCGCCAACGCCATCCACGATGCGCCGTCCCGCGCCGGCACCGTGCACCGCGGCAGCGTGCGGGATCCAGATCGTCCGCTGTCCGCACGGGAGCGCCCGCGCCTGCGCTGGGGCGCCGACGGTCGCACGCTCGCCATCGAGGTCACCGATCAGTTCGGCAACCTCGACGGCGAGACCATCCGCGCCCACCTCGCCAAGCTGGTCGATCGCTCGACCAAGCCGCGCGAGGGCAACGGCGGCGCCGGTCTCGGCCTGGCCATGGCCTACACGGCCGCCAGCCAGCTCGTCTTCCACCTCTGCCCCGGGCGCATGACCCAGGCCATCGGCCTGATCGATCTGCGCAGCCGCCCCGACGGTGTCCGCAGCGCCGTCCCTTCCCTCCACGTGTTCATCGAGACATGACCAGCTCCGACGCCCCCACGTTCACCCTCACGCGCGCCGGCGACCGGCTCGAGCTCGGCGGCCGCATCGACGAGCGCTCGCAGCTCGCCGACCTCGCCCGCACGATCACCGGGGGCGCGATCACTCTCGACCTCGCCGCCGTCACCTACATCAACTCGCTCGGCGTCCGCGACTGGGTCAGCTTCCTGCGCGCGCTGGCCACGGCCGGCGTCGACCTCACCCTCGAACGTTGCGCCGAGGTGATGATCCTGCAGATGAACATGATCGTCGACGCCCGCGGCAGCGCGCGCATCGCGTCGTTCTTCGCGCCCTTCGCCTGCGACGCCTGCGGCTGGGAGGGCTCGCAGCTGGTGGTCACCGACCAGGTACAGCCGCTCCTCGCCGTCGGGCGCGCCCCCGAGACCCCGTGTCCGGAATGCCAGCAGCAGGCGCGCTTCGCCGACTTCGTCGATCGCTACTTCCTCTTCCTCAGCGCGTGATCGCGGCCCGGGCCAGCACGCCGCCTTTGCCCAGCCAGTACACGCCGCCGACCCGATCGTCATCCCACGGCACGTGGATCGGCTCGGCGTCGGGCGAGGGCGCCTCCGCGAAGCTGTCCTCGTCCCATCCGGTGGCCGGCCCGGCCCTCACCACCAGCACCCGCTTCGCCCCCTTGGCCTGCTTCCACGCCTTCGCGCTCTCGAAGGTCCACGTGCTGGCCAGCCGCCGGTCGCCCTGCTGCTTGCCGATCTCGAGGGTCTCGACCTCCTCGAGCTTGCCGTTGCGGGCGCCGTAGAGCACGAGCAGATCGCGGCTCCCGCCGCCGCCGCGCTGCCGCAGCGTCACCACCACATGCTTGCGGCCGTCGCCGGCCAGATCGACGAGCTGCACCTTGGTCACGTCGGCCGGCTTCTGCGCCGGCAGCTGCACGAAGCCGTAGCCGTCGGTGACCAGCGCCAGCACCGTACCGCCGGCGATCACGCGCTCGGGCCCGGGCCGGGTCGCGTCGAGATCAGCGGTGGCGTCGAGCGTCACCTGCGCCCTGGTCAGCTTGAGATCGGCGAGCACCTGCGCGTGCAGCGAGTCGGCGTTGCCAAGCGCGAGGTCGCCACTCCACGCCACCGTGTTCTCGCTCAGCGACAACCCGGCCACGTCGGTGTCCTGCAGCGTCACCGTCGCGCTCACCGCTGGCAGGCTCGGGCCCCAGCCTTCGACCTTGCTCAGCGGCACGATCAGCTCGACCGACCAGCCCTTGGGCTGGAGCGTGTCCTCGATGGTGAGCCAGCGCGGCGCCGGCTTGCCGGCCACCAACCGGCGCGGCGCGGCCCGGTCCTTGCCTGGGAAGATGGTGAAGGCGAGCGGGGCTTTGCCCGCAGTCAGGGCGATCTCCACCCGATCTTCGCCGGCCGACGTCTTGCCGCTGCGGATCACGTACTCGTCGCGGACGTCGATCGAAAGGAAGAGCCGGCTGCCGTCGTACAAGCAGCGCAGGTCGAAGCTGGCGTCGGGAGCGTTCGAGCCCGCGCGCGCCTTGCCGACACCGTCCCAGTCGTCGAGCATGCCGTCGACGTCGATGGTGTCGCCCTCGGCGGCCGCGCACGGCTGCCGGTTTCCAGCCTCCGCGGTGGGCGCAATCCAGGCCATGACGGTGAAAACGCACACCGCGGCGCTGATCCCGAGCACGTGCCGCGTCAGCGGCCGAGTCGGAGGGACGAACCGGGCCAGGGAGGAACCGCTCATCGCCTGGTAGGACACCGCAGCCGGCGTCTGGATTCAATGGTATACGCAGGTCCCTCAAGGAGCCGACGCGTGTTCGAGACCATCTCCAAAGGCTTCCGCGCCGCCAAGCAGAGGCTGACCGGCAAGGCCGAGCTCGACGACGACATCATCGACGAGGCCCTGCGCGACGTCCGCCTGTCGCTGCTCGAGGCCGACGTCGAGTTCCGCGTGGTCAAGCGCTTCCTCGACCGGGTCAAGGAAGCCGCCAAGGGCGAGCAGGTCACGCTCAAGGCCCGCTCCGAGGAGTACGGCGTCCAGCGCATCACGCCCGAGCAGGCCTTCATCAAGATCTGCCAGGACGAGCTGACCAAGATGATGGGGCCGGTCGACACCGAGCTCCGCTGGGCCAAGAAGGGCGCGACCGGCATCATGATGGTCGGCCTCCAGGGCTCGGGTAAGACCACCAGCTGCGGCAAGCTGGACCGCCACCTCGAGAAGACCCACAAGAAGCGGCCGCTCCTGGTCGCCGCCGACGTCTACCGTCCGGCCGCCGTCGATCAGCTCAAGACGCTCGGCAAGCAGCTCGGCATGCCGGTGTTCTCGATCCCCGGCTCGGACCCGGTCACGATCTGCAAGGGCGCGATCGACTTCGCGTCGACCGAGGGCTGCGACGTCATCATCTACGACACCGCCGGCCGGCTCGCCATCGACGAGCCGCTGATGCAGGAGCTCGAGGACATCGACAAGGGCGCCCAGCCCGCCAACATCTTCCTGGTCCTCGATGCGATGACCGGCCAGGACGCGGTCAACGTCGCCGACACGTTCAACAAGCGGTTGAACCTCGACGGCGTGATCATGACCAAGCTCGACGGCGACGCCCGCGGTGGCGCCGCGCTGTCGGTCAAGGAGATCACCGGCAAGCCCATCAAGTTCCTGGGCATGGGCGAATCGCTCGACAAGCTCGAGGAGTTCCGCCCCGAAGGCCTGGCCTCGCGCATCCTCGGCATGGGCGACATCGGCGGCCTGGTCAAGGACTTCGAGCAGGTCGTCGACGCGGAGAAGGCGGAGGAGGACGCCCTCCGCATGCTCAAGGGCAAGTTCGACATGCAGGACTTCGTCGAGCAGATCCGGATGATCCAGAAGATGGGATCGCTCAAGGATCTGTTCGACAAGCTGCCGTTCTTCGGCGGTCAGATGCCCGAGGGCGTCAACCTCGACGATCGCGAGCTGATCAAGATCGAGGCGATGATCAACTCCATGACCATGGAGGAGCGGACCAAGCCCGAGGTGTTCGTGACCACCTCGTGGGAGGAGTTCACCTCGACGGCGGGCCGCAACGCCAAGCGCCGCCGCGCCGACTTCGCGCCCGGCCGCGTGCGGCGCATCTCCAAGGGCTCGGGTCGGACCGAGACCGAGGTGAAGGAGCTGCTGCAGAAGTTCGCGACCATGCGCCAGATGATGGTGCAGCTGGGTGCGTCGACCGGCCTCATGGGCAAGATCCCCGGCATGAAGCAGTTCTCGCAGATGAAGCGCCTGGCCAACATGGACCTCGGCGCGATCATGGGCGCCGAGGGTGGCCTGCCGCCCGGCCTCGGCGGCGGTGGTGCCGGCATGCCCAACATGCCGATGATGCCGGGCGTGCCGAGCGGGAACATCCCCGGCATGCCCAAGGGCTACACCGCGCCCGGCACCAAGAACACGCCCGGCTCGCGCCCGCACGACAAGAAGGACAAGAAGGACAAGCGCAAGGCCGAGAAGGCCGCCCGCAAGAAGTCGCGCGGTCGCTGAGTCGACCGATCTGCGAGCGTTCGATCACCCGCCCGGAAACGCGCAGCCCTGGGACGGCTCCGAGACGCCGGCCCCGCCGTCCTGCTTGTGCCGGGTCAGGATCTCGACCGCCTTGGCGCAGGACCGCTGCTTCTCCTCGCCCTGGCGATCGGCGTAGCCGCCGGTCATGCGTTGGTGAAGCCGTTGGCCGAGGTTTGCGGGCGTGCTCGCGGGCCGCCGGCCGGCGTGACGGCGGGCAAGTCCACGAGCTCACGGCAACCTCACGACCCGTCCGGTCGGCGACGAAGCGTGAGTCAGACGACGCCCGACCTCCACCGACGTCGGTCACCGCGCTCGCTGGTGATCAGCAGGTTGGCCGCGGCG
>SXGS01517623.1_pt1 | contig 11429 bp, 10 predicted proteins | sample 3174681 | NCBI WGS metagenome assembly SXGS01 (sample SAMN11356861, study PRJNA531348) | freshwater metagenome | isolation source: freshwater sample F1-80 | place: China: Fuxian Lake, Yuxi | collected 2017-12-25 | reverse complement strand
TCGGCCTCCTCGGCGAGTTCAGCGGGGTCCTAATTGGCCGAGCTAGGAATTCTCAGCGAGCCAGTTCCCAAACATGTGTCGATTAAAGAAAGCGTATTTCCGTTTCGCAAATTCGCCGGCGTAGACATTGTACTGGGGCCCGAAATGCGCAGTACCGGTGAAGTGATGGGCATCAGCGAGAGTTTTCCAATCGCGTTTGCCAAGAGCCAATTGGCTGCTGGAGTCGTATTACCGCGCGAAGGCAATATTTTTCTGAGTATCAATTTGCGGCAGCGCGACGGGCTGGGGGATCTCGTTCGCCGTTTGCACGATTTGGGCTTTAAACTACTAGCCACTTCCGGAACTGCCGATACGATTCAATCGGCAAACATCCCAGTGACTCGAGTTAAGAAAATAGCCGATGGTCATCCCAATTTGATCGACTATTTGAAAAATGAAGATGTCTCTTTGATCATCAACACGCCCAGCGGCAAAGGGGCTCGTACCGACGAGGGTCGCATTCGCGCGGCGGCGGTGCAGAATGGCGTGCCGTGCATAACTACCTTGGCAGCAGCAGAAGCGGCCGTCAAAGCCATGGAGGCGCTGCGTCGCGAGGGACTCTCAATTCAATCGCTCCAAGAACGTTTCACTGACTAGATTGCGCTCCGGAGAACCTACCATGCTTGGTATTGCAGTTATCACGTACCTGGTCGCTACTGTAATCATCGGCTTGTATGCTGCCAGCATGGTCAAAGGGGCCAAAGATTTCATGGTCGCCGGCCGTTCGCTGCCGCTGTATATGAACTTTGCTTGCGTGTTTGCCACCTGGTTTGGCGCGGAAACCGTCCTGTCTGTATCGGCCACATTTGCCAAAGATGGATTGAGCGGGATTTCTGCCGATCCTTTTGGAGCGTCTTGTTGCCTGGTGCTGGTGGCCGTTTTTTTTGCGCGCGCCTTTTATCGAATGGACCTGTTGACGATCGGTGATTTCTATCACAAGCGATATGGCAAGTTCGTGGAAGTCGTCACGTCAGTGGTGATTACGATTTCCTATATCGCCTGGACTTCAGCGCAGTTGACAGCACTTGGTTTGGTGTTGCATGTACTAGCGGACGGCACCATTGGAGAGGGATTTCTTTCGCTGAACAATTCCATCGTAATCGGTGCGTCGATCGTGTTTATCTACACGGTTTTCGGCGGGATGTGGTCAGTGGCATTGACCGACATGATTCAAACCGTGGTGATCATCGTCGGCTTGACCGTCATTGCGATTTTCCTTGGGAATCAAGCGGGCGGAGTTGGTCATGTAATTTCCGAAGCTTCGGCGGCCGGCAAGCTGCAGTTATTTCCAACAGGTGGCGCCACAGAATGGTTTGCGTTTTTGGCAGCATTTATCACCGTGGCGTTTGGCTCAATTCCTCAGCAAGACGTGTTTCAACGCGTCACCAGCGCCAAGGACGAACGCACGGCGGTTACCGGTACTTTGCTAGGTGGACTGTTTTATTTTGTGTTCGCGTTCGTGCCCATGTTCATCGCTTACTCTGCGATTGTGATCGATCCATCATTTACCGGACTGTTTGCTGCAGAGGACGCACGATCGATTCAGCGCATCCTGCCGGACCTTATTCTTCAGAGAACTCCGTTTTGGATTCAGGTGCTGTTCTTTGGAGCGCTCTTATCCGCAATTTTGTCGACGGCCAGCGGAACACTGCTGGCACCGGCGAGCCTGTTTACGGAAAACGTGCTGCGTCCGTTTTTTCCGAACATCAACGAAAAGAACATGTTAGTCGTGTTACGATCGGTCCTTTTGATCTTTGCGATTGCCGCGACCATCAACGCAGTGACTTCGAACAAGACGATGTATGAAATGGTTCAGAACGCTTACACGGTTACACTGGTGGGTGCTTTTGTACCGTTGGTGCTAGGAATCTATTGGCGCCAGGCGTCAACGCAAGGAGCGGTGTTCTCGATCGTGTTTGGCTCGTCGATATGGGCCGTCAATTATTTCGGTTGGAGTTACATCGAATATTTCGGCTGGGGTGAGGCGGCAAGCTTTTATTTCGGCTGGGGTGAAGAGGCAATCGTCCCCGCCCAGCTCTACGGATTGCTGGCTAGCTTCATCGGAATGATTGTCGGATCGTTGATTCCACAATTCATCAACCCGAGAATTCAGCATCATTCGACAGACGCCAGCGGATCGGATTCGCGCAGTTCGTCACGCATTGTTGGCCATTGACAGAATATGACTTGCTGGCACAGGTGTGATAGAATACCTGAGGGCTTGTCATTGTTTGCAACTTTGATGAGCACACTTTCTTACTTGGCGTATCCGGGCGGAGATGATCAAGAATGGCCCGATGATGTTCGCGCAAGTTACCGCTTATCCGGTCACTATGTTGTTTGTGGGCTGGGTCTTAATCCCGCGCATCATGTGCCAGCAAGCGACCACCGGCTACGAATTGCTCGAGAATCGACTGGGCCTGGTGGGACGGTTCATGGGCGCGGCGATGTTCATGGCCCTGCGAACTGTGTGGATGGCGGCGATTTTGTACACAACTTCCGATAAAGTGTTCGTGCCGCCCGCAAAATGTGCGAATTGTTTTCGCCGCGCTAGTTGCTGGACGATTGGGCGTTTATTTCGATTTTCTTTTTCGCCATTATCTCCAGCTACGCCTTCCATCGAATCATTCTGTCGCTCGGTTCATTGGCTAGCCTCCAAACAGATCGATGATATCCAGAATCGCTTTAGATTGAGCGAGCGGAGAGAGTTTGTCGCCAAACTTAAAAGTGCGTTGCCATCCGTAGTGACCGTCGGTCGCCACCTCTCGCATTTCGTAAATACACTTACCTTGTACATCGACAACCCAGTACTCCTGGATGCCCGCTTCTGCGTACAAATCGGCTTTGGTCGTCCGATCGGACTTCAAACTGGAATCCGCCACTTCGATCGCCAGCAGAGTGTCCTGGCCAGTTGGGTGACCGTCCAAATAGCGCTTTGATTTGACCCAAAATAAATCGGGTTCAGGTCGACTATCTAATTGAGGTAAGTCCATCCCTGACTGCCCCCGGATGTGAATGCTCGATCTTTCCGTAGAACGCACAGACCAGTCGTATAGGTAATCAATCAGATCGTCATGGACGGGTCCTGCAGAATTCATTTCGCGGATCTCTCCTCGAATCAATTCTACTTTTCGGTTGATCGCCTCAAATGCTCCACATGCGACCATGTGATTGTACTCGCGCAAAGTTAGTTGCAGTGCGGTGCTCATAACGACCGTCAAACCAGTTAGGCAGGAACGAAAACGACGAAACGCAATTCTCGTGATTCTAGTTCTTATCATCGAGACTAGCCACTGGTTTTTTCAAGTTGACACAATGGGAGCACCCATGGAAGGCTCTGGATTCTTGGCACCCATGGTTCAAGCCGACAAGATGCGTTGGATGCGGATCGAACGCGTTGCTATGCGATCAACGACCTGGTAACCGAGTCTATTCCTTGACGATTGGCAAATCGCAGAAGGCATTGCCGACCTCCTACCTTCGGGATTTCCATTGCTCGACGTTCAAGTGTTCTATCTGATCTAGATCGTTTAACGTCATGCCAGTACTTCCAACATTTCCGCCTCGGGAATGCGCCATCGACGAATGTACCGATCGTGGCAAGCCGTGATCGCGAACTTCCCATCGGGCGAGAATCCCAATGAACCGATTTGCGCCGAGTGTATCATTGGTTTGCCGATGGGTTCGTTGCCCCGCTGCGTCCATAGCCTCACATCGCCATTCACTGCAGAGCCCAGCAAAAGTTCGCCGTCGAAACTGAATGCAACGCCTAGCGCCGTCAAGCTCGGCCATAACTGCTGGAGCCGATCCGCATGGTGCGGGTAGTCACGCGCAATTTCATCGAAGTGCAATGCTTCTCTAGCTTGGATTCGCTGGATCAAATCCTCGACCAGCCGATCGAATTCTGGATCGGATTCCCCGAACGATTGCGATGAATTCCAAGACGATGGCATCTAGTCGTTACCCAGGGTTGTGTTGTTGGAATTAACGCCTGAATCGTTCGAGTGCGCGTCGCTGTTGTGACTTGACCGCCTCGGGCTGTTGCCCCAGCACTTCCGCTGTTTCAGCAATCGTGAGTTGCTCCAAGAAGCGGAGTGCCACAACGTCGTGACTCTTCGATCCAAACGTATGGAGATCAGCCGCTTCATTTTCTGACGATAACGAAACTATCTGCCGCTCGCCTTAGGGACTATTCATTGGTCGTTTGCTTGGCTTTTTTCTTGCGAGCTCCTGGCTCTTGATTCTGCGCTTTGCTGCCGGGTTCGTTGTCGAATGGCTGGCGGCCGTAGGCAGAGCGTGGTGTTTCGGCATCATCTTTGACTTCGGTGCGCAAACGCTTGAGTTCCGCGTGTAGTTCTTGCACGATTGGAGCGTACGCAGGATCGGTGTAAAAGTTCTTGACTTCTACAGGGTCCTTTTCGCGATCTAGCAGTTCCCAGTCGTTGACATCGGGTTTGTAATAGTGGATCAACTTGTACCGATCCGTAATTACGCCATAGTGCGGGCGCACGCGGTGTGGGACAGGATATTCGTAGTAGTGGTAATACAAACTCTTGCGCCAATCGGCTGGTGTTTCGCCCTTGAGCAGCGGCACAATACTGCGCCCCTGCATGTCTGCGGGTGCCGTTATTCCCGCAGAATCTAGAATCGTGCTTGCGAAGTCGATCAGCGAGACAATATCCTTGCTCACCGTCCCAGCCTTGGAGACACTGGGCCAGCGGACGACGAGCGGACTGCGTACCGATTCTTCGAATATCCAGCGCTTGTCGAACCAGCCATGTTCGCCTAGGTAGAATCCTTGGTCGGACGAGAACATCACCAACGTGTTTTCGGCCAAACCCTCGTCGTCGAGGAACTTCATCAACCTGCCCACGCTTTCATCGACTGCTTTAACACACGCGAGATAGTCATGCATGTAACGGTTATATCGCCAGCGGACCAAATTCTTGCCCGTCAAATTGGCTTGGCGATATTTTTCATTTCTAGGTTCGTAATAAGCATTCCATTGCTTGAGTTGATCGTCAGTCAAATTGGGTGCTGGGCGAAGCTTGGCATCGAGTTCAGTAAATGTTCGATCGATGCCCATATCATGATCTTGAACCGCTTTGCTGCGCCCGGCAAAGTCGTCGAACAACGTGTCAGGTTCGGGGTATTTTCGATCGTTGTCCCAGCCGAGATGGCGTAGTGCAGGCGACCATTCGCGGTGAGGTGCCTTGTGTTGACTCATTAATAAAAAAGGCTTGCTCTTGTCCCGGTTCTTCAGCCATTCAATCGAAAAATCTGTGATCAGATCCGTCGTATACCCTTCGTGTTTGACCTGTTGGCCGTTCTTGATCATCGGCGGATTGTAGTACAGTCCTTGGCCAGGCAAGATGTGCCAGTAGTCGAAACCGACCGGGTCGGTAATCAGATGCCACTTGCCAACGATGGCCGTCGAATAACCCGCAGCTTGCATCAACTTGGGAAACGTGGTCTGTGACGAATCGAAAACACAATTGCTGTTGTTGTAGAATCCGTTCAAGTGCGAGTACTTGCCGGTCAAGATAGTTGCCCGACTCGGCCCGCAAATCGAGTTAGTCACCAAACAGCGATCAAAACGCACTCCTTCCCGAGCTAATCGATCGATGTTGGGGGTTTCCAACAAATGACGCTTTTCTCCGTAAGTGCTGAGCGCTTGAAAGGTCAGGTCGTCCGTGAAAATAAATAACACGTTGGGTCGGTTGGGCGCCGCGGCCCAAACGAACGTGCACGAAGTTGACCACTGACTCAGGAAAACGACCGATAACCAAATCGCCAAGCGAAACATGAAACAGATTCCTTGTCAGTTGTTGAATTCAGCCATGCGAACTGTGAAGTGCGATTCCAATACCAGCCCGAAGCGCAAGCGAGTGAGTGAGTGAGTGCCTGGATTGGCGCGTGTGGATTGACGCACTCGCTTGCGCTTCGGGCTGGTATTGGTAAATTCCCATCTGCCACTCGCCTTAGTACCAGTTATCGTAAGTCGACCGAATCCAAATGGAAACCAGGGATTTGCAAGAGCGATCAAGATTTGGGTGGATGAAATGAACTTGGCCAAGCACTTAGATCGAGCCTCGGTACAAATTGTGGGCGGCGATATAGGCTTCGACTGCCGGGGGAACTTGATAGCGAATGCTGCGCCTCTGACTGATACAGTTGCGAATGTGGGTGCTGCTAAGTTCGATTTGCGGGATCGCGACGATGTGTTCTGCGAGGTTTGCGGGCTGGTCGCGTGATTCAAGATACGGGCGCAGCAATTCCATATTGGGAGCCGGCAGGCCGCCGCGAGCGACTACAACCACGCGGGCCAAACGACAGATTTCCGTTGGTTCGCGCCAAGTATGGAATTCTGCAAGCGAATCAGCACCCGTGAGAAAAACCAGTTCCGTTGTTGGGAATTCGCGATGCAATTCCGCGAGCGTCTCGAACGTATACGAAGTCCCACCACGGCGCAATTCACGATCATCGGCAGCGAAATTCGCATTTCCACCAATTGCCAATCGCAACATTTCCCAGCGGTGTTTTGCTTCCGCACTTGATACGTGTTGCTTGTGAGGTGCCGTCGCCGCCAGCACAAACCGCACTTCCGCAAGTTCGAGTTCCTCACGACAGCACTCGGCAATCAACAAATGTCCGATGTGAATCGGATCGAATGTTCCTCCAAAAATGCCGATTCTCTGCGGCGCTTCATCGTGCATATCGAAATTTTTCCGCACTGCGCAATGGTAACGTCAAACCTCTCGGTGCGTGAACCAGGCCACACCTACCTTAGCCAAAATGTCTTGCGTAGTATATCTTCATGAGTATTGCGGCGCATGGCTACTCGTCAATTCTTGCGAACGTCTATGGATGATCGCCTTCGCAGCCAATCCAATGCGCGGCGCTACTTGGGTCTTTCGTTTTTTTGTCTAGGAACGCCGCACAATGCCGGCAGGTCAACAAGATCTCTTTCCGCTAGACGTTCCGCCGTGGGAAATGGACGCCCACAGTGAATCGACTGTCGCCAAGATTGTATTCTCCGAGGCACCTCACGGCCCCTACGACTATTTGATTCCAGATGAGCTATTTGGCCAAGTGGTCCCGGGCGTACGAGTGCATGTACCATTGGGCAAGGGAAACCGCGAAGTCTTGGGGTACTGCATTGGCGTGTCCACGGTCAAGCAATCGCCCGACGCATTCAAACCAGTGCTGGCGGTGGTAGACGACCAGCCGTTATGTACTGGCCGAGTGCTCGAGTTGATTCGCTGGATGAGCACGTATTACTTGACTCCGATAGGACAGATCTTTGAGACCGTGATCCCAGCCGGAGTGCGCTCGTCCGCCGGAGTCAAACAGCGACTGGTCATGCATCCCACCGCCAAAGCGATCGACGAACAGGCGACGGGCGCGCTAACCGCCAAACAACAACACGTACTAAAGATATTGGTTCAGGCGGCTGGCCAAGCTCTGACGACCGACGAGCTGCAAAAGCTGGCCGGGTGCTCGACTGGTCCGATTCAGTTGTTGCGCGACACAGGTTTCATCGAAGCTCGCAATGAACGAATTCTCGAGCGCCGCGAATATCAACCTCCGCAAGCTGCTGGACCACCATTGGCACTCAGTGTCGATCAGCGGCAAGCGCTAGCTCATATTCTTGAGGCGCTCAACAGCCGCCAGCAGCAGACTATCCTGCTGCATGGAATCACTGGCAGCGGCAAGACCGAAGTATATATGCAAGCGATTCACGAGGTGTTGTCGTTCGGTCGCCAAGCGATCGTGTTGGTCCCCGAAATCAGCCTGACACCGCAAACACGCCAGCGATTTCTGGAACGCTTCGGCCAAGTCGCTGTACTGCACAGTCGTATGAGTCCAACGGAACGCCATTTTCATTGGCGACGTATTGTGTCAGGCGAAACTCCCGTTGTCATTGGTCCACGCAGTGCAGTGTTCGCTCCGCAGCCACGATTGGGATTGATCGTGCTGGACGAAGAGCATGACAATTCCTTCAAACAAGACACGTTGCCGAGATATCATGCGCGCGATGTAGCGCTTCATCGATCGATGCTCGAACAGATACCGCTGGTGCTGGGCTCGGCCACTCCATCGCTGGAAAGTTGGCATCGCGCACGATTGGGCCAATATCGTTTGGCAACTTTGCCGCGTCGCATCCACAATCGCCCGCTGCCTGTCGTCAATACGGTTGATTTGCGATTGAGCTCCCACAAGCTCGGCAACGGCACGATCAGCCGACCACTCTATCAAGCAATTTTGGAAACACTGGCGGAAAAAGGGCAAGTCATCTTGCTGCTGAACCGTCGAGGGTTTTCTACCGCGATTCAATGTCCGCAATGCGGCCACGTCGTAAGCTGCCCCGACTGCGATTTGCCGTTGACTCATCATCGCGACGGACACAAGGCAGCCTGCCACTATTGCGATTACCAGATTCCAACTCCTCCGGTTTGTCCCAAATGCAGCTTCGACGGCATCCAGTACATCGGGACGGGAACTCAAAAGTTGGAGGTCGAAGTCGAACACCGATTTCCTCGAGCCAGAATCGCGCGCATGGACAGCGATACGATGCGCAAACCTGGCAGTCACGAACGAGTATTAAAACAAGTCCGCGATGGCGAACTAGATATTCTGCTGGGGACGCAAATGATCGCCAAAGGACACGACTTTCCCAACGTGCTGCTGGTGGGAGTGATCAATGCCGATACTGCCTTGCACTTTCCTGACTTTCGAGCATCCGAGCGCACATTTCAGTTAATCACGCAAGTTGCCGGGCGGACCGGTCGTGGTGAGAAAGCAGGACGCGTACTGGTCCAATCGTTTTCGCCGGAACACCCAGCGATCCTTGCTGCGTGCAAACATGATTTCATTGGCTTCGCTACCGACGAACTTGCCAAACGCGAGCAATACGGCTACCCACCGTTCGGCTGCATGGCGCGCGTCATCATGCGTGGTCCCGACCTAGCCGCGACAGAATCTTTCGCGGAAGTGATGGTTGGCCGGTTGAAACAGGCACAGAAACTAGCCGGAATTGAATGCCGTATTCTTGGTCCTGCGCCACCACCGTTGGCCAAACTGCGCGGCAACTACCGTTTTCACGTCATGCTTCAGGCTCGAACCGCTGAACCGCTGAATCGATTGCTGGTCCGCGCCACCAGCGACCTCAAGCCGCCCAAGGATATTCTCTACGTAATCGACGTCGATCCCCAAGATACCCTGTAACTGGTGTCGCGCGCCAACGCTAGAGCTATTTCACCTTATTCATGGACGTCGACAACGATTGGTCCGATAACGTCCGGCTTGGGAACTACTCCCAGCCCTGGCGTTTCACTGGCGCGCATGCGCCCGTGTTCCCGTCGGGGAGCACCGTCGGCGTTGCTGACGGTGTTGTAGCTGTTAAAGTCGGTGCTGGTGAAGCGAAATTGTTCGGGCGTACTATGCGCCAAATGAGCGATCGCGGCGGTCGTGATATCGCCGCCCCAACTGTCTTCGAGCGTCATTGCGATCCCCATCGACACACACAGATCGCGGACTTGCTTGGACTTGGTGAGTCCGCCGAGTTTACTGATTTTCAGATTTACGATGTCCATTGCTCGATCTTGCTTGGCTCGTAATAGAACATCGAGACCATCGATCGTTTCGTCCAGAACAAATGGCAACGATGTGTTGCGCCGAACAGCTAGACATTCGTCATAGGTCAAGCATGGTTGTTCGATGTAGACATCCAAATGCCGCACAGCGTTGACCACGCGTATGGCTTCGTGTTGCGTCCAGCCCGTGTTCGCGTCAGCCACCAAGCGATCGGTCGGCATCAAGACCGCCCGCGCCGCGACAATGCGCCGGATATCTTCGTCCGGATCGCCGCCAACCTTGAGTTGAAATCGCGTGTATCCTTGTTGGCGATAGTGGGCGACGTTGCTGGCCATTTCGTCCGGAGGTATTTGGGAGATCGCGCGGTACAGTTGCACACTCTCGCCAAATCGACCACCCAGCAACACACACGCAGGCAGTCCCGTCCATTTGCCCAAGATATCCCAGCAGGCGATATCGATTCCGGTCTTGACATGAGGATGTCCCTTCAGAGCCGCGTCCATCCGCAGATTGAGCTTGTTGAGCTCGCGCGGGTCCATGCCCAGCACGTGCGGCCCGAGCTCGCGCAATCCACTGCGAACACCCTCGGCAAACGCTGGCAAATAAAAAGGCCCCAACGGACAGACCTCTCCGTATCCGACCAACCCTTGATCTGTTTCAACGCCGACGATCGTACTGTCCAGCACAGAAACAGATTTTCCGCCCGACCAATTGTACGAACCTTCAACAAGCGGGAGCTGGACGCGGTGAGCGAATATGCGCACGATTTTCATAGTCAATTTCCTGTTGGGATCGTCGATGTTGGCGCGCGGCATGAATGCGGCGGATTTTGAATAAGACTCATTCCGAAATGCGCGGCGAGAATTGGTTGAGACGCATAGATGCTGGAAAAGCCGATACGATTAAACGCAATACCGTTCAACGAACGTGGGATAAGCATCCAGCTTGTCAACCAGTAGCGGAGTTTCGCCATTGCTTGCACAAGATATTGACAAGCTGGAAGCTTATCCCACGTTCGTTGAACGGTATTGCGTTTAATCGGTTCGAGTTGAGTGCTTGCGGAATTGCGAAGGAGTGATCCCCGTGGCGGATCGGAAGGTACGCGTAAAGGCGCTCTGGTCATAAAATCCGCAAGCGAAAGCGATGTCCGAATTCGATGTTTTGGTTTCGAGTAACAGGCGACTCGAGGCTGCGATGCGGGTTTTAGTAATAAGCTGCCCAGGGGTCAAGCCAAATAGTCGTTTCGTTAGCCGCGTCAATCGTTGGAGCGTTAAATTGGAACGCCTGGCTAGCGCCGACGGAGAACTAAGTTCGCTGAGATGGTTTTCGAAATAGTCGAGCGCCGCAGCAAATTCTTCGGGGATGTCGCTGTTGTCAACTTGCGTCTGGCCGCTTCGCGCGCCGCTTGAACGGCCGGCAACAACAAACCCACGAGAACGCCAATGATCGCAATCACGACCAACAGCTCAACCAAGGTAAAACCACGAATTCTAGGCATGACTTTCTCCACGGATCCTGACCGATGAATGCTCTTTTCCGACGCAGAATAATTGCCAAATTAGAGCTTGCGCTCAATCTTTCAAGTTTAGATTATCGGCTGTAAATGGGTATTGGATCGCCGTATTGCCAACACAACGATTTGCGCATAGTCGACTCTCAACTGGCAGCCAATTACAAAAAGCAATTCTAATTGGACAGCGCCATTTTGTGTGCAAGGCATGGCTTTTCGCCCTAGCCATTTCGTCGTTTAACCCGCAGCCGCTAGGCGAGGATTGGGTTGAGCTTTCGAACTT
>SXGS01087159.1_pt1 | contig 11429 bp, 11 predicted proteins | sample 3174681 | NCBI WGS metagenome assembly SXGS01 (sample SAMN11356861, study PRJNA531348) | freshwater metagenome | isolation source: freshwater sample F1-80 | place: China: Fuxian Lake, Yuxi | collected 2017-12-25 | reverse complement strand
TAACAGCTGTTTCTCAAAACGCTGGGCAGCACCTGGCGAGGCAGCTTCAATTTGTTTGACAATTTGATTCATCGCTACTGCAATCGAGATATCTATTTCTTGTTTCCAAAGTGAATCCAAAGTCTTCATCTCAAACTTTGAGTCATCTGGCTGCAATTCAGCGACGCTACATAGCACGTACTTGCTCGATTCAGCACGTGTGCTTAAACAAAGATCAAAGAATTCAATTACTGACGCGCCAACAGCGCCAATGCTGTGCAGCCAATCGTTTACCTCATCATGTGAACTATCGTTTGAAATTGCAGGAAGGCAAGCTAAAAAGTGTGGATTGCCATCGGTGCTGAGAACCGTCTGTTCAACTAAGAGGCGACCTGTTTTATCGATTGTGATGAGAAACATTGACTACTCAAAGTATATGAATTCGTAGTCTCCCTCATAGCCAGTCTTCTCAAACATCCACAGCCATTCGTCAAAATCAAAGAAAGTTTCGCATGTCAGTGCCCAACATTGAAGATTGAACTGTTCAAGCTCCGTCCGATAACTCTCGGAGGTCACATAGTGGGCCTTACCTATTCGTTGAATCTCGCGAAGACAGTGCTCAAGATCGAACGCCCGAAGGTTGTGCAACATTGTCAGCGAGATAACAAGATCAAATTCATCGTCATCCCACTTAAACTCACCACGTGCATCATGTAGTTGCGTAAATGGTCGAACCAAATCTGTTGCATGTCTCAATCCATACTCTGAAATATCAGTTCCTAGAACATGCAGTTCAGGCTCAAGGGTCAAGAGTTCGTGAAGTAAAAACCCTTTACCGCAACCCAGATCTAATACTTTCGAACCTGCCTTTAACTTGTACGTATCAATAAGTTGTTGAGCGACCGGCGTCCAATAGCCGGCGCGATATGTATATCCGCCATATCCATAGCGGCGATCTCCATCCCAATATTCAGCACCATATTGTTTTGCCTTAAGCATGCAATGAACTTTGTCGTCGTTCATACGCGCAAGATAGTCGCGCTTCGTCGCGCGATGTAGTGGCGTGACAAATTCGCGCAGCACGCCCATCTAACTAGTTCTCGATCTCAGCGACGCAATGGTCAAGCGTGGCCTTCACAAGCAAGCACTGCTCAACTGAGTCAACATCTTCTTGTCTGAAAATCGACATTCCTTCAACCGCGAAGTGCAAAGACTTGCCTGCGTCAAGAGCACGCGAGTAGACCGACGTTCGCTGATCCGGATGCGTCGGCAATTGATAAAGACTGTAAAACACGATGCCATCAACGCTTGTCAAGTCGTCGAGAACAGACTCGAGAATCATAAATGAATCTGGCATCGCATATTCAGTTGCAGCCAGCAAAAGTTCATGACCTCTTTTCGCACAATAATCTCGCAGAACGATATTTTGTACGTGTTGAGGCGCCCGCTCACCCATAAAGGGCCTGGCAAAAATATATCCTCGCAATTTTTTCATGAAATTCTGGGTAGCGAATAACTCATACCACGACGTGATGCTGGTCGCAAAGTAATCGGCTCGAAGAATTCTCCCGGCTTTTTATCACCATAAGGAGTGAACACACCTTTAAACCGACAATTCATTGACCATCTAGTTTCAGATTCTTCGTTAACGCGATTGCCGTGCGGAAGCGACTGATCAAATACCAAAACCTGACCACTTTTGACTTCAAGCCATTTGACTTCGTCTTTTATTGAATCGAAAATCGACTCGCTACTACTGCCACCTCGTTGACTGAACTCTTCTGAGAACTTCGCTGACTCGACCGGAGGCAGTAAATACATTGCTTTCGTGCCAAAACAGTTGACGAGAGGCAACCACACCACAACCTCAAATGGCGAGTCGCCAGACCACGTGTCGGCATGTACCGGCAGCAATGAACTCGTATCGTTCGGCATTTGAATACTCAAGTTGATGCGTTGCTGCATTGCTAGTTCATTGCCAACAATCGCCTCAAGATACGGCTTTGATAAGCGGAAATACATCAACCTGAACTCGGGCAGTGCATTTAGTCCCTGAATGACTTTAAGTCTGAAGTCGTTAAGCGCCGACGGCTCAACTAACTTGTGAATTTCGTTGAGAAATGATTCGTTGTCACTCGGCGCTTTAATTTTCAAAACAGAAGCAGCAACCGACGCCGCATTTTTCTGAATCCACTCAAACGCAACTTTGTCGGCGTTTGCCCGAATTATGTAGCCATTGGTTGTATATTCGTTTGCAATTGCAAGATCTTCATCTGAAGTAAAGATCACAATGCACCCCCAAGTTTTTTCTTCATCGCACCCACCAAGGTACTTGACGTTATTCCCCAGTGCTTCAAGAGTGAGTTTTGACTTCCATACTCGGTTGCGAACTTGTCAGGAATACCTATCCGCGAAATTTTTGGCAATAACTCAGGCTGCAATTCACTGCACGACTCGAGCACAGCCGAACCAAGACCGCCGTTAACAACGTGTTCTTCAACCGTGACAACTGCTTTTACATCTTTCATTGCTGCGATTACTCCAGCTTCATCAAACGGCTTAATCGTATGAACGTGTAGAACCCCGACATCAACGCCATCGGTCTTCAGAAGGTCTGCTGTTTCGAGTGCAAGCTGAGTCATCACACCTGTAGTAATGAACAAACCATCAGAGCCGTTTCGCATCTTGATTGACTTGCCAAGTTCGAAACCGTTTTTTTCTTCGCTGACTACTTTGTCACCACCTTTACCAAGTCGAATATAAATCGGGTGAGGCCAATCAAGAGTTGACATCATCAAACGATTCATTTCATCAGCGTCGCACGGAGCAACCACCGCCATATTTGGTAACGCTCGCATGATCGCAATATCTTCGATCGCCAAGTGGGTTGGTCCGAGTGGTGCGTACACCCCACCACCACCATTAGCAATCAACCGTACGGGCAGGTCATGAATGCACAAGTCAACCGCGACTTGCTCGTAGCAACGACGCGTCAAAAATGTTGCAATCGTGTTTACGTATGGAATAAAACCTTCCATCGCCATACCAGCAGCCATGCCGACTATGTACTGCTCACTGACGCCTTCCATGAAAAATCTGTCCGGAAATTCAGTTTTCATTTTGTCGAGCACACCAGGACCGAGATCGGATCCAATAAACACGACTCGTTCGTCGATCTTCGACAATTTATGAACGCAATCGAGGGCCATCTTACGCATGGCTCAGCCCCGCATTGCATGTATTTATATGTCTCATATCAAGCAGTCATACATCTGTTGAATGTCAGTCTCAGTCATTCCTGACTTGTGGTGCCACTCAGGGTTGCCCTCAGCAAATGGAAAACCCTTGCCTTTAATCGTGTGGCAGATAATTGCCGATGGTGCGTCTTTAGCAAACGGCAAGTCTTTCATGATCTGCTCAAGTGCTGCCACATCATGTCCATCAACCTCGTGTGTAACAAAACCAAAACTTTCAAACTTGTCAACCAAAGGCTCAAGATCAAGAACGTCGGCTGTGCGCCCGTAACTCTGCAGCTTGTTGTAGTCAACCATCACAGTCAGGTTTACAAGTTTGTGCTTTGCGGCAGCCATCAATGCTTCCCAATTTGAGCCTTCATTAATTTCGCCATCTCCTGTCAGTACGAAAACTCGACTCTGTTTTTTCTGCAAACGCATCGCCAGTGCAATACCAACACCGATAGGCACACCATGGCCAAGTGCCCCAGTTGACGCCTCAACGCCAGGAACTTTGCCGCGTTCTGGGTGACCACCAAGTCGCGAAGTTGGTCGACAAAAACTCTCGAGTTCACTCACCGGAAAGAAACCACGATCCGCCAAAATCGCATATAAGGCAAGGCAACCATGCCCTTTGCTCAGAATAAATCGGTCACGATCTGCCGCTTGTGGGTTTTTGGGATCAAACTTAAGAACCGAATCGTAGAGAACGCGAAGTATTTCAACCATTGACATGGACGAACCCAGGTGACCTCGCCCACCGCCACGCATTGCATCAATCACATAACGTCGCAACAACTTTGAACGATCGTCAAATGCCATCAAAGAACCGACCGCTCCAAATTCTCAATCATTAACTTTGCCTTTTTAAGCTGTGCCGTTTGTGTACTTCTAATGTCAGTTTGCATTCTACTCTGAGCATGAAGTCTGTTCTTAATCTTGTCTGATCTGAATTCGTTCAAAATAATTAACGACCAGCGAATGGCATAAAGCGGATATAACGCCTTGAGCCGATTCATAAAAGTTGGATCAACTCCGAAGATTTTAACCATTTGATCAATCCAAATTTTTTGTGCGTTTGTTGAAATCGACATACCTGGATGATGGCAAAAGTCTGCAGTTAATTTCACCGGATCATCCCAACCAAAATACTCAAAGTCGAAAAAAACAAGATCACCTTGTGGTGTCATCATTGCGTTGTGCAGACCAAAGTCAGATGGACTCAATGTCCAAAACTCCTCGGAGATCTGTGTCGAGTACGCACCCTTCAATAACTCTCTGGCTCGCTGAACTTTTTCCATAAATTTAGGCTCAAGGTGCTTAGTCAAGAAGTGCTGCAAATCTTTATCTTCAACACTTTTGAGCACCATAAACCGATCATTAATTTGTTGTTCTACAAACTCGGGTGTCAGGCATGATTCCGTCGCATTGGCGAACATCAGCGAGCGACTCAGATTTTTCGTTGTTTCGTTTAGCCCGCGTATGAAATCTGCGGCTACATATATATGCGATTCATCGCGTTGGTTGCCCGATACACCAGCTACCCACTCGAGCAAAGACCAATTGAGTTCTGAATCTGTTGCCACAGGCGCGGGTACCTGCAACTTATTAGCGTGTAAGAAATTCAACGCTGACCACTCTGTTTGGCGACGAGGTCTTATGTCGGCATAAGAGTCGGGATAGACCTTTAGCGCGACAGGACCAACAGTAGTTTCAAGTTTGAAAATCTTGCTATTGCCACGACCTTCGACTTGAGAAACTGATGAGCACTCAAGATCTGGCCATAACTGTCGGACACCAACTTGAATATCGTTCGCGTCAATCGGGCCAAACAACTCATCACCAATTTCTCGCCAAGACTGTGAAGTCGTAATTGCTATATCTGAGTCAAGTGACTGTTCTGAAATTGGCGCAAACAGTATCTTTCTGGTCTTTTCTGGAAACAATGAGTCAGTCAAGACCTCAATCAAATCGTCAACGAAAATGTCCAGACTTAAATCTTGTATCTTTGCAATTTTCTCATCACGAGTCGAAGCATAAAAAACATTTTCTTCGGTAACCTGTTCAGCTCCTTGACCGACAACTCTTTTTGACGCCATCCATGCTGTTGCTGCATCACGTAACGAAGTTCTGGTGTCATCAAAATGCCCAAACTGAGTCTTGTGACTGATTATAAATACTTCACAATTACGAGCTCTCGCACGAACAATGAATTCAAGTACTCCCGGATACAAACTCGCTTGATCAATGTGCTTTCCATATGTCAGGCCTTGCACTCTCTGCCAGGCTGTTTCGCCTTCGGCGCTCGCAATTAGTTCAACTTTCAGGTCTCGCTTGTTTGTTGCTTTTGTTTTATACCCAAGAATTCGCGCCGCATCAGGAAACGCCTGGTCATAGTTCGCGATTGTGTTGTCAAAATCGAGGCCAATCCTCAATATCACGCCAACTTTTCAGATTGCATGCGCTTGATGTTGAAGTACTTGTCATCGGTTAACGAATTTGGCAACAAGCCGCTCTCGAGTGCTTGCTTCATATCGACTATCGCGTCTTTGATCGTATGCGATGGCACGAAACCAAGAACTTTGGATATCTTCTGTGACGAAATATGGTACGAGCGGTTGTCATCAGTCGGAGACGTAACTAACTCAACATCTTCGCCCATCACATCACGCACTGAATTGGCGAGTTCTTCAACGCTTTGATTTTCGTAACCAGCATTGAAAATTTCGCCTGCTATCAACTCCTTTGGAGCATCCAATAAAACGACATAGGCTTCGACCATGTCGGCGATGTGAATATTTGGTCGCAATTGCTTGCCACCAAAAACAGTTATCTTGCGCTTATGAAAAGCCAAATTCGACAAGATATTAACCACTACGTCTAGACGCTGACGTCGTGAATAACCACAAACTGTTGCCGGACGGATCGTCACCGTTGTGAACTCTGGCGACTGATAATTAGCGAGTATCTTCTCACATTCGGCTTTAAACCGTGAATAATCTGTGAGTGGTTCAAGCGACATGTCCTCCGAAACATTCGGCTCACTCTTGACACCATAAACAGACGATGACGAAGCGTAAATAAATCGTTTCACGCCACTTGCTCGGCTGATCTCAACCAGCGGCTGAAACGCATCGAGATTAATTGATTCGCCAAGTTTGGGATCCATTTCAAAGCTCGGGTCATTTGAAATGCAAGCCAGGTGAATCACCGAATCATGGCCGGGGATTATCTTGCGCAACAATTCTTGATCGCGGATGTCTCCCTTGACCATCACAAGATTTGGATGTGCGTCAATTACATCTTCGCCATACCACATCAAATCTAAAACAGTGACCGAATTTCCGAGTTCTAAAAGTCGTGGCACAAGCATTGCACCGACGTAACCAGCACCGCCGGTAATGAAAATTTTTTTATTTGCCATCGCTACCAAGATACTTGAACCAGTCCTGAGTGGCGGTTGCAATGCTTGCTGGCGTCCAAACTGGAGCAGATTTCCAATATTCGATATTTGCTAACACTCTTTCAACGCCTTGCTCGATCGCTATTTTTGGTTGCCAGTTAAGTTCGCGACGAATCTTTGAAATGTCAGCAAAGGTGCAATCTGGTTCACCAGGGCGTTTAGGAATATAGGTAACTTCACCATCGAGTAGTTCGACTAGTCGATTTACTGAAATCGTCTTTCCACTGCCGACATTGTAGATTTCGCCTCGTTGCGAGCTTTTAGCGGCGGTCAAAAATGCATTCGCAACGTCAGTCACAAAAGTGAAGTCACGAGTTTGTGTCCCATCACCAACGACCGTGAACGGTTTTTCCGCGAGTTTCTGAGCCAAGAAAACCCCAAACACAGCACCATAAGTACCTGACGTGCGCGATCTTGGTCCATAAACATTGAACAACCGCAAGGCAATCGCCGGTAGTTGAAAAACCTGCGCCCAATGCATTACCAATTCTTCGCCAAGTCGTTTTGTCAATGCGTAAGGATATTGAGGCCGAATCTCTGCCGACTCCGAAGTTGGATAAATATCTGGAATGCCGTAACACGAAGATGACGCCGCATAAACAAATCGTTTCACTTGCGCGTGCTTTGAAGTTTCAAGAACATTGAACGTTCCTACAACATTTGCTTGAAAATATTCTTCAGGGTGCTGAATGCTCGGAACAATGTCGGCGAGTGCTCCGAGATGAAAGACAAAATCTGCGCCCTGAAAACTCTTTTGCCAAATGCCGGGCTTTGAGAAATCAGCCTCGATCAACTCAACTTTGCCAGAGACGTGCGACAAGTTTTCTGGTCGGCCAGTTGAGTAATTGTCAACAACTCGAACCGTGATGTTTTCTTCAATTAGTGCGTCAACTAAATGACTGCCGATAAACCCTGCTCCGCCAGTTACTACAGCAATCGTCAAAAGGTCACTCGCTTAAATTATTTGTCACTATTGACGTCGCTGCATAGCCACTGCATGATCATGTGACCAATTATTAGTTGCAAATCTTCGGCAATCTGCATGTCGTCAATCTCAAAATGTAAGGGAGTCTTTGCAACTTTCTTGCACTTCCCGCCAGAAAAACCAAGAATTGCAAATGTTTCCATGCCCAGTTTGTTGCCCATTTCAAGGGCGCGCACAACATTTGGAGAATTGCCACTTCCCGAAAAGACGACTAAGACGTCACCAGCATTCGCCTTAACTCGAAGCTGTTCGGCGTACACCTCTTCGTAACCGATGTCGTTTGCCAAGCAGGTCAAGACGGCCGCATTCGCCGAAAGTGACTCAATGCGCAAACCAATACCGCGGTTGATGCCCGCGCCGTACAAGAAGTCATTAGCGAGGTGAATTGCATTTCCAGCACTTCCACCGTTACCGCAAAGATAAATCGTCTTTTTAGTATCCCAAGCTTTTTTGAACGCGGCAGCAAGTTCGGGCACTTGCTTAATCGCCGGAAGGGCTAACGCCTGAGACAAACGACTGGAATAGTCAGTGATGTGTTGTTGCATATTTACCCAATCCGAAATGAACTAACCAAAATTCTAGTCGCAAGCGCATTTACTCGGCGAGCTAGTCCGACAGTGCCGCGACTCGTGATGCAATTGAATGGCCAATTGATAACGAGGCTGTCGCCGCCGGTGAGGGTGCATTACAAACATGAATCACGCGACCAAACTCACGAATTTCAAAGTCATCCAATAAGCCGCCATCACGACTGCACGCCTGTGCACGCACACCAGCCCCGACGGGTTGAAGATCGGCAGTGGTGATATCTGGCACAAGTTTTTGTAAGGCCTTTACAAACGCCTTCTTACTGAACGACCTGTGATATTCGCCCAATCCTGTACGCCAATATTTTCGAGCGACTTTTTGGAAGCCTGGCCACGCCAAAGTTTGACCAAGATCACGAAACGAAAAATCTGTTTTTCGATATCCCTCACGCTTAAACGCCAGCACGGCATTTGGACCACACTCAATTGATCCATCGATTCGCCGAGTGAAGTGAACGCCCAAAAATGGAAAGTCAGGATCGGGAACCGGATAAATGAGATTGCGCACTAAATGTGCTGCAGATTTTTTAAGCTCAAAATACTCACCACGAAATGGAACTATTCGCAAATCCAATTTTGGTTCGGTCAACATAGCCAGGCGATCAGAAAATAACCCGCCGCAAGTAACAACTGACTTCGCGCTGAATTCAAGCGTGGATGTCGAGAGTATTGTGCTGTTCGTCGAACTAGAAATTTCAGTCACTTTTTGGTTGGTCAAAATCTGACCACCAAGGTTTGCAATGTGCTCAGCCAAACGAGTTGTCATCTCAGAATAGTCAACGATGCCAGTTTGCAAGACCAAGAGACCCGCAATACCCGCACAGTGTGGTTCGTATTCCTTGATCTCACTCGAACTCAATCGCCGAATGCCGGCGAGCCCATTTTGCTCACCTCGCTGCCGTAAAATTTCAAGTTGACCAAGTTCGTCTTCTGAAGTCGCAACGACTATTTTCCCACAAACTTCATGTGGCACATCGAACTCGTCGCAAAACTTCAGGATGCGGTTATATCCATCTAGACAATTCTTTGCTTTTTGAGACCCGGGCTTGTAATACAAGCCCGAATGAATCACGCCACTGTTATGGCCAGTTTGATGTGCGCCAAGAGTCGATTCTTTTTCGAGAACAATAACCTTTTTGTTTGGAAACCGGGTCAGCACAGAGTACGCGGTCGCCAAGCCGACGATTCCGCCCCCAACAACTACGAGATCAACACTTGCCAACTGGGTGTTTGTCGTCATCTCTTTATTGCCGCGCGACTGACAACTTCGTCGAATGTGCCCTCTTCAGTTAATCGCGATGCTTCGATGCGATAAAGCCGATCACAATATTCAACGGTGCTGAGTCGATGCGCAACAATTATTACTGTCTTTGAACCCTGTAGCGCTTGAACTGCTTGCATCACTCCGTGTTCTGTGGGTGTATCAAGAGAGCTCGTGGCTTCGTCCAAAACCAAAATGCTTGGGTTGTGGTATAGCGCCCGAGCGATACCAATACGTTGCCGTTGGCCGCCTGAAAGACGAACTCCACGTTCGCCAACAACCGTGTCCAGATTCTCTGGCAATGAATCAACAAATTCTTCAAGTTGTGCGAGACGTATTGCATTACGAACCAAATTCTCGTCGATACTTTCATCTCCCAAACCGAATGCCACATTGCGTCGCAGCGTGTCGTCAGTTAGATAGATCGACTGTGGCACGTAGCCGATCTGATTTTGCCAATTGCGCAAATTCTGCTGGATATCTTCGCCATCGACAATCACCGCACCAGTTGTCGGTGCGAACAATCCCAAAATTACGTCGACAAGGGTGCTTTTGCCCGCGCCACTTGGACCAACAAACCCAACTGCTTCACCACGTCGAACTATTAGCGATACATCTTGCAGCGACGGAGCATTCGCAGTTGGATATTGAAAAGTTACAGATTTCAGTTCAAGCTGATCACTGAACGGTCGTATTGTGACCAACTCTAAGTCATCTGGTGCATCGAGTTTGAAGTCTGCGTAAACCGACGCGATTATCGAGCGACTATATATAAGAGTTTGCAACGCACCAAGCAGACGATTAATCGAGGGCATTACACGGAAAGCTGCGGCCGCAAAGAGACCAAGGGTCGGAATGATCTCAGTAAACGACTGTTTCTGCAGCACCATGCTGATTACAAGTGCAGCGAGGCCCGCAATGGTAAGAATCTCCATATACATTCGCGGCACGGTTTGCAAAACGCTATAAACACGATTGATTCGCAAACTTTCTTTTAGATGTTTGTCGTGCTGATCGAGAAACTCACGTTCACGACCCAAGACTTTGACATCCTTTGCGCCGCCTAGCCCTTGCTGAAGATGCTGCAAGATCATGCCATCGTGCAAATTTCGCTGGTCGCCCCAGCGTTCAATGCGGCGCCTTGTCAGTAATTGAAAAATCCAAGCCCCAACGCCGAACGCGACGAGCGTAATCATCGTTCCCACTGGTTCGACAATGATCAACAGCGTGAACAACGCAATAGCGACTAAGCCGTCCGTCAACAAAACGAGAGTTGGATCAATGCCGCCCGTTACCACGACGTTCGCGTTTCGTGAGTTGCGCATCAGGGTCGAAGAATTGTGTTGCAGGTGAAACAAATATGGCTGACGAAGGTAAATCGTAAACAGTCGCTGCGAAAGACGTCCAGAGAGCGCGGCGCTAAATCCCTTTTGTACCCAAGAGCTCCAAAGTAGAAACAAGCTGCGAACGACGTAGATGCCCACCATCAGCAACATCACGGTGACGATTAAGTCTTCACGGCTCGGTGAACCCAAGGCGTCTGTAAGCCATTTATATCTTGTTTGATAATCATCTTGCGTCAAGATTGCGACGACAGGCATGACAATGCCAAGACTTAAAGTCTCTAGAACTAAACCCACAAGAATCAAAAACACGATTCCAACTAGCTTGCGCCGCTCAGAGGATTTTAAAAGTCGCCAGACAACAAATGAACTTCGTGAGTCTGAGACCTCTTGATCCATACGATCTATCACTCTACTTTGCACGATATTTTCGTGTAGTAGCGACGATCGGAATCGAACCGATGACCTTCCGATTATGAGCCGGATGCTCTAACCAACTGAGCTACGTCGCCTTGTATTACGGAGCCCTCTGTGGGAATCGAACCCACCACCTCTTCCTTACCATGGAAGTGCTCTAC
>SXGS01275851.1_pt1 | contig 11433 bp, 6 predicted proteins | sample 3174681 | NCBI WGS metagenome assembly SXGS01 (sample SAMN11356861, study PRJNA531348) | freshwater metagenome | isolation source: freshwater sample F1-80 | place: China: Fuxian Lake, Yuxi | collected 2017-12-25 | reverse complement strand
GGGGCTTGGAGGCGCGGGCAGGCTGCGCCCCTTGGGCGCAGACCGGCGGGCGGGCCAGGTTGACACCAGGGGGGGGGGAATCCCAATCCACAGGCCCACTTAGACGCGGTGATCCGTCCGTACGGTCCGCTGTCGACCGTCCGCCGGCCTGCGCCCATCGGGCGCAGCCCCCCCGCGCTTCCAGCCCCACCCGACGAGCCCGTCCCGAAGGGCGGTGCGAGGAGCGTGGGGCGGTCGTCGTGCGTGGGGCGGTGCCAGGAGCGTGAGGCGGTGCCAGGAGCGTGGGACGTGGGGGGGCGTCGGAGCCCCTGGCTGGACAGCCCTGAGCCCGACACCGGAGGCGCCGCTCGGGCCATTGACGCCCTTGAGGGTATGCTTAGACTGTCTGCCGTTTTGCAAAAAAAGTGCTGGTAGATGATGAGGATGAATGAGGTCAGGTATGGCTGTGAAGACGAAGTGGGTGGGGGCGTGGGTCGCCGTGACGGCGGTGTGTCTGGGCGGGTGCGACCCCGAGCTCGTGGGAGGCAGAGGTTGCGATCCCGAGCTGAACGACGACGACTCGGACACGCCTGACGGCGGAGGCTTTGTCGGTGGGGGCGGGCAGTTCGTCGCTGAGGATGAGGAGGAAGCTGAGGGCGGCTTTGTGGCCGAGGGCGACGGCGACAACCCCTGCGCGCCGGGAGAGAGCCCCGAGCCCGACGGCCCTGAGCCCCAACCCGAGGCCGAGCCAGACCCCATCGAGCCCGCCCCGGAGTGCTCCATCACCTCGTGCCAGCGCGACGATGCCTGCGGCGATGAGGGCCTCTGCCGTCTGGGCGCTTGCCGCACCGCTTGCGAGCGAGATCCCGACTGCGGCGCCACCGAGCTGTGTCGCGAGGGCTTCTGCAAGGCCTCCTCGGGGGAGTGCCTGGCCGGCGGCGATTGCTCTTCGATGGATCTGAGCGGCGCCGCCTTCGAATGCGCGATCTTGTCCCAGACGATCTTCGAGGACGCCACCCTCGACGGCGCCTCCTTCGCGGGGGCGCTCATCGATCGCGCCTCCTTTGAGGACGTCAGCGCCAGGGGAGCCCTCTTCACCGGGGCCAACGCCACCGAGAGCGACTTCAAGGACGCCGATCTCAACGGCGCCGTTCTTGCGTTGGCCGATTTGACCAGCGCCAGATTCGAAAGGACCAACCTGGGCCGCGCCAACCTCTCCGAGGCCAACCTCCAGAGCGCCGACCTCACCTCAGCGCAGCTCCCCAACGCCAACCTCAAGGGCGCCACGCTCGCCGAGGCCAACCTCAGCTTCGCGTCCCTCGTCGGCGTCGACTTCTCGGACGTCGATCTGTCCACCGCCGTCGTCGAAGGCGTCCAGCTCGGCCCGGACATGCGCTGGACCGGCGCGACCTGCCCCGATGGCACCGCCGCCGCCGCCAACGGCGACACCTGCGGCGGTCATTTCCGAAACATCCTGGACCTTTGCGACGCGAAGCCCAGCGCTCGTTGCGCCGGGGTGGACCTCACGGGGGCCTTCCTCGATCTCGCCAACCTCGAAGGCGCCGACCTCTCGGGGGCGATCCTCACCAACGCCACGGCGCGCTTCGCCTTGTTCAAGGGCGCCAACCTCTCGACCCTGGTGGCCGGCGGGGCCTTCTTCGAGGACGCTGACCTCCAGGGCGCTCGCCTGGGAGGAGCCACCTTGTCGCGGACCTTTCTGACGCGGGCCAATCTGAGCGGCGCCGACCTCCAGGGCGCCGACCTGGGGGAGGCCGTCCTGTCCGAGGCCCTGCTCGCCGACGCCGATCTGCGCCGCGCCAACCTCCGCCGCGCCTTCCTCATCAACGTCGATCTGCGCCAGACTCGCCTGGATGGCGCCACCTTTGACGCCACCAGCCTTGAGGGGGTCAACCTCCAGGGCGTCGACCTCACCGCCTTGACCTTGACCAACGTCATCCTCAAGCTCGCCAACCTCGAAGGCGCCACTCTGACGGGCATGTCTCTCAGCGGCCTGGACATGATCGTCGCCACCCTGATCCGTGTCCGCGCACGGGGCACGGACTTCACCTCCGCCGACCTCCGATCGGCCGACTGCACCGAAGCTGATATGAAGGACGCCCTCTTCGTCGGGGCCCAGCTCTCGCGCGCCAACTTCGCGGACGCTGATCTGAGCGGCGCCAGCATGGAGAGCGCCGACCTCGAAGAGGCCGACCTCCAAGGCGCCGACCTCTCCGGCGTCAACTTCACCTTCGCCCGCATGACAGGCGCCAAACTTCAGGGCGCCAACCTCTCTGGCGTCACCTGGTCCCAGACCACGTGCCCCGACGGCTTCTTCACGGGCGACGACGGCACCTGCGACGATCACCTCTGATCCTCCAGAGCGCGGCGGCCCGCCGGCTGCTGTTGCAAAAGCCCAGCATTTTCAAGATCATGCCCTCGCCGATTCCCGGAGCCAGGCGAGCGCTCCTCGCCTTCATTGGAGGTCAAGCAGGATGGGAACCCAGACCATTGCGCGAGTCCATTCATAACGCAGGCTACCTTCGCACGCTCCTGATGCCCTCGCTGGCGCTGGCGATCTTCATCGCCCGGCCGCACGAGGGCTGGGCGCTCTGGGCGGCGCTGGCGGCGCCTCAGATCCTGGACGTGCTGACCTCCCGCGACGCCGAGGAGCCCCGGCCTCCGGACGCAGGCCACCTCAAGTGGCTCATGGGGCTCATCCTGGACGCGCAGCTCGCCCTCCACTTCGCGAACCTGATCCTGGCGCTGGGCTGGGTCAAGGACGCGGGGCTGCTCTCCTTCGAGGCGCTCGTCGCGCTCTCCTGCCTGATCCAGGCGGGCGGCCTCACGGCGGCGGTGGGCGGCCACGAGCAGCTCCATTGGCATTCGAAGCGACGCCGCCTCGCCGGGCGCCTGCTCTACTGCACCATGCTCCACGAGCACTGGTGCGCCGAGCACCTCAGAGGCCACCATCTCCACTATGGCACCCTTCAGGACCCGACGACCGCCCGCTACGACGAGAGCCTGGCGGCCTACTTGCGCAGGATCATCCCCCAACAGTGGCGCGCCGCGTGGCGCGTCGAGCGCGAGCGCAACCAGCGCCGTGGCCCCATCGCGCGCCACGCCCACAACTGGGTGATCCAGGGGCTCGCCGTCGAGGCCCTCATGCTCGGGGGCGTCTTCGCGGCCTTTGGCCCCGAGGCGCTGGCGCTCTTCGTGATGCAGGCCGTCGGCGTCACGCTTGGCCTGCTCATCATCAACTACCTGGAGCACTGGGGCCTCGATCGGGACAAGGCGCCCGCGGCCGGCTCCTGGGACACCGCCCACTCGGGCACGCTCTTCGCCATGATCGGCCTGCCCAGACACGCGGACCACCACAAGCACGCCAACCGGCGCTTCTTCCAGCTCGGGCTCGACGAGCAGGCCCCCAGGCTCCCGGCCAGCTACAAGGCGCTCTCCTTGATCGCCATCTTCGACAACGCGAAGTTCCGCTCCCTCATGCGACAGGCCCTGGACCTCCAGGGCCTCTCCTGCCTCCGGCCCTGAGCGCCGCGCCCTCCCCGATTGCCGACTCCACTGTTGCCAGATTCATCTGTTATTTCAATAGGATAGGCAGTTGGTTTGCGCGGTGAGGCCAGCGCCGCCAGGGTCAGCGATCGAGGCCATCGCAGGACACGCTCTTCTTGATGCGGTGTGCTCAACGGCCGAAGCCGATCACAGCGGTCTGCGGGCGGTCTGCGGGCCGAGGTTGCCTGATCCGAGGCCCTGGACTGCTGGTGCTCAACGGCCGAAGCCGATCACAGCGGTCTGCGGGGCACGCCCGCACGTCGGCGGGGGACTTCATCGACAACCGCGCTCAACGGCCCAGGCTGAATGCGTCGGTGGATATCAAGTGTATGATTTAAAATGTTTTTGCAGGTTGGGTCGGGCGAGCGGCCCGCCCGCCGTGTGACGGCGAGCGCTGGTCGCGCGGTGGGGGAGGGGAGGGTTAGAAGAGGTCGTCGCCGGTGTCGATGGTGTCGCGCTTGGGGGTGTTGAAGCGCTCGCGGGCGCCGCGGTCGATGATGTGGAACTCGACGCGGCGGTTGCGGGTGCGTCCATCGTTGGTGTCGTTGGTGGTGATGGGCTTCTCCTCGCCGTAGCCGACGGAGGTCAGGCGCTCGGCCTCGATGCCCTCGTTGACGAGGTGGTCGACGACAGCGGCGGCGCGGCGCTGGGAGAGCTTGAGGTTGTTGGCGTCGTTGCCGCGGTCGTCGGTGTGTCCCTGGACCTGGATGACCTTGATGTCGGGGTTGCGGCGCAGGGCCTCGGCGACATCGGCGAGCAGCTTGAAGCTGTCCTTCTTGATGGTGGACTTGCCGCTGTCGAAGAGGACCTGCTGGAGGATCTCGATCTTGGCCTTGGTGACGATGACGGTCTGGCCGGGCAGCTCGGGGCAGCCGTCGTCGTCGACGACGCCGTCGACGGTCTCGGCGGTGTCGGGGCAGGAGTCGGCCCGATCGGCGATGCCGTCGCCGTCGTTGTCGGGATCGGGGCAGCCGTCGATGTCCTGGAAGCCGTCCAGATCCTCGGGGTCCTCCGGGCACTTGTCCTTGTCGTTGAAGATGTGGTCGCCGTCGATGTCGTTGTCGGGGCAGCCGTCGGGGCCGACCTCGATGATGCCCTCGGCGCCGGCCATGGGGCAGCGGTCGCGGGAGTCGGGGATGCCGTCGCCGTCGTTGTCGGGATCGGGGCAGCCGTCGGTGTCCAGGAAGCCGTCCAGATCCTCGGACTCGTCGGGGCACTGGTCGTTGGCGCCGAGGAAGCCGTCGTTGTCGTAGTCCCAGTGCCACTTGCCGCCGGTGACCCACTGGCCGCCGAGGCCGACGAAGAAGCGCCCGTTGGGCGAGCCGTAGCCGTTGGAGAGGCGCGAGCCGGCGCCGACGGTCAGGGTCCAGTCGTCGTCCAGGGCGTAGCGGACGGCGGCGAGCGCCTCGGCGGGGATGGAGCCGTCGTTGATCTCGTCCAGGGGGCCGCTGCCGGCCGGGACGGCGCCGTTGAACTCGACCATGAGGTCGATGCGCTCGGCCCACAGGGGCAGGATGGTGCTGACGCCCCAGAGGATCTCGTTGCCGACGAAGGCGTCCCGGATGCGGCGCCCCTCGGGGCGAAAGCGGAAGCCGGCGTTGGAGCCGACGCGGATGCCCTTGGGCAGCAGGAAGTCGGCGGCGACGCGGCCCTCGGCGGTGACGTTGCCGTCGCCGTTGAAGGAGCCGCTGCCGCCGGTGGGCACGTAGAGGACGGGGATGAAGCTCAGGCCGACGCCGTCCAGGAGGTTCAGGGCGGTGATCTTGGGGCTCAGGCGCAGGTCACCGAGGGCGGCGGCGGAGAGCTCGCCGGTGAAGGCGGCGCCGGCCACGGGGGTCAGGTCGTCGGAGCTCTGAAAGAAGGTGACGGGCAGGCCAACGCCGATCTCGGCCAGATCGTAGAGGCCGAAGGTGCCGATGAGGTCGCCGGCGACCTGGAAGTCGACCACCTCGGCGTCGAGGGAGTCGGCGCTGGGCTGGCGCAGGGGCGCGTCGGCCATGTTGAGGAAGAAGCCGGCGGTCCATTTCAGGTGGGGGGTCAGGCCGGTGCCGTAGACGGTCAGGTAGTCGGCGGGGCCTGGCGCCAGCCTGAACTGCTGGATGTTGACCGGCGGGATCTCCTGGGCGTCGGCGCCGGTGGGGATCAGGGTCGCGGCGGCCAGCGCGAAGAGGGCGAGGGGCCAGGGGGCGAGTCGGCTCATGTCGTCTGACCTGGTGGGGGGTGGAGTCAGCGTTGGGCGTCGAGGATCATCTTGGCGATGGTCTGAAGCTGCATGTTGGTGGTGCCTTCGTAGATCGAGCCGATCTTGGCGTCCCGGTAGTACTTCTCGATGGGGTACTCGCGGGTGAAGCCGACGCCGCCGAAGAGCTCGACGCACTTGGAGGCGGAGCGCTCGGCGACCTGGGAGGCGAAGAGCTTGGCCATGGCGGCGGACTGGATGAAGGGCTCGCCGGCGTCCTTGAGGCGGGCGGCGTTGTAGACCATCAGGCGAGCGGCCTCGATCTCGGCGGCGATCTGCCCGATCTGGAACTGGACGCCCTGGAAGTCGGCGATGCGGCGGCCGAACTGCTTGCGCTCGACGACGTAGGCCAGCGCGTGGTCCAGGGCGCCCTGGGCCAGCCCGATCATCTGCGCGCCGATGCCGATGCGGCCCTCGTTGAGGGTCTCGATGGCGATCTTGTAGCCCTTGCCCACCTCGCCGAGGACGTTGGCGGCCGGCACGCGCATGTCCTGGAAGGCGAGCTCGACGGTGGAGGAGGCCCGGATGCCGAGCTTGTCCTCCTTCTTGCCGACGGTGAAGCCGGGCATGTCGCGCTCGACGATGAAGGCGGTGCTGCCCGTGTAGCCGGCCTCGGGGTTGAGGTTGGCGAAGACGATGTAGAGGCCGGCCGCGGCGCCGTTGGTGATGAAGCTCTTCGAGCCGTTGATGCCGTAGTGGTCGCCGTCGAGCGCGGCGCGGGTCTTGAGCGCGAAGGCGTCCGAGCCGCTGGAGGCCTCCGAGAGGCAGTAGCTGCCCACGGTGTCCTTGACCATCCTGGGCAGGAAGCGCGCCTTCTGCGCCTCCGTGCCCCAGCGCAGCAGGGCGTTGTTGACCAGCGTGTTCTGGACGTCGACGCAGACCGAGACGGAGGGGTCGGCCTTGGCCAGCTCCTCGATGACGAGGATCGCGGCGAAGAAGGACATCTCGCCGCCGCCGTACTGCCCCGGGATCTCGATCCCCATCAGGCCGAGATCGAAGCAGGCCGAGATGATCTCAGGGTCCATCTTGCCGGCGTGGTCCATGGCCGCGGCCCGAGGCGCGATCTTCTCCTGGGCGAAGCGCGCGACCACGTCCCGAAGCATCACCTCGTCCTCGCCCAGGGTCGTCAGTGCAGGGTGGGGGCTGTCCGTCATCTTCAACTCTCTTGCGTCGGTTGGGTTTTGAGGAGGGCTCTGGACTGAAACACCCCGGGTGGGCGTTGACCTCTCCTGCGGGGCACTTTAGAACGCCCAGCCCAGGGATGCAACGCGGGCGCGGGCCTTCGTGAAGGCGCATCTCCTTGACGTGGGGAGCAGTCGGCACCACAATCGCGACACGGGCAGGTGCTCTACCTCCGCGTGCGCTCGGGGCGAGGCGCAAACGAACAAACGGAATCTTGAATCATGTCGACTGATTACAGAGCCACCTCGCTCCACCACCTCACCCCCGGTACGGTGCTTGAGGGCCGCTACGAGATCACGGGGGTGCTCGGCGAGGGCGGCTTCGCGACCGTCTACAAGGCCCGCCAGCTCAACATCCAGCGGGACGTGGCCATCAAGATCCTCAACCCCGGCACCGACGCCCGCACCGCCCGCTCCTTCGAGGAGCGCTTCCTGCGCGAGGCCCGCACCGCGGCCCAGATCAACCACTCCAACGTCGTGAGCATCTACGACTTCGGCTTCACCGATCAGACCCGTCAGCCCTACATCGCCATGGAGATGCTCGACGGCCACGATCTGGAGGAGGAGCTCCAGCAGAACGGCCCGATGGAGTCCCAGCGGGCGCTCAGGCTCTTCTGCGAGGCGCTCGAAGCCCTCGGCGAGGCGCACAAGCTCGGAATTGTCCACAAGGATCTCAAGCCCTCCAACCTCTTTCTGTGCGCGCCGGGCTCGCGCCGGGAGCTGCTCAAGATCGTGGACTTCGGCATCGCCCGCGTCCACGAGCTTGAAGGCAAGAAGCTGACCGGCACCGGCCAGATCCTCGGCACGCCCCAGTACCTCGCCCCCGAGTACATCCAGAGCCAGATCGCCACCCCGGCGCTGGACGTCTACCAGATGGGCCTGATCCTCATCGAGATGCTCACCGGCAAGGCGGTGGTCGACTTCGACAACCCCTACCAGTGCCTCATGGTCCACGGCTCCGGCGCTCTGGAGGTCCCGACCACGCTCGTCAGCGGCCCCATCGGCGCGGTCCTGCTCAAGTCCCTGGAGCACGACCACACCCAGCGCTACGTCGACGCCTACGCCTTCCACGAGGCGCTCGTCCAGATCGACTCCTCCACCATCCCCGTGATCCCCCCCTCCGAGATCCGCCGCAAGATCTCCGAGGTCTCCGGCAACCTGCGCGCCGTGGCCGTCTCAGGGACCGCCGACACCGGGACCTTCGAGGCCAGGAAGGCCGGCGACAAGGCCTCGCGCCAGCGCGTGCCCACCGTCGTCGGCGGCGGCCTCGGCGCCATGGCGCCCACCGGCGCCCAGACCCCCGTGTCGGTCGGCCAGAGCGGGCCCTACGCCCAGCAGCACGGCGGCGGCTACCCCAGCGGCCAGATCTCCCAGCCCATCGACCTCGCGCCCTCGGGCATGAAGTCCAGGCTCCCGATCTTCGTCGGCGTCGCCGCCGTCGTCGCCATCCTGCTCCTGGCCATCGTCGGCCTGGGCCTCTACGCCACCTTCAGCGACGACGACCCCACGGCCGCCGCCCAGAACAGCGCCAACAAGGCCAGCGTCAACAAGGCCGGGATCGTCGTCGACAAGAAATCTCCCGCCGAAGAGGAGAAGGACGACGCCAAGGAGCCGGACAAGGGCGCCCTCGCCGCGAAGGAGCCCGCCGAGGAGAAGAACCCCGGCGACGACAAGCCCGAGATCGTCGCCCAGGCCGTCCCCGTCGCCATCACCGCCACGCCCGACAACGCCGACATCTTCGTCAACGACAAGAAGGTCGGCAGCGGCAAGGCCACCTGGACCTTCGAGTCCGCAGACGCCAAGGCCGTCGCCATCCGCATCGAGGCGCGCGGCTACGACACCTTCGAAGGCGATCTCTCGCCCTCCGACACCGAGTTCGCCCAGGAGCTCAAGCGCAGCCGCGGCGCTCGCCAGGTCTCCAACGACCGACAAGTCGTCAAGAAGGATCCCCCGAAGGAGGACCCCCCCAAGAAGGATCCTCCGAAGGAAGACCCCCCCAAGAAAGATCGCCCCAAGATGGACTTCGTCGACTGACGCCCGCTCGCCCCTCCCGACGCCCGCTCGCCTTGCCCGACGCCCCCTTCACCCCTATCCTCATTCATGACGCTCCGACGCCATCGGCACGCTCAACGCTCCGACGCCGTCGGCTCGATCAACGCTGAGATGCCGTCGGCCAGGATCGACGCCGTCGGCCATGATCGACGCCGTCGGCCAGGATCGACGCTGTCGGAGGATCGTCGACGGGATCGCTCGACGCTCAGGGCCGTCGTCAACGGGAGGGGTGGGTCGTCGATGCAAAGGCGCCTCAAGTTTTCAAGCCGCGGTTGCTCCGACGACGTCCGGTGGGGTCTGGTCCGTCACATCTCTCGTCGATCTCTGATCCGGGGTTGGGTCGAGCGTGTGGAGTCCGAGGGCCGGCGCTCCCTGGTCGTGGCCTTGGGGGCCTCGTGGATCGGCGCCTGGCTGGTCCTGGCGCCGACGGGCTTGAGCGTGGCGGTCATGGCCTTGATCATCCACGCCGTCTACCTGCCCCTGACCTGGGCGCTCTGGCGGCTGACCGCCGACAGTCGCTGCGAGAGCGCGCCGCGCGTCGCGCGCCTGGAGGGCTGGCTCGACAGGATGCGCGCCGTCCTGGGCCCCTCGGTCGCGATGGACCTGAGCGCAGAGCTGCACGCGCCAGGTTGTCAGGGGCGACAGGGCCGCTGCGGCGACCCCTGGCTGGTGGCCTCCATCTTTCCTTCCGAGGGCGTCGTCATCGAGGTCCGCGTGACGGACGGGCGAGCCTGTCCGCTGATCCGCGTGGCCACGCCGGCCGGTCGCGTGCTCACGGAGCTGATCCTCTCGGGCGACGATCCGCACAAGATGGCCGAGGTGGCGCGTCGCCTCGGCCGCTTCAGCGATCCCGAGGGGGTCAAGGTCCGTCTGATCGAACTCGACGGGCTCTGCCGCCTTCGGTGGGTGCTTGATCAGGACACCAGCGCGATCGGCGACGCGATCCTGGCCTGGCCCGTCTTGAGGCTCATCGCCATGATGGCGGCCCTGGACGAGGGACAGCCGCTTGAGGCGCCGCTGTTGGCGCCGACGGCCTGCGAGGCGCTGCCGTCTCAGCGGTGGGCGCTGGGCAGCGAGGCGCGGCTCCCTGGCCCCCACCGGGCTTCGCTGCCGCTTGGGCGCCCCGGTGATCTTGAGGCGGTGGCGGGGACGGCCAGGGGGCTCTGGCGGAGCGGGCCGAGGCCGTCGGCGGCGCTGCTCTCGGCGGGCTTCGTGGTCAACGGGTCGCTTGGGGTGGCGGCGCTGGCAATGTCCGGCGTGGCGGGCGCGGCCCCCACGGCTGGTGCGGCGCTGGTGGGCGCGGGGTCGGGCGGGTGGGCGCTGGTGATGGCGATGAGCGTCGTGGTGGGGCTGATGAGCCTCGCGCCCTTGCCGCTGGAGGCGTGGCGTCGACGTCAGGAGCTGCCGCGCGGGCGCAGGGCGGGCGCGCTGGAGGTCGGCGAGGCCAGCGTGCGGCTCCAGCTGGCGGAGGGCGACCCGAATGGGGCGGGGGTGGATCTCTCCAGGCCCTTCACGGCCCACTTGACCCGAGAGGCCGGCGCGGGCAAGGGCGTCGGGGTGACGCGGGTCTTCGCGGCGGTGATCCAGCGGGACGCGGCGGGGGGGCTGACGCGGGTTGGCTTCGCGTCGACGATCCCGAGCTGCGCCGAGGTGATGGCGCTGCCGGCCAAGGACGAGGTGGGGCTGCCCGAGCTGGAGACTTCCGATTTCTTGTGGTTCTGGAGGCGTTTACAGGACAGCGCCGCGGCCCACGGCGCGGCGCTGCCGAGGATCGAGCGGTAGATCGCGGCGGCCTGCGGGGCAGGTCGGGTCCGTGAGGGATCGGGGAGGATCGCCCCACGAACTCCACCCCCTGTCCCCCTCCTCGCTGCGCAAGGAGGGGGGACCCTCGTATTACGGCTTCGGGTGGATCGGCACTCCACCCCCTGTCCCCCGAGAGGCACTGCCTCCCTCGTGGAACGAGGGAGGCAGTGCCTCTCGGGGGGACGCTTGAATTACGGACACGGTGGTTCGGGGACGCTCGTAGTACGGCTTCGGGTGGATCGAGTCCCGCCCCGACGACATCACGATTGTCCCCGACGGGGTCTCGCCCCAGACGGCCAGTGATCCCGGCGAAGGCTCCTGCGGCCCGCCCCCCAGATCATCGAGCCCACCCAACGAGCCCACCCCCTATCCACCTTGCCCGTAATTCAAGCGTTCCCCCTCCTTGCGTAGCGAGGAGGGGGACAGGGGGTGGAGTGCAACCCACCTTGCCCGTAATTCAAGCGTCCCCCCTCCTTGCGCAGCGAGGGAGGCAGTGCCTCTCGGGGGACAGGGGGTGGAGTGCAACCCACCTTGCCCGTAATTCAAGCGTCCCCCCTCCTTGCGCAGCGAGGAGGGGGACAGGGGGTGGAGTGTGGGGGACAGGGGGTGGAGTGC
>SXGS01176906.1_pt1 | contig 11433 bp, 10 predicted proteins | sample 3174681 | NCBI WGS metagenome assembly SXGS01 (sample SAMN11356861, study PRJNA531348) | freshwater metagenome | isolation source: freshwater sample F1-80 | place: China: Fuxian Lake, Yuxi | collected 2017-12-25 | reverse complement strand
TCTCCTCCAATTAAACATACGGCTTTAATTGAATTATTTTTTCCAAGTAACTGAACAATAACTGCCATCACTTGATTTGCAAGTTCACGAGTTGGGGTTAATACTAAAGCTGAACCTTGTTTTGATCTTACTAATAATTCAATCAGTGGAATACTAAAAGCTGCTGTCTTACCAGTTCCTGTTTGTGCTGAACCTAGAATATCTCTGCCTTGCAGCGCAAGTGGAATTGAACTTATTTGAATGGGAGTGGGTGTAATAAAATTCATACGAGCTAGTGAATTTTTTAAGTTTTGTGAAAGGGTAAAACCCTCAAAGTTAAGCATCTGAAATTTTAGGAGTTAATGGATAAAATTTAATAAAAATATTTAATAATAAAAAAGAACCTTTATCAGCTAACAACTAAATTTAAAGTGTTATTCAATCATAATTTGTCTTTCCATGATGATTATACGCCATGCTTCGAATTTATTATGATATAGAGGGTAAATATTAAATTTTTATAAATAAAACTGTAGTTTTTTATAAAAATTTTATAAAAGAATTTATGTCTTTAATTAACATGAAAAAACTTGAAATATTATTAGAAAAAACAATCTTTGCTTCACGATGGATTTTAGCTCCTTTCTATCTAGGCCTTTGTTTAAGTTTGCTTGTTTTGCTTTATGAGTTTGGAAGAGAAATAATACATTTTTTCAAGATTATTCATGAGACCGATATTTCTGGAGTTTTACTTTTTATTTTAAGTCTAGTTGATATTTCACTGGCAGCTAATCTTTTAATAATAGTTATTTTTTCAGGATATGAAAATTTTGTATCTAAAATTCATGTTAAGGACCATGAAGACAAACCTGAATGGATGGGACATGTAGATTTTACTGACCTAAAAATTAAACTAATTTCCTCAATCGTTGCAATCTCTGGAATACACTTGCTAAAAATATTTATGAATTTAGATAAATACTCAAAAGATACAATTATTTTGTATGTAATAGTTCACTTAACATTTGTAGTTAGTGGAGTTTTATTAGCCGCGATGGATTACATAATGAATAGAAGTGTAAATAAACATACAAAAGCTAAAAAATAATAAAACGTTGGTGATAAAATCATTTTACTTTGCGGTAAAATAATAATTTATAAAAAATATTAATTTATTCTATGAAAGAAATTTTTTCAGTTAAAGAAATCTTAGGCGCTGTTGATGATATTTTAAAAATTCAATCTAAGAATGTTGACAATAAATTGGAATTGAGTAAAAATTTTAAAAGAAATACTACTGCTAAAGATTCTACATTTCAAACTCAACGAGTTACCAAATCTTCAACAAAAACAATTAATGAAGAATTGATTAAAAAAATTGAGCCTAGTGAAATTATTTATAATTTTGAGGATAAAAAAAAACTTAATGTTGATAATAAAAAAAAATATGATTTGATGGTTATAAATAATGCTAAGGATGTTTTAATATTAAATCGAATTATTTTTAAATGATAATTGAATGCGCTTGTAAAAAATATAAGTTTGCGGTAAAGGCTGAAGAAATAGGTGTTAATGGCAGAGTTGTTCAATGCGGAGTTTGTGATCAAAAATGGTTTCAAGAACCTGCTAGCACTGAGGAGTTTAAGCTTCTAAAAGAAAATTTAGTCAAAGAAAAAGAAAAAATTGAGTCCAAACCTGAAAATAAAAAAAATTTAAAGGAAAAAGCTAAAAAAAATTATATACCAATTAAATATAAAGATAAGAGCGATACTAGTTATTTTAAAATTTTAATTATTATTTTTTTTATTATTTTTGTTGGATTAATTTTTATGTATGAAAATAGAGCCCTTTTAAGTGGTCAATATCCTGAATTTTCTGATTTTTTTGTTTTATTTGAGGAGTTTATTGAGTACTTAAATCAATACTACAAAGACTTTTTAGAAATTTTTTTTCCAAAGAAATTATTAGAAAAATAATGAGTTTAATTACTGGTTTAATACTTTTTGTAATTGGAATGGTTGCAACAGTAGTATTCTTTATATTTTTGTCTTGGATTGAAAATAATAAAAAAAATTAGAGACAAAATTTAGAAATTAAAAAATAAAGCTCCATACCTTTCGTTTGATAAGAAAGGGTTATGATTAAAAGAAATAAACCAATGCCAAACCACAATAAAATCAATGATTTATTCATATTCTTTGACCGGCTACTTTTAAGATTGGTTTTTCTTGAATTGGGTAATTAATTATTGCACCAAATATTCCAAGTCCAATTGATATATACCAAACAATATCGTACGAGCCTGTAAGATCATAGAGACTGCCCCCTAGCCAACTGCCTAAAAAAGCACCCACCTGATGAAATAAAAATGTAATTCCATAAAGCATACTCATATTTTTTACTCCAAAAACAGACATGATAGTTCCTTGTGTTGGTGGAATAGTTGAAAGCCACATTAGTCCCATCAATGATGCAAATACATAAGCGGTTAAATTAGTAACAGGAAATAATATAAAAATTAAAATAATAATAGCTCTAGATCCATAAATAAAAGTTAAGATTAAAGGTTTTCTTACTTTAGAGCCTAATGAACCAGTATAATAAGTTCCAAAAATATTAAATAATCCAATTAAAGCTAGTACAATAGTCCCAGCCTCAGGTGATAAACCTCTATCAACTAAAAATGCCGGAACATGTGTCATAATAAATAAAATATGAAACCCGCAGACAAAAAATCCAAAACATAACAGCCAAAAACCTTTGTGATTAAATGCCTCTGTTAATATTTCCTTTAATGATAAATCTTGTGAACTCTTCTGTTGAATTGGTTTTTCAAAAGTTGGGATAGCTAATACTAACATTAAAAGTGACAACACTGATAAAATTCCAAAAGCTGCGGTTGCCCCAAAAGTTTGCAATAATCCAAGGGACACAGGCAGCATAATAAATTGACCAAAAGATGCGCATGACATCGCTATACCAATTGAAACGCTTCTTTTTTCAGGGGCCACTGATCTGCTTATTGCCCCAAGAATTGGAAAAGTAACTCCTGATATTCCTATTCCTAAAATTCCAGCTGCTAAAATAAAACCTGTTTTGGATGAAGCGAAGCCCATCAGGAATAAACCTGATGAGTATAAAATCGCACCAATAAATACAACAATACCGGCGCCTAATTTGTCTGCAATCCTTCCGGAAAAAGGCTGCCAAATTCCCCACATTAAATTTTGAAAAGCAAGAGCAATTGCAAAAACTTCCCTGCCCCACTGATTTTTTTCACTAATTGGTATTAAGAAAATTCCAAAAGAATGCCTTATACCAAATGCAAGCAAAAGTAGAATTGAACCTGCAATTAATACATAGATTGGCTGTCTAAATTTATCTAAAACTTTAAACATAACTTTAAACTATTAACATTATTCTATAAATTATCACCTTTATAAATGAGTAATAAAATCTTTCGAATTTTATTTAGTTTACTTGTCATTGCTGCAGCCACCTTGTTATCCTATCTACATGATATAGATCGAACTCCTTTTAATAGTAATTTATTTTTTTCATGTCTTTTTGCTGGAATAATTATTGCAGCAATTGATGGAAGTTTGGGGATGGCTTATGGGATTGCAGGAACTGCTTTTTTATTAGGTTACGGAATTTCACCTGTAAAAGCAGTTGCTTATATTCATATTGCTGAAATTTTTGTTTCAGGATCAACTGGTTTGAATCACTGGAAACAAGGAAATGTTGATTTTAAATTATTTAAAAAACTTTTAGTTCCTGGAATAATAGGAGCTTTAATTGGTGCTTTAATTATTAGTAAAATTAAAATTCCTAATTTATCAACTATTCTAGCTTTTTATTTATTATTTATGGGAATATTTTTGCTCATCAAAGCTTTTAGAAAAATTAAAATACACTTCAAACAAAAGATTTCAAATATTATACCCCTCGCTGCAACGGGTGGATTTGTTGACGCTGCAGGAGGTGGCGGCTGGGGTCCCGTTGTCACAACAACTTTACTTAGTAGTAAAATGGAACCTAGGAAAGTTATAGGCACTGTAAATGCAACAGAATTTTTTATTAACCTTGCATCTGCATCATCATTGTTTTTATTAGTTAAAATTACTGATTGGGAAGCACTTGCTGGTTTAATATTAGGAGGATTTTTAATTGCACCCTTTGTTGCAAAAGTTACTAGAAAAATAAGTATAAAATTGATTCTGATTATTGTAGGTTTATTAATAACTTTCTTAAGTCTTAGAAAACTTTATATATTTTTCTTCTAAACTAATTAGGAATGTGAATTGGATTCCATCCCCAAATTAACATAATAGCTATAAATCCTAGAATATAGGCAACTGTTACGTGCCATCCTTCTTTTACCCAACGACCTACAGATTTTGCCTCTGGAAATAAATTTGAAACTGCAACTCCAGCTGATGATCCAAACCAAATCATAGATCCACCGTATCCAACTGCGTAAGCAAGCACACCCCAGTCATAATTGTCTTGTTTGATTGCGAGTGCGGTTAATGGGATATTGTCAAAAACGGATGATAAAAATCCAAGTCCAAATGTTGAAAGCCATGAAGCAAGTGGAAGTTTTTCAACTGGCATCATTGAAGCCGTTAGAACTAAGGAAAGCAAAAATATACTACCTTTAAATGCTCCAGGAATTACTGACCAATCAGGAGCTCGAAGCGGGACCATAACAAATAATGCAACCCAAACAGACGCTCCAATAAATGGGAAGTAATCTGCTAAATGATTAAATTTTATGTTTACAACAACATTAGTTACAATTGCTGTTGCTAAAATTACAAAGACAATAAAAATTCTCGACCAATCAAGATTATATTTTAATTCAGAGCTAACAATTAATGGTTGATATGCATGCTGTTGTTTTGCTGCAAAATAACCAGAAAAAAATAAAGCAACTATTGCTGCGATATATGCATGAAATACTTCAATCGGGGGAACGCCAGCCAACCACATCATAGTAGTTGTGGTATCACCAACAACGCTTCCTGCTCCTCCAGCATTAGATGCCGCAACAATTGCTGCAAGATAACCTATGTGCACTTTTTTCTGAAAAAGTTTTGATGCAATTGTTGCACCAATAATGGCTGCTGCAATGTTATCTAAAAATGAAGATAGGACAAAAATAATTGCTAGTAGCGCAAATGCTCCTTGCCATCCTTTTGGCAATATTGTTGACACGGCTTCTGTTACATTGCTTTTTTCAAAATGATTAGAAAGCAATGCAAAGCCAACAAGTAAAAGTAAAAGATTAGTTATAATAACCCACTCATGAATTAGGTGGACTGCAAAACCGTTAATGCCGGGCCCTGTTTTAAATCCTGCAAAACCAATTTTATACAAGCTAACAATCGCAAGACCAATAAGCGCTGTCTTTAAAACATGACTATGAAATAACGCTACAAATAATAAGATAAGAGCGAAAAAATAAAACTCTATAGAAACTCCCAAAAACATATTGAATTACATTACCATTAAAAATTTTACTGAAAAAGTATGCAAGATTGCAATCGCAAATATTACTGAAGCAATTAATTGAATTAAAGTTGCTGTCATTTATTAAGATTTACATGAATTATATTAAATAAACTATCATTTTGATGTATTTATAATTTTCTCAAGTCTTATTGTAAGTTAATAAAGTAATAAATTATTCATGAATAATAAAATTTTAACGACAATTTCAGGCAGTCTTCCAAAGCCTAGTTGGCTTGCGGAAACTGAAAAACTTTGGTCGCCTTGGTTGCTGCAAGGAGAGAAACTTGAAAAAGGTAAAAAAGATGCAATTAAAATTGCTGTTGAAAATCAAATAAATTCTGGGCTTTCAATTATAGGGGACGGCGAGCAAACTAGACAACATTTCGTTACAACATTTATTGAACACCTAAGTGGGGTTGATTTTAAAAATAAAAAAACTGTAAGAATAAGAAATCGTTATGATGCGTCAGTTCCAGTTGTTGTGGGAGATGTAAATAGAATAAAATCTGTTTTTGTTGAAGATGCGAAATATTTAAGATCTCTAACAGATCTTCCAATAAAATATACCCTTCCTGGGCCTATGACTATGGTTGATACTCTCTACGATGATTATTACAAAAGCCGATCAAGACTTGCTGAAAAATTTTCTGAAGTATTGAACCAAGAGGCTAAGGAACTTGTTGAGGCAGGTGTAGATTATATACAATTTGACGAGCCAGCTTTTAATGTATTTTTCGATGAAGTTAAGGATTGGGGAGTTAAGATATTAGAGAAATCAGCAAACAATCTAAAGGCAAAAACTATTGTGCACATTTGTTATGGTTATGGAATTGAAGCGAATATTAAATGGAAGAATAGTTTAGGTAATGAATGGAGACAATATGAAAATGTTTTTCCTTTACTTGCAAAAAGTAAAATTGATCAAATCAGTTTAGAATGTCAAAATTCAAAAGTTCCTTTAGAATTAATTGAGCTTTTAAAAGGAAAAAAAATTTTAGTTGGAGCTATTGATGTAAGTACAAAAAAAATTGAAACTCCTGAACAGGTAGCAAATATTTTAAGAAGTGCTTGTAAGTATGCAGAACCAAAAAATATTTTAGGTTGTACAAATTGTGGACTTGTTACTTTCCCTCTAGAAATAGCAAATGCCAAAATGAATGCCTTAGCTCTTGGAGCAAAAATTTTAAATAAAGAACTTGGATTGAATTAATTATTGAGCAGTCCAACCGCCATCAATTGGAATGTTAGCTCCTGTAATTTCAGATGCGCTATCTGAGCATAAAAAATAAATTAAATCTGCAATATGAGATTTTTGAACAAATCTTAGTGAGGGCTGCTTATCTTGTAAAAGTTTTATTTGAGCTTTTGCATTAGATAATTTAAACTTTTTAGCAAGAGTATCAATTTGGTCTTGAATTAATTCAGTAAGTACAAATCCTGGACAAATAGAGTTACAAGTAATTTTTTCTTTTGCAGTTTCAAGCGCTGTTACTTTTGTAAGACCTACAATAGCATGCTTTGATGCAGTATAAGCAGATTTATTAATTGAGCCTATTAAACCATGAGTAGATGCAATATTTATGATCCTTCCCCAATTATTTTTTCGCATTTCAGGCAAAGTGTGCTTGGTCATATAAAAAGCTGCATTAAGGTTGATATCAATTAGTTTTTTCCAAGTATCTTCTGGATATTTTTCCAGCGAAGACACTACCTGCATACCTGCACAATTTACAAGTACATCAATTTTTTTGAATTTTTTTACAGTTAAAGATATTAATTTTTTTACATTATTAGTTTTTGTAAGATCTAAATTTAAAATTAGTGAGCGACTTTCGCTAAATTTTTTTTTTAGCTTTTTAATTATTGATGATTTTGCTTTACCTACAATAATACAATTAAAATACTCATCATAAAATTTTTGAATAATTGCAAGTCCAATTCCACTTGTGGAGCCTGTGACAATAATTGTTTTTTTTAAATACATTTTAATTAAATACAATTGAAAATTGAATTATTTTATATTTACCATTTAATATCAAGGATTTTTAATTCAAACACAGATTGTGCCCTACTATTTTCTGTGGTTTAATTATCGCTTATTAAAAATAATATAAGGGGATTGTAAATGTCTGAAAATAAAAACATAAAGAAAATAAAAACTTCATCTAGAAGAAAATTTATAAAAGGAGCAGTTGCAACAACAGGGCTTGCAATTGCAGCATCATCTTTAGCTGCGCCAGCGATTGCTCAATCAAGAATTGAGGCGGTAATGGTAACAACTTGGCCAAAAGGACTTCCGGGTCTAGGAACGGGTGCTGAAAGATTTGCTAAAAGACTTGAAGCCATGACCGATGGCAGAATTAAAGTAAATTTTTTTAATGCTGGTGAGAGAGTCGGTGCATTTGACGTATTTGATGTTGTTGGAAAAGGTGATGCTCAAATATATCACGGAGCTGAATACTATTGGGTTGGAAAAGAAAAAGCCTATGGCTACTTCTGTTCAGTTCCAATGGGTTTAACATGCGAAGAGTTCAATGCTTGGATTAGATTTGGAGGCGGTCAACAACTTTGGGATGAGTTGTCTGCAAAATTTGGACTAAAAGGTTTTATGTGTGGAAACACAGGAGTTCAGATGGGAGGATGGTTTAGAAAAGAAATTAAATCTCCAGACGATTTCAAGGGATTGAAAATAAGAATACCAGGAGCTGGTGGACAAGTTATGACAAAGCTTGGTGCTTCAGTTATTAACGTTCCGGGGGGCCAAATTTATGAACAACTTACTTCTGGCGCGATTGATGCAACTGAGTGGGTAGGGCCATGGAACGATGAGTTCTTAAAATTTTATGAAGCTGCTAAGTTTTATTACTATCCAGGAATGCATGAGCCAGGATCTATGTTAAGTCTTGGAGTAAATAAAACTTGGTTTGAAAAATTATCTAAAACAGACCAATTAATATTAGAGACATGCGCAACGGCTGAGAACGAAATTATGTTTGCTGAGTTTCAGAGAAATAATGGAGCCGCTTTAGAAAGAATGATCAAAAATCACGGGGTTAAATTAATGCAATTTAATAACCGTGTTTATGATGCTTTTGGAAAAGCCGCAGAAGAAGTTCATAAAGAAAATGCAGCAAGTAGTGATATTGCAAAAAGAACTGTTGAAAGCTTCTTTAAAGCAAGAAAAGAGGTTGGTGGATGGAACAAGATATCAACTCAAGCTTACCTACAACAAAGAAATAGAGTTCTAGGTATATAATTTTTATTATACAACGGGGCATTTAATACCCCGTTGTTAAATAAAATTTATGAAACCATTAATATCCACCCCTAATTTAGCACGACTTTTTTCCTACCTTGTTGTACTAGTAACATTTAGTTTTCTAATAAATAATATTCTTTTAAATTTTTTTAATATTAACAATAAATTTTTAAACCAATCTATTTATGTATTATCAATACTCTCCTCTTTTATTGTTGTTTTTTATTTTAATAAAAGAACATTAATTCAAGACTCTGATTTATTTACTTCTATATCCTTATACATAGCAAAGTCTGCATTTTGGATGGTATTAACGATCGGTATCACCGATTTCATTATTTCTTTTTTAGTCAGTGAAAAATTCATTGAATTGTTATTTGAAAAAGAGGCCCAAGCGTTCCTAGCCTCTCCAAAATTAAGAATTCTTTTTGTACATATACCATTAGTTCTAGTTGGATTTTATTGTGGTTTTTATTTTAAAACCTTAGGATTTATTTGGCTCGCAACTTTAATTGTTATTGCAGAAATTTTAATAGTTATTTCAAGATTTGTGTACTCCTATGAACAAACTTTCATGGGGGATTTAGTTAGGTATTGGTATGGAGCTTTATTTCTTATTTCTAGTGCATATACCTTAGTAAAAGAAGGTCATGTAAGAGTTGATATTTTTTATAATAAATTTAAGCCTAAAAACCAGGCATTAGCAAATATTGTAGGTTCAGTTTTTTTTGGAATTCCCCTTTGTAGTTTAATTTTATTTTATGGCATGCAAGGAAAACAAAGTACTATAAATGCACCTCTTACAAATTTTGAAATTACACAACAGGGTATTGCAGGTCTTTATGTAAAATACATGATGGCAGGATTTCTTGCAATTTTTGCAATCACTATGATTATACAATTTTCTGCATATATCCTCTCAAATGCAAATAATATCTGTAAGTCAAAAAAATAAATGGAAGTTCTAATTATATTTATTTTTGTTTTAATTATGATGGCCAGTCTTGGGATTGGATTTCCCGTAGGTTTTGCGCTTCCGGGCGCTGCTATTATTTCATTATTTTTAGCAGGCATTGCTGGGCTGATTTTTGAAGGCAATCCAAATGCATATTTTGCCTATGATGGCCCAATAGAATGGATCAATGCCGGAATAACAAATTTTAGAGGAACGTACTGGGATAATGATCGAGATACGTTAATTGCAATCCCCCTTTTCATTTTTATGGGTTTAATTTTACAACGTTCAAAAATAGCTGAAGATTTACTAATGACTATGAGTAAATTGTTTGGAAGGGCTCCTGGCGGACTTGGAATATCAGTAATACTTGTTGGAGGATTACTTGCTGCCACAACGGGAATTGTTGGTGCAACTGTAATTGCCATGGGATTAATTTCACTTCCGACTATGCTTAGAAATAATTACGATAAAAACTTAGCAACGGGAATTATTTCAGCATCTGGAACGTTAGGTCAAATCATTCCTCCATCAATTGTACTTATTATTGTTGCAGATCAAATTTCAAATGCGGCAGATGCCGCTCAAAATATGCGTTTAGAAAATTATAAATTTTTAACAGGTGAAAGTACGATGCCTAGTGCCTTCAGCGTTACTTCGGCAAGTGCAGGAGAATTATTTTTAGGTGCAATTATTCCAGGATTTATATTAGTCCTTCTATATATTGGATACGTTTTTACTCGAGCAATTATAAATCCAAAACTTGCACCCCCGGTGCCAAGTAAAACAGGTTTTGATAAAAGACTTGCGATTGAAGTTATATCTTCGCTTATACCACCAATATTATTAATTATTATTGTACTTGGATCAATTCTTTACGGAGTTGCAACTGTAAACCAAGCAGGGGCTGTTGGTGCTGTTGGTGCGGTAATTATGGCTAGTTACAAACTGTATATTGGCACGAAACATAAATATACACCAACTATAATTGCATCCATATCTAGTGTGCTTATTTTAATAATGCATTACACGTTAAGTTTAAATATTAAAAATATTGAAAATGAAGCTGACTGGATCTGGGTTATATTTGGAACATTATTAGTTTTTACACTCTTAATTTCAATTACGTGGAGTTTTTGGAGAGTTTTTAAAATTAAAAATGTTTTAAAAGAAGTTTCGACAGAAACGACCCTCACAAGTACCATGGTTTTCATAATTTTAATTGGCGCAGCACTTCTTACAGCTGCTTTTAGAGGTTTAGGTGGTGAAGACTTAATACGTGATTATCTTAAAAATATTCCAGGAGGCTTCTGGACACAATTTTTTGTTGTAATGCTTATCATATTTATTTTAGGTTTTTTTATAGACTACATTGAAATTATTGTTGTAGTTCTTCCAATTGTCGCTCCAATATTACTTGCAGACCCCTCAGCAAATATAACAGCTATTTGGCTTGGAGTTATGGTTGGGGTCAACATGCAAACATCATTCTTAACTCCCCCATTTGGATTTGCTCTTTTTTACTTAAGAAGTGTAGCTCCGAAATCAATAACAACTGCAGATATCTGGAAAGGAGCAACGCCTTTTATAATTTTACAGTTATTCGGATTACTAATTGTTGGTATGTATCCAAGTCTATCAAACTATATTCCATTTCGCTCATATCTGACTTCTGAACTAGCACCTCCATCAACAAATCCAAAAATTGAAAAATGTTTAATGG
>SXGS01143527.1_pt1 | contig 11433 bp, 10 predicted proteins | sample 3174681 | NCBI WGS metagenome assembly SXGS01 (sample SAMN11356861, study PRJNA531348) | freshwater metagenome | isolation source: freshwater sample F1-80 | place: China: Fuxian Lake, Yuxi | collected 2017-12-25 | reverse complement strand
CCGGCATCGTCGTCGGCATCACTCCGGAAGTGGACTTCCCGGATGGACCACTTGCGGGCATCGCGTTGCAACGCGAACTTGAGTCTCGCGCGTTTCAACTCGGCGGGTCGAACTACTTTGCGCCCTGCCAGCGCGTGGGCGACTTCTTAGCCAAGCGCGCGTCAACAACACTCGGTTCCGTCACTCCTTCCTACATCCCCGGCGTGACGCCCTGCGACCTCTCCGCTGCGCTGCCCGCGTTTGCGATCGATGCCATTCGCGAGGCAATACCACAGTTTGCAAAGCAACTCAAAGGATACGATCTAGCGGACGCGGTTCTCACGGGTGTCGAAACCCGCACTTCCTCTCCGGTGCGAATCAAGCGCGATGACACCGACATGCAGAGCGTGAATTGCGGCGGCCTCTATCCGACGGGAGAAGGCGCGGGATACGCCGGCGGAATTCTGTCCGCGGCGGTCGATGGAATCCGCGCCGCGGAGGCGGTGACGCTCAGTACAATCGCGCGCGCTCAGGCTCGCCACTAAGGAATTTTCTATGCGCATCGCACGCTCCATCGGTCTCTCGCTCTCGCTCACTGTCCTCGCGTCGTCCCTGCCGTCGTGTGGAACCGCGCCCAAGACCGCAGCTGATCGACGCGTTCTCGCGGCGGATGTCAACGCGTTCATCGTCGGTCTCAAAGAGACTGATCCGACCATCGCGAAGTACTTCGATTCCGCAGCGGGATACGCGGTGTATCCCTCGATCGGCAAGGGCGGCCTCATCATCGGCGGCGCATTCGGTCGCGGCGAAGTCTTTCTCAATGGCGGCACACGAATTGGTTACTCTGATCTGACGCAAGGATCGATCGGCGCGCAGATTGGCGGTCAGAGCTTTGGTGAGATCATCTTCTTCGAGACCACCGACGCGCTCTCGCGATTCAAGAATGGAAACCTCGTCCTTTCCGCAACCGCCTCAGCGGTCGCGGTCAGTGCGGGCGCCGCTGCGGAAGCGAAGTATGACCACGGCGTCGTTGTGTTCCTCACACAACCGAAGGGACTCATGGTGGAAGCGAGTGTCGGCGGCCAACAACTCGGCTACCGCTCCGTTGCCGATCTCGAATGACGCTGCGCTCGAACGCGCAAGCTTGCTTGATACGATTTGCCTATGCGGTTGCTTGCGCCCATCGCAATCTCGCTGACTGCGTGCATTTCCTGCCTTGCCGATGGGCACGACGACGCGCCTCCACCTACCGCGGAACCTCGCGAAACGCTCGAGTCGTTGACAACGCAAGATCGAGCACACTATCAACCTCCCAACAGTCAACTTCCCTGGGAGTTGATGGACGGAATCGAACGCGCACGGCTTGGGTCGTCGCTGTTTAGTCCTTCGCGTTTTCTGGCGCTGAACGAACCGCGCCCCGCACCGATTCGATTTGATCCGTGGGTCACACAGCCTTCCGCCTACGGGTTTACGCCCGGCGCACCGCTGCTGCCCGATCCACTCGAAACACCACTTAGACCACTGCGCAACTTTGAACAGTACCTGTACGAGGGGCTCTCGTCGACGACGAACATCTTCTACACGCTGCTGCTCCAAGGGCTCTCGCGAACGACAAATGACGGAAGCGGCGACGCGTACCAGAATTGGAGCGGGACTGGACGGCTCGATGTGAATCTCCAAACGGTGTTCGCGAAATCAAAGAGCTTTGGAACGACGATGCTGCAAGTTCTCTTTCGCGAGGGCGTCGTGCTCGGTGCACCGAGCGACTACAACGCGTCGAGTGCGATCGGTACCTTCTATATCCCCAACTCGCTGAGTATGGGCGACAGTGCATCGCTGATGACACTTTTGGTCCAACAAGGGTTCCTCGATGATCGACTCACCGTGACTGTGGGAAAGTTGTCAGCCAACAACTATTTCATGGTGAACTACTTCGCCGACGATGAGAGCGCACAGTTTCTCAACGGCTCACTCGATGGCAACGATGTGTTCTCCGCCGGATTCGCCAATCACTCCCCTGGCGTCGTCGTGCAAGGCATTCCGAGCGCCGATCTCTATGTGAACGCTGGGATCTTCGAGATCGCAAGCAACAACACGAGCACCTTCGATGGCTTCGATGAAGGGCTCTATTTCGCCACGCTTGAGGTTGGCTACACACCCAAAGGCGACGCGGGCATCACCCGATACTCCGCCACCTTCGCTGTCACGAACGAAGGTCGCGGGTGGAGCGCGAATCACCTCAAGCAGACGAATGGCATGCTCGGATTCATCGCGCAGAAATGCCTTGCGAACAACCTGGCTCCGTTCATCGAATGCGCGTTTGGCTCTGACGAGAACGTGGCAGCGTCGACGGAAGTGAACCTTGGCCTCGGGATCTTCTCGCCACTCGGTCGCACGGACGATTACGCGGGAATCGGGTGGAGTTGGGCGCAGCCAACAAGCGCGTATGGCGATCTTGCACCCACAGATGATCCGCGTTCGACCCAAGTGCTTGAAGTGTTCTATCGCGCCCAGCTCACAAACAGCATGCAACTCTCCCCAGACCTACAGGTGTTCATCAATCCCGCAAACGGTGATGATTCCCCCGTCTTTGCCTTCTCGCTGCGATTGAAGACGCAGTTCTGAATCGGTGTACGACCGCACGACCCACACGGACGCGCTACCCTGCCGCGCATGCAGCGCTTCACCCTTGTCGCACCGCTCCTCGCCCTCGCGTGCCTTAGTGCGCTCGCGTCGTGTGATTGTCGATCGCGCGCCGCATGCGCGCCTGCCTGCACTCAAGAGTGCATCACCCATGTCGTGCTCATTGATGTTGCGGATGACGCTGAGATCGCCGCGCTCCGCTCGGATGCCGATGCGCAGATTCCGAAGATTGCTGGAGTGTGCGGTTATCAGTGCGGCGCTCCGATCGACATCGGCCGCACGACCGTCACGGGCGACTACGACCTCGGGATGATTGTCCAGTTCCCCTCCGTCGACGCGTACAAGGCATATCTAGAGGCGCCCGCACATAAGGAACTCGTGGCGAAGTGGCGCCCGAAGTGGAAATCCTCGCGCATCTTCGATTTTGGAACTGCGCGTAGCTCAAGGTAACTCATGAGTGCGATCGAAGAACTCCTCCGGAACAATGTGAAGTGGCGCAACGAGAAGGAGCGCACGCATCCAGGTTTTTTTGGGGCGCTGGCGAAACAGCAACGACCTCGCTTCCTGTGGATAGGCTGCTCCGACAGCCGCGTGCCAGCGAACGAGATCGTCGACCTCCCGCCCGGCGAGGTCTTCGTGCATCGCAATCTCGCCAACCTCATCGTCCACAGTGACTTGAACTGCCTATCGGTCCTCGACTATGCACTCAACACGCTCGAGATTTGTGATGTCATCGTGTGCGGCCACTATGGCTGCGGTGGCATAGCCGCTGGCCTACGAAATGACCCCACGCAGTCGCTCGTCGAACATTGGGTTCGGCATGTGCGGGATATCTCAAAGTTCTATCGCGAAGAACTTGATAGACAACCGTGCGAAGTCACACGCGCCCGCCGACTCTGCGAAATCAATGTCGCGGTACAGGTCGTGCACCTTCGACAAAATCCGATCATGGAAGTTGCGTGCAAGAAACGAGAGGTTCGCGTCTCCGGCCTCATTTACGATGTGGCCGACGGATTGTTGCGCAACCTCACACACACCGTCGAAGGACTTCGCGCTCGCGATCCATCTTGCCGCATCGGGAATTCGTGAACGAGAAACCCCCGTTCGAGCAACCGTCCACGCTTCGCACAATCGGCGCGCCGACTGCGGCGTGCGTCATCATTGCGGCAATGGTCGGAAGCGGGATCTTCTCGCTCACCGGTCAGTTCGGTGCGAGTCTTCAATCGTCGGAGAATGTGCTCGCGGCGTGGGTCTTCGGCGGCGTCCTCGCTCTGAGTGGCGCGCTTTGCTTCGCAGAACTCGGGGCGATGATTCCGTGCTCGGGTGGAAGCGTGGAGTTTGCTCGGCGCGCATTCGGACCAACGGTGGGTTACCTCGTCGCGATGGTGACGATCTTGGCGGGGTACATTCTTTCCGCCGCACTCGTCGCGCTGTTTCTCGCTGGATACATCGACGATTTGTTCGAGGCAGACCTCTCGGAAGAGTTCATCGCGGCAGCCTCGATTCTGCTCGCGCTCGTGACGCAACTCACCAGCGTTCGCACTGGATTCTTCGCAAACTCTGCTCTCGCGTCCATCAAGATTGGATTCGTGCTGCTGTTCGTCGTCGCGGGCCTCTTGACTCCGATGGACTCGCGCATCGAGCACGCGGCCATTGTCGCTCCCACCGCTGCCCCAAGTTTCTTCAGCCCCGCCGTTGCGCTCGCCACACTCTCTGTTTCCTTCGCGTACTTGGGCTGGTCTACCGGCGCGGATATCGCAGGGGAGCTGCGTGACCCAGGCCGCAGCCTGCCGCGCGCGATCCTTCTCGCGATGGGCGTTGTTTTCGCGCTCTACATCGGCGTCAATCTCGTCTACCTGCGCGTCATGGATCCGGCCGCGATGGTCGGCGTGGATGGCGCTCCTCTGGAAGCAATCGGCGCGACTTCCGCACGGCATCTCTTTGGCACGGCCATTGGAAATGGCATGGGCGCCGTCATCGCACTACTGTTTCTCTCGACGAATGTTGCAGGGCTCATCGCGGGTGCTCGCATTCTTGAATCGATGGCACATGCGGGTGAAGTCCCTCCATCCCTTGGCCGTCGCACCTTTCGCGGCGTCCCTCGCAACGCACTGCTTGTCGTCACGGCCGGCGCACTGCTCTCCCTCCTCCTTGGCTCGCTCGGAACCATTCTCGATCTGCTGACTGTCCTCATTGCGATCTTTTCTGCACTCTCGGTTGCCGCAGTCATCGTGCTCCGCAGGACGATGCCGCACGCACACCGGCCATTTCGGGTTCCGCTCTTTCCACTCACCCCACTCGTGTACCTCGGCGTGACGGCGTGGAGCGTGTTCATGAGCATCGAAGCGGCAGGATGGCAGCCGTTACTAGTCGCCCTGATCGTGGTCCTGAGCTTGCTCGGTGCGCGGCCGTTCCTGACCAAGCGCCCCAGCGGCGCGTGATAAACTCTCCACCATGTTCTTTTCATTTCTCTTGGCGAGTGGATTTGAATGGCTCCTATTGGTTGGCTTCGCCGGCATCGTTCTCCTCTCGCCGTTGCTCTGGGCCATCGTGGTCTACAACCGCCTGCGCACGCAGCAGGTTCGCGCACAGAACGCGTTCAGCCAAATCGATGTGCAATTGAAGCGGCGCTGCGACCTCATTCCCAATCTCGTTGAAATCGTGAAGGGTTACATGGCGCATGAACGCGCGACCCTCGAAGCAGTAATCGAAGCAAGGGCGAAGGCGGCGAGCGCGTTGAGTGCCATTGGCGGCGTGCCGTCGAGCGCGATGGCCATGACTGCGCTCGCGGGTGCGAGCGGCGCGCTTGATGGCGCGGTCGGCCGCTTGTTCGGACTTATGGAGGCGTACCCTGAACTCAAGGCCAATCAGAACGCACTCTCGCTCCAAGAGGAACTTTCGAGCACGGAGAATCGCATCGCCTTCGCTCGACAAGGATTCAATGACAGCGTCATGCGGCTGAACGAATCAATCGTTGTCTTCCCCGCGAGTCTCGTCGCGAGGACCTGTGGCATTGCAACGATGGGCATGTTTGAAGCAGACGCTGCGGATCGCGCTCTTCCGAGCGTCAAACTCTCGTAACCAACCATCGAGGGGACGCAATGGCAAACGACTTCTTCTCCAATCAAGATCGCGCGAAGTCGCAATCCGGTCGACTCATCGCGCTCTTTATGCTCGGTGTGCTCGGCACGATTCTATCGTTCTGGGTGGTCGCCGCTACCGCCATCTCGATAGGCTCGAAGCATGACGATCAAATCCAGTGGAGCGATGGATTCGGAAACCTGAGCGTGTTTCTCGGCGTGGCTGGTGTCGTGTCACTCATCGTCCTGCTTGGCACGCTCTACAAACTCTCGCAACTCTCGGCGGGCGGACCAGCGATTGCGCAAATGCTTGGCGGCGTCGCGATCGATCCGAGTTCGCGACGACCTGCCGAACAGCAAGTCCTCAATATCGTTGAGGAAATGGCCATCGCGAGCGGGCTGCCTGTGCCGCCGGTGTATGTGATTGACACGCCGGGAATGAATGCGTTCGCCGCTGGTCCCGACCCTACCCACAGCGTCATTGGTGTCACGCGCGGCCTTATCGAATCCCTCACGCGCGATGAACTGCAAGGCGTCGTCGCGCATGAGTTCAGTCACATCTTTCACGGCGACACGCGCATCAACGCACGGACAACGGCAGCGATCGCGGGGATCATGCTGGTGGGCACGCTCGGTTGGTTCACCTTCCGGTACATCGGTCCGCAGCTCATGCGCGGCTCACGCGGCAGCAAGAAGGGCGACGGTGGAATCGGCATTGCCATCGTCGTCGGCGGACTTCTGATCTGGATCATTGGATCGCTCGGTGTCCTCGTTGGGCGGATGATCCAGGCGGCAATCAGCCGTCAGCGCGAGTTTCTCGCGGACGCATCGGCAGTGCAATACACGCGCAATCCCGACGGCATCGCGAACGCGCTGCGGAGATTGCGAGATGGTCACAAGACGGAAGTCCCCGCCGCTGCCGCGAGCGAACTCAATCACTTCTTCTTCTGCTCAAGTCTCTCCACCATCTTCGCGACGCATCCGCCGCTTGATGAGCGCATCTCGCGCATCGAAGTCATGGGCGCGCAGAAACTCGATCGAGCAGCCGCGGGTTCGCCTAGACCGACTTCGGCGTCAACCAAAGTTCGGAGCATGCCTCAGGCAACCTCGGACGCAACCCCTGGCTTTTCTGCGGCGTTTGCGCAAGCAGGCACGCTCGATCCGGCGAGTATCGAGGCTGCACACACTTGGCAAGCAAGTCTCGATGCTGGACTACGAGCAAGCCTTCGCACACCCCAAGGGGCGCGTGCTGCCGTCTACGCGATCGCGCGCCAGCCAAGCAGCGCGCAGGCGATCGACGCGCTCGTTGCGCAACGGGATGCCGACGCCTTCTCTCGATATCAAGCAGTTGCGGCTGCTGTTGCGGCGCTCGATTCAGCCACTCGCATCGCACTCATCGACCTCGCGGCACCCGCACTCCTCTCGATGGGGATTGTTTCGTACCGCGCGTTTCGGGAGACGCTCGCGCTTGCAATGCGCGCTGACGGCGGAATCGATGTTTACGAATGGGCACTCTCGAAGGCGCTCGAGCGACAAGTGGAACGGCGACTGGAGAAACGACACCGCGCGACGCACTCGACTTTTTCGCGACAAGAGTCAGACGCACGACTCGTCCTCGGCCTCATCGCGCTCGAGAGTCACGCGAGTGGTGGCTCTCACGAGGCCTACGCCGCCGCCTGCCGCTGCCTCGGCCTGAGTGCGGGCGAGCTTCCGGCCGCCATTGCACGCACACTCGACTCGCTGAACGGGGCGGTCGAGAAGCTCGCGGCAATTCCCAACGCTGATCGCGCGCGGTTGCTCGAAGCCTGCGCGCTGGCCGCAGCGCACGATGGAAGAATCACGCCGAATGAGTTTGTCCTCACGCGTGCCGTCGCAGACGCCCTCGATGTGCCGCTCCCTCGTCAATTCCTCGCGGCATAGCCATGCAGCACACGCGAGTCGACGCGGCGGGATATCAGCGCCTACACTGACCCCCACTATGGCATACCCACAGGTCTCAATCGAAACCGACCAAGGCACAATCGTCGTCGAGCTTTGGAACGATGTCGCACCAAACCACGCCGCAAACTTCCTCAAGCTCGCCGCGCAGAGTTTCTACGACACGACGGGCTTCCACCGCATCCTGCCCAACTTTGTCATCCAAGGGGGATGCAATCGCGGCGACGGGACGGGCGGTCCTGGTTGGAATGTGAAGGCCGAGTTCAACGACCGCAAGCACGAGAAAGGCGTCCTCTCGATGGCGCGATCTGGCCATCCCGACTCGGCAGGCAGCCAATTCTTCATTTGCCTCAGCCGTGAGGGCTGTACCCATCTCGATAAGCAGTACACCGCCTTTGGCAAGGTGATTTCCGGTATCGAGGTGGTCGAGAAGATCGCGTCGACACCCATTGATAGGCAGTCCGGCCGGCCCCTTGGCACGATGCCGAAAATGACGAAGGTGCGCGAAGTCGCGACTGCCAACGCGTGAGAACACTTCGAACGGGACTCCGGCCTGCTGCGTCTGCGATGAGCATTTTTGGAAAATCGCACTCTCTCTGGGGAGATTTCGCCGATTTGCCGTATGGCTTGACATAATTGACGCAGTACGAATCGACGAGAGGAACTCCCATGAAACGACTCGGTGGTTTTGAGACAGTTTCGGCATCGATCTCGAGCATTGCAGCACTCACGGTTTCTTGCAGCGCGTTGGCGCAAGGTGTCCCGGCACCTTCACCCATGCAGGATCCGAGCGACGCACCGACCGCTCCGGTTTTCAATCCGAGTGACCGGCCCGCGAGCCCAGCCGCGAAGCCATCGAAGCGGACACCTGGAGCGCCGATCGAAGCGCCCCGACCACCAGGCTTCGAATCAACACCAGGCCGAAACCATCCGGCGAATCCAATCGAGCCGCCGCGCGCGCCTGGATTCGGAACCGCGCCGGGTCGCAATCATCCGTCTACTCCAATTGAACCACCACGCGCGCCAGGATTTGGTTCAAATCCCGGCCGCAATCATCCATCGAATCCGATCGCGCCGCCAAGACCGCCCGGTTTTGGTTCGAATCCAGGTCGCAATCGTCCCGGCGCACCGATCGCGCCTCCGAGTGCACCAGGATTCGGCGATCGTCCAGGCCGCAATCATCCCGAGAATCCGATCGCGCCACCTAGCGCGCCAGGATTCGGTAGTCCACCACCCGGACGCAATCCTCCCGGAAATCCCGTCGATCCACCGCGTCCACCAGGATTTGGCTGATCAGCAGAAGCAAAAGTGAACCGGTCAACCAACGAGCGGAGCGCGAACTCCGCTCGTTGTCGATTGCTCTGTGCGCTGTGATTGTTGGGCGCGACTCGACGCACTCGCGACGGATCGCTCAATTCCTCGCACGCTGATACCACGACGGAAGCAGATAACGGCGACCTTCGAAACGCAGCACACTTCCACTGAGGACGATTTCGTAAACGCCGTCGGCTTCGCGGGCGCTGCGCTCGAGCCGCTCAAGCATCAAACACGGAAGCACCTCAAGCGCAAGATCATCGTGTGGATTTCGCGCTTGCTGCGGAAGGAATCGCCAAGCGCCGGTGGAGGGATCACGGGTCAACTGGCCGCGCCTCGCATGCAATCTCGTGTCATCACTCGATCGCGTGTTGGCCGCGTCATCCATGATCTCAACTGGCACTGTGGCTTCAATCCGGCGAGGGTCATCCCGCCGCCCAATGCCGGGGACTGTGCCTATGCGAGATTCGAGCCTGCGCTCAAGCGCCTGCACTGCTGCGTCGTCCGGATCGTCGCTCAACACAACGGTCGACTTTCCGTTCGGTGTTGGCGTAGCGGTCGCGGGCGCCTCCGGCGGCGCGAGCGCCGTGCTTGGCGCAGCATCGAACCTCATGATCGGCGGAGCGAGTTCAGGCAGCAGCCAGTTTCGTCCTCGATAAATGAATACCTTTCCCGTCACTTCAAACTCAACGGGGACGGGTGAAAACTGCTGGACGCGAAGCATGTCCTCAAGGACTGGCGATGGCATGAGCAGGAGTTCTCGTCGAAGCGACGCCGACTCACCGCTTCCCGAACTGTTGAGAGTTCCAACTCGAGCTCGAAAGACCCAGATTCGCTCGTCGGGGTCTTGTGTGATTTCGCCTAGCGCGTGAACCAGTGACGCGCCCTCCCTCAACAGCGCGAGCCGATAGCCACCGAGGTCCATGGATGCAGCAGGCTTTGGTGCTTGAGGCGCAGTCTCCACGGCGTTCTGCCGTGACGCACTCGCCTGCGCGAATGCAGCAGCCGCGGTCCCTCCAACACACAGTAGCAACACGCCAACAAGGTGAGAAAGACCGGATCGGAATTGGAGGATCGAATGCGCGCGCATGATGAGAGTGGCCACTCGCGGTTGCCAATGGCTGATTTCGGCAGTTTGGGAGGTATCCGGACAAATCCTACGCCCTTTTAGGGCGGATCGAGGCATGAACGGTTTGACGAAGTTCATCCTTGCTGCGAAGATCGCCGATTCACCATCCGACCGCTGGCCGAGTACCCAAGTGGTCTAAGGGAACGGATTGCAAATCCGTGATTCGCGGGTTCGAATCCCGCCTCGGCCTTACCGAAAACACGCCGCCCAGCCGGCGTGTTTTCTATTAGGGGCAATCCGTCGGCGGCCCACCGGCGCCAGTCCGAACGCCGGCACTCCCGATGACGCATTCGCAGCGCGCAATCTTCAATTCCCAGCTCAATTGCGGAATGCCCTACGGACGATGCCTCGTCGATCTTGTCCGTCTCCTCACACTTGCTTTCGTCCGCGCAAGGGACACAATTGTGAAGCCACTGAAACTCGGATCGAACGGAGTTGCCTGTATGGCTCGAACCCTCCTTCTTGGAAACGCAACCGCAACCGGCCTTGCCGCCGCGGTGCTTCTCGCTGTTAGCGCATCCGCCACCGCATCACCACAAGAAAAGATGCGGCCCTCGATGGGTTCACCTCCGATCACAAGCCCAAGCATGAAGCAGCCGACGATCGCGCCGATGCCCGTGCTGCCGACGAAGCAGCCGTCGGTGCCTCCTTCGCCCGCAATCGGAAAGCCCGCGCAGCAACCAACCGTTGCTCCGCCAACTGCGCGACCCATTGAGCGACCCGTTTCTCCACCACCAACCGCGCGACCCGTTGAACGACCCGTTTCTCCGCCGCCAACCGCGCGACCCGTTGAACGACCCGTTTCTCCGCCGCCAACCGCGCGACCCGTTGAACGACCCGTTTCTCCGCCGCCAGCTGCATCTCCACCGAACTGGAAACCAGTCGCTCCGCCAACCAAGCAGCCAACGCGACCGATTCAGATCGTCGAGAAGCCTGTCGTCGAGCGACCCGCGAAGAAGCCAGCGCAAATCCCACCAACCCCATCGCGACCAACGCCATCGCGACCAACTCCATCGCGACCCGCTCTCGCTAAGCCCGAAGGATCGCGGCCTGCGATGGCGCCTTCCGCATCACCACCAACGCCCCGCGCACCTATCGCAACTCCGCGCAAGCCCAGTGACGCGATCATGCAAGGCCGCACGACGCCGCGCGAAGCGGTCAAGCCAAGCGTGCGAAATCCGCCATCGAGCGCCCCCATCATCATTGATGTCCCAGATGTCGATCAACCACGCACGCGCCCTGAGGCGAAGCCCAAGCCGCTGCCAGCGCCAGTCAAGCCAAATCCCGTTGTGAACAACCGACCTGTGAGCACTCCGGTCACGCGACCGCTCGTGCGTGACTCACGCGATG
>SXGS01157710.1_pt1 | contig 11435 bp, 7 predicted proteins | sample 3174681 | NCBI WGS metagenome assembly SXGS01 (sample SAMN11356861, study PRJNA531348) | freshwater metagenome | isolation source: freshwater sample F1-80 | place: China: Fuxian Lake, Yuxi | collected 2017-12-25 | reverse complement strand
CGGCTGTCCCGAGAGCGGGAGCCGCTGATCTGGGATGCCGTGAACCGGCCCGGCTCCATCATGGAAAACGTAACCCTGGCCGGCGGCGCCGAGCCGGACTTCGCGGCCGGGGGCATCGAGAACACGCGGGGGGTCTATCCGCTCGCGGCCATCCCGGATGTAGACCCTGACGGCCGCGCCGGCCATCCGAATACCATCGTGTTTCTCACTTTCGATGCTTCGGGGACGCTTCCTCCGCTGGCGGTACTGAACGAAACTCAGGCGCTCTACTGGTTCCTCGCGGGGTACACAGCCAAGGTGGCCGGGACGGAGCGGGGACTGGGGGCGCGTCCGGAGCCCACGTTCAGCGCCTGCTTCGGGGCGCCGTTCCTGCCCCTGGCTCCGGCACGGTACGTGGAACTGCTTGGTGAGTACCTGCGGCGTCACCGTCCGCTGGTCGTGCTGATGAATACGGGAGCGTTGGGAGGCCCGTTGGGCGCGGGGGGAGCCCGGCCTCCGATTGAGGTCTCGCGCGGCCTGCTGAGAGCAGCGCAGAGCGGTGTGCTCCGAAACGTGTCTCTTCGACAGCATCCGGAGTACGGCTTCGCCATGCCGGAAACCTGTCCGGGTGTGGCGCCCGAGTTACTCAATCCCCGCCACGCCTGGACCCTCGCGCCGGCGGAATACGACCGATCGGTGCGGGAATTGGTGGCGGCCTTCCACAAGCAGGTCAACGAGGTCTATGCCGGCCGCATCAGCGCGGAGATCCTGGCGGCGGGTCCTCGTCTGGGTTAGAAACACAGGCGCTGGAGAGGTACGAGTGGAGGGCGGTGAGAAGTGGGTGAGGAAACCAGTCGCAGCTCACCGGTCCCCACTCCCTCCGGACGGCGGAACCGCGGCCCGGTCCAGGTGAACCGGGATCGAGCGGCGAAAGGAATGTTGAGTGCGCAGACCGATTCTTGCGGGGAACTGGAAGATGAACCGGACACCCTCCACCACGCGCGATCTGATCGCCGCGCTGGGGCGGTGCTCCGCGCAGGGGCCGGACGTCGTGGTATGTCCTCCCTTCGTGTGCCTGGCGGCCGCATTGGATGCGGCGGCCGGGACCGGCATCCAGGTCGGGGCGCAGGATGTGTTCTGGAAGGACAGCGGCGCGTACACCGGGCAGGTCGCGCCGGACATGCTCACCGATATGGGAGTGTCCCATGTGATCCTGGGGCATTCTGAGCGGCGCGGGCGGTTCGGGGTGCCCGAGCCGGACTTCACGCCTGCGACGCTGGCTCACTTCGGGGAGTCGGATGAGACGGTGAACCGGAAACTCCACGCTGCCCTGCGGCACGGCCTGATTCCGATCGTCTGCTGTGGCGAAACACTGGTGGAGCGGACGGCAGGCGCCACCGACGCGGTAGTGGCGGGACAGATCGAGGCGGGACTGGCGCGTCTCACGGCCACGCAGTGCGCCGGGATCGTGCTGGCTTATGAACCGGTGTGGGCGATCGGCACCGGCGAAACCTGCGCGGCGGAGGAAGCCGATCGTGTCTGCGGGGTGATTCGCGCCACGGTCACGAGCCTGTTCGGCGCCGGCGCGGGGGAAGCGGTGCGCATCCAGTACGGCGGCAGCGTGAAACCGGACAACGCCGCGGATCTGCTGGGTCGTCCCCACATAGATGGCGCCCTCGTGGGTGGGGCCAGCCTGAAAGCCGCGGATTTTCTCGCAATCGTCGCGGCCGCCGCGGGTTCGTGATCCGGATCGGCACGTCGGGGTTCAGCTACGACGACTGGAAGGGCCGGTTCTACCCGGCCCGCACCCGGCGCGAGGAGATGCTGTCGTTCTACGCACGCTCCTTCGTCACCGTCGAAATCAACACCACCTTCTACCGCATCCCCGGGCCCGGGTTGCTGGCCGACCTGGCGCGCCGCACCCCTGCCGGCTTCGACTTTGTGGTCAAGGTCCACCAGTCGTTGACGCACACCCCCGAGCCGGACCCCGAGGCGTTCGGTGCGGTGCGGGCGGCGGTCGCTCCCCTTGCCGAAGCCGGCAAGCTGGGGGCGCTCCTGGCCCAATTCCCCCATTCCTTCCGTCGTTCCCGTGCGGCAGAATTGCGCCTGGCGGAGCTGCGCCGCGAATTCCCCGTGGGACCGCTGGTCGTGGAGTTTCGGCATGCCGGCTGGGCCCAGGAGCGCACGTTCGCCTTGCTGCGGGACCTCGACATCGGCTTCTGCTGCGTGGACGAACCTGCGCTGGACGGGTTGATGCCGCCGGTGGCGCGCGCGACCGCCGACATCGGCTACGTGCGCTTTCACGGCCGCAACGCCGCGAAGTGGTTCAATCACGACCAGGCGCACGAGCGTTACGAGTACCACTACTCCCCAGCAGAACTCTCCGAGTGGGTGGATCCGGTCCTCCGCCTGGAAACCGAGACCGAGCGCACGTACGCGCTGTTCAACAACCACTACCTCGGCAACGCCGCCGAAAACGCCCGCGACCTGGCCCGCCTGCTCGGCCAGATCCTCCCCGACCCGGAGCCGCTGCAACCGACGCTGGATCTCGAATAGCGTTCGGCGAGCGATACACCCTGTTGAACCCGCGTGTGATACCTTTCGCGTGGTGTGGCGCCCCCAGGGCTTTCGGAACCGATCGCGGAACATGTTGCACGCTGTCCTGAGGATACGGCGGGTGCCGGGGGATGAGTTGCAGTGTGGGCGCCCGCCACTCCAAACGACTGCGAGTGGTGCGCTGAACGGAAGAGCCGAGGTGCAGCGTAGCGGTCCACTGTGCCCCGAGCACGAACGTGCTGGCTCGGGCAGTGCTTGCCGGAGTCAATCAGTTGTATATGCCCGTTCCACGCGCCTGAGCCGACGATAACAATGGCCAGGTGTTCGATTCACCAGTTCCTGACGCTTATGTCTGTCTCACACTCCAGCCTCGCTTCGCGAACAGCGCCTGTGCCCGTGCCTGACCACCGCGCTCAGGTCAATGAACTTCGTCCCGGTGATCGTGCTGCCCACGACTGGTACCGCTTTGTGCTCTCATTCCCACCGCATCTGGTGCGGCAGTATGTGCAGGGATTCGGTCTCGATGAGCGCCACTGCGTGCTGGATCCGTTCTGTGGCACCGGCACGACGCTGGTCGAATGCAAGAAATTGGGCATCAGGTCGGTGGGGGTAGAGGCCAACCCGATGGCGTCCTTTGCCAGTTACGTAAAGACAGATTGGTCTGTTGACCCGAGCGAACTCACGAGCCGAGCAAACAGCATCGCCGACCAGGTGTCAGCTCATCTGTCCAGACAGGGAATTGGCGACGATCCGGCACTGCGACTTGCAGACGGCGAAGAAGTGCAGTTCCGCACGCTCCCTGCCGAGGAGATGGCACTACTGCTGACAGACTCCATCAGTCCGCTGCCACTCCACAAGGCGCTGGTTCTGCGGGACGCGCTGGAGCGCGATCGGCAGGCGCCCTATTTCCGGCACGCTCGCCTCGCTTTCGCCCGGGCGCTGGTCCAGTCGATCAGCAATCTGCACTTCGGCCCCGAGGTTGGGGTCGGGAAGCCGAAGTTCGACGCGCCGGTAGTCGCGTCATGGCTGAACATCGTCTATGCACTCGCCGACGACCTGAGATTGCTGGGTAGTCAGCGATCCTGCCCGGCCACTGTGTACCATGCAGACGCTCGGGCACTGGAGAGCGTCCTCGAACCCGCCTCGGTTGATGCGGTCATTACGTCTCCTCCGTATCCGAATGAAAAAGACTACACCCGCACAACCCGCCTCGAGTCGGTTCTCCTCGGTTTCATTCGGAACCGGGACGAACTGCGCGCTCTCAAGCAGGGACTGCTTCGCTCGAATACTCGAGGTGTATACAAGATAGACTCGGACGACCGATGGATTGCCCACCATGTCGAGATCAGTCGCATCGCCGATCAGATTGAGGCCCGCAGACTGGAACTGGGAAAGACCTCAGGCTTTGAGCGACTGTATGCCCGGGTAACTCGACTTTACTTTGGGGGGATGGCGCGCCATCTTGCCAGCCTGCGGCCGTATCTGCGCCCCGGTGCGCGCCTCGCGTATGTGGTTGGTGACCAGGCGTCTTATCTGCGAGTGATGATCCGCACAGGCCAACTCCTGGCGGACATCGCAACGCATCTAGGATACCGCGTCATGAGCATCGACTTGTTCCGCACGCGGCTTGCAACCGCGACCCGTGAACAGCTTCGTGAGGAGGTCGTGTGCCTGCTCTGGCCAGGTGATCGAGGGTAGACGATGCGGGGAGCCCCGAACACACGAGATCCGAATCGGTACGTGGTCCTGATCGAACAGGTGTTCCGCAATCGCTACTCGCCGGGGGCAACCGACCTGGAGTTCTCTCGGGACGAAATCACCGAAGCGGCTACTCAACTGAACATCCGCGTTCCAAAGAACCTCGGCGACATCGTGTACAGTTTTCGCTATCGTGTAGCCCTCCCTGAATGGGTTCGCAGCTGCGCACCCGAGGGGCAGGAGTGGATTATTCAGCCCGCAGGGCGAGGGCGCTATCGATTCGTGGCCGTCGCCAACGCGCGGATTTCGCCCACACAAACTCTCGCAGAAACCAAGATCCCGGACGCAACGCCAGGAGTCATCGCGCGCTACGCGCTTGGAGATGAACAGGCGCTTCTGGCACGCCTTCGGTACAACCGTCTGATCGATATTTTCACAGGAGTTACCTGCTACTCACTACAAAGTCATCTTCGCACGTCGGTGGCTGGGTTGGGTCAGGTCGAGACCGATGAAGTGTACGTCGGGCTGGATCGCCGGGGAGTACACTATGTCTTCCCGGTGCAGGCAAAGGCGGGCACTGACAGCATCAGCGTGGTGCAGATCGAGCAGGATCTGGCGCTTTGTGCCGCCCGTTTCCCCAATCTGGTGTGTCGTCCGATCGCCGCGCAGTTCATGGCAAACAGCGTCATCGCACTATTCGAACTGGAGCAGTCTGAAAAGGGGGTCGTCGTGTCCGCGGAACGCCACTACCGCCTGACACCGGCCACAGGGGTTTCGGACCAGGATCTCGAACGATACCGCCACCGCACTGATGGGTGACAATCCCGGTGCACTCTCCGTGAGATCCGGCGACGTCGAGCCGCCGCAGAGTCACCATCTGACGTCATCGTATTGCCTCGGTGGCTGTCCGCTGGTTGTCGCCTCTCAATTTCATAGAGCGATTGCTCGACGACCTACGGCTTCACCACCCGCACCTTGAGTGGCGGCGCAAGCTGCCCCACGAGGATGTAGTCGTTCGTGGTCGGGTTGGAGAGGCCGCAGATGAAGATGGTGTACTCGCCCGGGGGAGTACCGGCGTTGGCGCCGACGGGACACGACACTTCGGTCTTTTCCGCAGCCAGCGTGACGCGGCCTACCGTCAGGCCCTTCGGCAGTGCGCCCCCCTGGTAGTCCACCGTGGCGGCACGCACCGGGATTCCGCGGATGTAGCCCCGGATCTTCCGGATGATGACCGTGACATCCTTCGTTTCGCCCTGCTTCAGTTCGAGTGTGTCGCGATCGAGGGCGACAGTGAAGTCCATCGGTTCACACACGGCGATCTGATGCAGGAGCGTGTCCACCGGCCGTAACGGTGCGTTTTTCCAGACGCGCTCCCTGCCCGTAGCGGTGCGGCGCGCCTCCTGTCCGCCGACCGGGGCGATACCGGTCAGTCCGAATGGGAGCACTGCGTAGGGAGCATCCTCCGCCGCGCGGAGTGCGATGTAGAAGCGCTCTTGCGTGGCGGCTTCCGGGGGAATGAGTGCAGTGACTCCGGTGGGGAGCGACGGCAGTTCCCAGCGAATCGGGCCGGAGAAACCGCCGGTGCGGGTGACACGCACCTCTACCGGCACGGCGCCGCCGCGCGGCACCGAAGGGTTCGCCGGGTACAGGGAGAGTGAAAAGTCCGCCGCGGGGGGCCGCACGGGATCGGCGCGGAGCATGTACACCGCATCCAGCGCCCCACCGTTGCTCACTTCGATCACTTCGGCGAGGAAGTCACCGTCGGCGGGAGGGGTGAACTCCAGCGCCGGGTCCCGGGATCCGGCGCTGTCGTCGGCGCCGGCGAGTTTTTTGCCGGCGAGATCGCGGATGGTCAGGGTCGCGTCCAGCGAGGAGCCCATCTGCATTGCCGTCACGCTGATGCGCAGTTTCTCGCCCTTCTTGCCGGCGAACTTCCAGCGGTCCACGTCGCCCTTCGGGTTGGAGGCGGAGACGAAGATACGGCCGTGGGCGGCCCCGGGCACGGGCAGCCGGGCCGACTGCTCGGTTTCGTCGTTCGGTTCCTGTTCCCGCACATCGGGAACATCCAGCACGTGCACGCGGAACGGGTTCGTGTAGCCGCCGGGAGTCAGGACTTGAAACTTCGTGATGGCGCCAGGGGTGCTGGGGATTTGGACGCGTGCCTGAGGGGCATCGAACATCACGCTGTAGGAGTCCGTCGTCTTCCCCATCTCGCCGGTGTTTAACCCGAAAAGGCTCAGATCGGCCAGCATCCCGGCGGGGGCGCCGAGCGGGTACGTGGTGCGGATGAACGGAGCCCGCGTGGCCAGGATGCGGTAGGCGTACGGCTCGCCGCCCGAGTTGTCTGTGTCGCGGATCTCCACCGTGTACTGGCCGGACGCCGGGGCGCGGAAGGCAATCGCCGCGTCTTTGGACATGAAGTCTTCGTTGGCGCCGACGACCTTGCCGGAAGCATCTTTGAGAGTCAGCGCGCTGTCGAGCGGCGACCCGACTTCCTGCGCCTGTACGTAGAACGCCATTCCCTCGCCGGCTTTCGCCTGGAACTGAAAGACGTCCAGGTCCTCGCTGCCGCCGATCCGGCCGTCGGCCGAGCCCGGCACGGCCAGCGTCATCGGCTTGCCGTCGTTCGGCTCTTCCTCCAGTGTGTTGGTCCCTTCCGGGCCCACGAGGAACACACCCTTGCAGGAGAGGCCCACGGGAGTGTAAAGACGCACCTCGCGCAATCCGAGCTCGGCATCCTTTGCCAGACGCAAGCGGACCTGCACTTCGGTGTTGTTGACGATGCGTGCCTCGTGCGGAGTGGTGGGCCCGACGGGCTGCCCATCCGGGCCCAGCACCTCACCGGAGATCCCCTGACCGCTCACCATCACCCGGGTGGCATCCCCGATGTTCACCCCACGCAGGGCGAAATCCACCGTGCTTCCCCGGTTGCCGCCGATCGGAAAGACCGTGCGGATTTCCGGTGGGTGCAGCGGGAGTTGTGCCGGCGCGTGCGCCGCACCAAGGGCGGCGCACACTCCGAATAGCCCCGTCGCAATCTGCCGAAACGCCCGAATGCGCATGAAACCAGCCCCGTTTTCGTGAAGATGCCGAACCAGGATCGTGCGGAGATCAGAGGATCCCGCGGATTACCTCGCCCTGATTCAGAATGTGGATCGGGCGATTGTCGCGGGTGCGCAGCTCCGTCTCCGGCTCGATACCGAGTTGGTGGTAGAAGGTGCTCAGGAGGTCCGCGGGGGTGGTCGGGTCCGATGCCGGATAGGCGGACCGCGCGTCGCTTTCCCCGTAGACCCGCCCGCCCCGGATGCCGCCGCCGGCCACCGCTACCGAGAACACGTCCGGCCAGTGGTCGCGTCCGACTGCGTAGTTGACGTTGGGGGTGCGGCCGAACTCGCCGGTCATCAGCACCAGCGTCTTCTCGAGCATGCCGCGCTCCTTCAGGTCGAGCAACAGCGCCGTGAGTACCTGATCCACTTCGGCCAGCATCCCCTGATCCAACTGGCTGAAGATGTTTGCGTGGTGGTCCCAGCCTCCCTTGGTGACCGTGACCATGCGCACGCCGCGTTCCACCAGGCGCCGGGCAAGCAGCGCCCCCTGTCCGAAGGTGCTGCGCCCGTAGCGGCGTCGCAACGCCTCGGACTCTTTGTCGAGGGCGAACGCTTCCCGGGCGTCCGGAGAGCTGATGATCGTGTGGGCGCGCTGATAGAACTCACTCAAGCTGCGCGGCCCATCCGCCTGCTCGAATGCCTTGACGCCCTGATCCACCAGCTTGAGCAGGTCTCCGCGGCGCGAGAGGCGCGACCCGTCCACATCCACCGGCGGCTGGAAGTCGCGGACGCTGAAGTTCGGTGCGTTGGGATCGCCGTTCACACGGAACGCGTTGAAAGCACTCCCGAGGTAGCCCGAACTGACGGGCGCGTTCGGGATGCCGACGCAGGGTGGGAGCGCCGTGCGGTAGCCCTGTACCTTCGCCATGATCGAACCGATCGCCGGGTACGGCGTGACCGGGTTCTGAAGATATCCCGAGAGCATCAGGTGGTCGGCCGCCCCGTGGTTCCGATCCGGATGGGTCATTGAGCGGATGACGGAGAAGTGGTCCAGGTTGGCTGCCAACTTCGGCATGCGGTCGCAGAAACGCACCCCACTCACTTTGGTGGGGATCACCCCGAAATGCCCCCGGTTCTCCGCGGGAGCGTCGGGCTTGGGGTCAAATGTTTCCAGTTGGGTGATGCCGCCCCCAAGCCAGAGGACGATCAGCGCCTCGGCTTTCGCGATGGACGCACCGACCGATGGTCCGGCCGCGGTGGCCTCCGATTGCAGCAGGTGGGCCAGCGACAAACCCAGGAGCGAGCTCCCTCCCACTGCGAGGAAATCCCGGCGCGACACGCCGTCACAGTACCGCTGGCGCCGTCTGCCCCACTGGACCCGGAGTAGTTCCGGACACGGGTCCGCGCCAGCTCCCGTCTGGGTGTGGTTCCGTTGCTCGGGCATGATGGTCATCTCCGTGGTAGGGCTGCGCCTGGCTGGGCCCGGGCGCACAATCGTCAGTGAGTGAACAGGAACTCCCGTGAGTTCAGGAGTGCCCAGAAGAGGTCGGCAAACCCATCGCGGCGCACAGGCGCTTTCCGGACGGCCTCCAACGCTCCGTGCAGTTCGGTCGAGGAGGGGAGGCGGGTCAGCGTTGCGAGGAAGAGCTCCTCTACGATGGCCGGGTCCGGCCGATTCTCGGCGAGGAGGCGCACGAGCCGGCCGTTGGGGGCAGCGAGCTTCCCGTTGATCGTTTCGCCATTCATCACGTGCAGCACCTGTGCCAGATTCGGATCGGCTTCGCGCTCGCATTCGCAGACGTTGGCGCGTGCGGGGCGGCCGAACAGGTCAAGCAGGTAGGAGGGCACGCTGGTGTCGGGCAGTTGCACGGCCCGTGTGCCGGGAGTCTGCCCGGAGAACCGCTCGGGGACTCCGGTTGCGGCCACGAGCGCATCCATGATCTGCTCGGCGGTCAGCCGGCGCACCACGTGGTGGGAAAACTGCGTCTCGTCGTACCGGTTGCTGGCATTGGTCTCGGCGCGGAGCTGGTACGTTCGGGAAGTGGCTACCTGCCGCAGTATCGCTTTCCACTGAAAGCCGCTGCGCAGAAACTCCTGTTCCAGAGCTACAAGCGCCTCCTCATTGGAAGCCGGATTGCTCGCGCGCAGGTCATCTACCGGGTCAATCAGCCCCCGGCCCATCAGATGCTTCCAGAGCCGGTTCGCCATGCTGCGGGCAAACCACGGATTGTCCGTCGCCGTCAACCAGCCGGCCAGGTCGGCGCGCCGGTCCGGCTGTTTCGCCTCGACCTTTCCATCCAGGGACCGCGGCGGCATGGCGGCCCCGGTTTTCGGGTGGTTGACCTCGCCCTCATCCTGCAGCACCACCACCCGGTCGTCGCGCTCACCGCCGTTCTTCACCTGTGTGCGTGCGAAGAATGCGGCGAACCGGTAATAGTCGCTCTGGGTCCAGCGATCGAACGGATGGTCGTGGCACTTCGCGCACTGAAGGCGCACACCGAGGAACTGCTGGGAGGTCACCTCGGCGAGTTCCGTCGCGCCCGAGGCGGTTCCGTAAAAGTTCGCGGGCCCCTCGTCCCACAGGCTGCCGCGGCTGGTCAGCATCGCCTGCACGACCTGATTCCACGGCTTTTCGCCCGCCACCTGTTCGCGGAGCCAGGCGTGAAATCGCCGGTTGCCCTTGGTGCCGAGATTCCGGCGGTTGCTGCGCAGCAGGTCTCCCAGCCGATAAGTCCAGACGTCCACGAATTCGGGCGAGGCGATCAATTCGTCCACCAAGCGGGCGCGGACGGCCGAGAGGGCGTGCGGACCGCGTATCGGAGCAGTCTGCCGGGCGCGCCGTTCGGCATCGCACTCGGCTGTGAACGAGCGCACCTTTTCCGGAGTAGGGACGGTCCCCACCAGGTCGAGATGGGCGCGGCGCAGGAACTCGGTGTCCGAACAGAGCTCGGCGGGTGCCAGGCGCAGGCGACGCAGTTTCGTGAAGATCGCCCGATCGAGCGGTCCGGCATCGGCGGGCAACGCCCAGGGGTCTCCCACAACCTTCACAGGGGACGGGACCACCAGCCGGGCCACCGCCACCTGCCCGCGGAACGCTGCCCGGATGACCGCTTCCCCCACTCCGGTCATCGTGGCGCGTCCGGAGCCATCCACCCGCGCCAGGTGCTCGTGGTTGGAGACGAAGCGACTGAGCCAGGTTACGTCGCGCCGGCTGCCGTCGGAATAGGTTGCCATCACGCGCAGCGAGGCGCCGCCCCCGACCGGCAGCGTGGTGAGGGCCGGAGAGACGGCGACGTCGCGCACCGTCGCCTCGTCGTCACGTGGACCGGGCGACCCGGCAGCGATCCACTCCGCCAGGACGTTGAATTCCGGGGACCCCACCTGGAAGCGAACGCCTCCCGCGTGCGGCACGGCCCCGGTGGGTTTGCTCAGCAGCAGGCTCGCGCCGGGGTTCGTGCGGGTCACCCGGCGCCCTCCGGCGCCCCGCAGGAGGCTCTCACGATCCAGATCCGGGTCATAGCCCAACAGCGATAGTCGGAACCCATTCTTTCCCGAGGCTGCCCCGTGGCAGGCTCCGGAGTTGCAGCCCGTCCGGGTCAACACGGGAATCACCCGGTCTACAAAGCTCGGCGGGCTCGTGTCGGAGGCTGTCACCGCGGCGCGGTTCAACGCCGAAGACGCTGCCGACCCGGGTGCAGGCGCTGCCAGGCCGGGGCGGGTGATCGCCGTTATGGAGAGCACGAGGAGAATCGTAGGTCGCATTCGGTTCCTGGTGGGAGTGCGGAAGGCAGACACCACTTACTATGAGCATGGGATCGGGCAGAAGTTTCGCCCATTGAACATGCCGGGTTCGAAGGGGAGCGCCGCGAGTGGCAAGGGGGGATGATCCTGGCGATCTGTCCAGGCGTTGCTGATCCGGCGACGCGGCGCCCGGAAGGGCCCCGCGCTCCGTTGGCGCCACACGCGCCGCCGCAACACGCACGCCTGCCGGGCATAGGCCCTATCCCAAGACATTTATGGTGAAAATTGTGATCACTCCCGAGTAAAATCAAATGAATCGTGGAAATAGGATAAATAGACGATAGGCCTGGTAGGCAAAGGGAGCAATTGGAAGGAGATCCCGGAGGCACTCTGGGAAGAAATCGCGCCGTTGCT
>SXGS01539569.1_pt1 | contig 11436 bp, 8 predicted proteins | sample 3174681 | NCBI WGS metagenome assembly SXGS01 (sample SAMN11356861, study PRJNA531348) | freshwater metagenome | isolation source: freshwater sample F1-80 | place: China: Fuxian Lake, Yuxi | collected 2017-12-25 | reverse complement strand
TGCGGTCGATCTGTTGGTATTCGGGCCTTCCGTTACTTTACACGATGCTTTTGGCGTGCTTGCCCACCAAGATCGCCAAGGAGGACGCCCAGACGTCCTGTTCCACTGCTTAGAGGCGGATCTCCCGGGATTCGGCGCGCTGGCGGCCTCGCTCTCTCGCGAATGGTCGACCGTGTGCAAGGCGATCTCCGGCGCCGCCGACCTCCGAAAGGAATGGCTGTCCGCCGATCGTACCCCGATCGTACGCTATTCCCCGCACCGACAAATTCCCGGTCTCGCACCAGCCTCCTCGTCCACGACCTGGACCCCCGGACCCGCTGAAAAGGTACTCATCTCCGGAGGTACCCGTGGGATCGGCGCCAAGCTCGCGAAGAAGCTTGTCGATGCGGGCTGCCAAGTGTGGGTGCTTGGACGTGGAGAATCCGAAGTGGCTGGTGCGATCGCCTTGCGAGCCGATGTCACCGATGCCACCGCAGTTCAGGCCGCCGTCGGCTCCTTGGGGATCACCACAGTAATCCATGCGGCCGGCGTACTCGCCGACGGCCCGATCGGCCAGGTATCGCCGGATCTCGCCCGGCAGGTGAAGCTGGATGGCTGGCAAAACCTGCGCGCCGCGACCCCGAATGCCCGCGTGCGCCTTGCCATCGGGTCCTGGGCGGGCCGGTTCGGAAACCGACACCAGACCGCTTACGCCATCGCCAACGCGCTCCTGGCGGCCGACGTGGACACGGAAGGGCCCGTTCGCGAGGTGGTCGCGGAATTTGGTCCCTGGGCCCAGTCGGAAATGGTGAAATCCATTCCCGCGCCGGTTCAGCAAGCGATGCGTGCGGACGGCATCGACTTTGTGTCCGATGAAGCCGGACTTACCGCTCTCCTCCACGACCTTGGCTCGGAGCGCGGCGTCATCACCCACGGGCGAAGCCTCCCGAGCGTTCAACGACAAGTATCGGTAGAACACACGCTTTCAACCGAGACCCATCCCTATTTGCTCGATCACGCCATCGAAGGGACGCCCGTCCTGCCGCTCGCTTCGGCGGCAGATTTGATCGCCGAGGCGGCCAGCCTAGAATGCCCGTTTGAGCTCTCCGACCTCCGGCTGTTCCAAGGGATCACCGTCAAAGCGCCGGTACAGATCCGCGTCACTGTCAACGGCGATCGCGCCGAAATCCGGCTTTCCGAGCGCCACACCTTATGCTACCGCGCCCGCGTCCGACCGACCGGGATGCCCGAAGTTGCACCGGCGCCTTCCGGAGGTTCCGCTCCTACCCTTCCTTTGAAGGAATTCTACCGGAGCTACACCTTCCACGGCCCGCTCCTGCAAGGTATCGCCTCGATCGACGCGGTCGGCGACGATTTCGTGCGCGGGAAAGTGACCACCGGAAGCCCCTCCCGTTGGATTCCCGGCACGTCGCGCGCGCGGTTCGCCATCGATCCGCTCGCCCTCGACAGCGCGATGCAACTCTGCGGGTATGTCGCTTGGACCAAGTACAAACGCGCCGGCACCCCGGTCGGAATCTCCCGGTTGGTGCAATGCGCTCCCTGGCCCTCTGGCGAAGTGGAGGTTTCGGTTCGGTTTGGCGCCGCCGAAGGCGATCGGTTCACCGGCCACATCGAGTTTCGTGCCGGGGATCGGTTGATCGGGATCGCCGACGGTGTAACCGCGGAACTGAAGCAAGTAGAGGGATCCGACTTCGAGGTAAAACCCGAATGGACCGACCCCGGCGAATGGCCGGCGATCAAAGATCTGGAAATGCGGCTCGCCGCTGTCGGGATGATCGGCATTCGAAATCCCTATTTCGCGATGCACGAGGGGACCGCCCGCAACATCACCCAGGTCGGCGGCCGCGAGCTCGTGAACTTCTCATCCTACAACTATCTTGGTTTGTCCGGCGATCCGCGCGTGATCGCCGATGTCGAAGCGGCGATCCATCAATATGGCACCTCGGTGTCCGCATCCCGGGTTGCCTCTGGACAACGTCCTTTCCACGTGGATTTGGAGCGAGAGCTTGCGGTATGCCAGGGGGTCGAAGACTCCTTGGTGTTCACCGCCGGGCATGCCACCAATGTGACCACCATCGGCCATTTGTTTGGTGCAAACGACCTGATTCTCCACGACGAGCTGATCCACGATTCCGCATTGCAGGGGATCAAACTCTCCGGAGCGGCGCGCCGGGCGTTCAAACACGATGAACCCGCACACCTCGAAAACCAGCTTAAACAGCTGCGAAAACACTATGAGAAGGTGCTGATCATCGTCGAAGGCGTGTATTCCATGGACGGGGACATCTGCGATCTTCCCGCCTACATCGCGCTGAAGAAGAAGTATGGAGCGCTATTGATGGTGGACGAAGCCCATAGCTTCGGGATCATCGGCAAGACCGGCTGCGGAGCGAGAGAGCACTTCGATATTCCCGGATCGGACGTCGATCTGTGGATGGGAACCCTTTCAAAGAGCCTCGCCTCCTGCGGCGGCTGGATCGCAGGCTCGGCGCGATTGATCAACTATCTGCGATATACAGCTCCCGGATTCATTTATTCGGCAGGCCTCACCACCGCAAATGGTCAAGCAGCTTTATCATCCCTACGACTGATGTTGGCGGAGCCGGAACGCGTCGACCTTCTTCAGCGCAATGCCCGCTTTTTCCAATCCGCGCTGGTAGAACGCGGAGTGGATACCGGCCCCGCAAAGGGAGGTTCGGCGGTCGTTCCCGCGGTCACCGGCAACTCGATGCACGCGCTGATGTTGTCGCAGCGGCTGCAGGATCAGGGCATCAATGTTCAACCGATCGTCTACCCTGCGGTGGCCGACGATGCCGCACGGTTGCGGTTTTTTATTAGCTCGACCCATACGATGGATCAGCTCCGTTGGACAGCGGATCGGGTGGCCGAGACCTTGAGATCCGTCAGAACTGAGGTCCCTGCCCCTTGACACTCGCCAAAGCCGGTAGCATATAAAGCCCTCTTTTCGGGGTGCTCTATGTTCGAAGTTTTGATTGTGGTCGTGTGCTTGGTCGGCATTGTGGTGTTTGCATCCGCCGCCAATGTGGTTCTGCCCAAAGGCCAGGGTCGCTAGACTCGGGTTTTTTGCCTTCCCGCTCCCGACAGCTGCTACACTGGGTCCGGAGGCGCACGTGCGCTTGTGGATGGTATTGTTAGCAGGCTGCCCGTACATTGGCGATCAAAGCGCCGATATCGACGGAGATGGGCGTGTCGGCGAGGAAGACTGCGTGGAGGGGGACGCGAATGTGTACGCGAACGCCGAAGAACGCTGCGATGGCCTGGACAACGACTGCAACGGCAGCATCGATGACAACCCGGTCGACATCGGAACGTGGTACCTGGATCAAGATTTAGACGGCTTCGGGGCTGGAGATCCGGTCCTTGCGTGCGAGGGTCCCGACGGCCGGGTGACAACTCCCGGCGACTGCAATGACGATCTCGCCGAAGTCTACCCAGGTGCGGAACAATGCGGCGATCACATCGCCGACAACGACTGCGATTCGGCGGACGATGAATGCCGATGGATCGGCAGCTACCCCAGCGAACACCAAGCTGCAGTCGCCGTTCCGGAAGCGAGTTTTGCGTACGGCTACTCCGTAGGCGTGATGGACATGAATGCCGATGAAATCCCCGATCTCCTGATCAGCGATCCGTATTCCAGCAATACGGGCGAGCTCTACTTTGTGCGCGGGGATGGCGATCGAACGTTTCGGGCACCGACACTCTACGATTTGAACACCGGAGAGCTTGGGTCGCTCGGAGCGGCCATTTGCGCAAATGTCGACTTCACTGGTGACGGGCAACCGGATGTGGCGGTCGGCGCGCCCTCCTACGGTTACGATGGGAAGGTTCTGTTGGTTGACGACCCGGTCGCGGGCGAGTTTTACACAATTCAAACCGGCAATGAGGGCAACGCTTTTGGCGCCTCCTTGGCCCGCGTTCAGATCGACGGCGAACCACGACTAGTCGTGGGAGCCCCCGGGCAAAGCACTGAATTCGGAGGCGCGTCCGTCGTCTACGTGTTGTACGATTTGATCACCGGCGCCTCCGGTGCGGTTCTGAACGCACGAACGCTGCTAAGCGACGAATACTCCCTTGGAACCAGCGTCGTTGGCCTCAATCATCCGGATTCCAACACCGGCCGCATCGCATTCGATGGACGAGCGTCGAATGACCAAAAGGTGTGGATTCTCCCCGCCGATGGCGAGCAGCAGGTATTCTTGGACGACGGGGTGTCCGAAATTCCGGGCGCCTGGGAGATCACTTTTTTTCCGCTCTCCAGTTACTGGCTTTATCTCGCCAATGCGGGGGATTTGGATGGCGACGGTTTTGAGGACCTCGCGGTGGGCGATCTGGAAAACGGCACCATTTGGTTGTTTTCCCTTTCCGGCGAAGGTGGCACGATTTCGCCCGACGATGCTTGGGCGTCCATCACTTTGGAAGGCGTTGAACGCCTTGGGCTCTTTGTACAGGCGATCGACCTGGATGGGGACGGAGCCACCGATCTCGCGGCCGCCAAAATCAACGAAGACGACGAAGACTACCCGGCAGAGGTGGTGGTGATGTACGGCCCGTTCACCGCGGGAGAACACAACTTCAGCGGCGTGCCGTCGGCCAACCTGGGCGAAAACGTGTTCGTTCACCCCTTGGGCGATGTCGATGGGGACGGCTTCGACGACCTCGCGACCTCGCGAATGCTGGTCGAAATGCAGGACGACGGCAGCGACCTGTCCCTCACGGTTCATTTCGGGTACGGCAACTGACCTCGGACCGATGTGGTATGCTCGAGGGGTGGAGGTTCGGGTGATCGGGGTTTGGTGGGCATTCACCGCGATGGCTTGGGCGTGCGACCGGCCCGCGCTCACCGCGGAGTTGGCCGAAACCCTGGAAAATGCTGACCGTTCGTTCGCTACCATGGACGCCAAAGGGTTCCTTTCGAACATGGTAGTGGCCAACGACGAGTTGGCCTGTTTGCGCACGCCACTCACCCCCGACCTGGCGACCCAATACCATCGATTACTGGCGCTCGATGCCTACTTTCACAAAGACGAACTCGGCACCATTCAGGCATTGACGGCGATGGTCGCCGTCGACCCAGACGCGGATTTGGACAAAAGCGTAGCTCCCGAGGGACATCCCCTACGTCGCCATCTCGAAACCGCGCGCACCACCGATGCCAAAGCCACCGATGCCTTGCCCAAAGCGGAGGGACATCGTTGGTGGATCGACGGCAGTGTCGCCGACCGATACCCTATGGAGCGGCCCTTTGTTCTTCAACACGAGCAAGACGGTGAAATCCAGCAAAGTACTCACATTTCCGCGCACGCACCGCTTCCAGACTGGACACGGGTAGAGACCATCATCGTCCCCCCGGTGATTCACACCAAGGTCAAGAAGCCTTTTAAGAAGTCTTCCATCCCAATCTTTGCAGCAGCGGGTGCGACCGCACTCCTGGCCGGCGGCGCCTACGGATATGCCTGGACCCAGCGCGATGGGTACTTTGAACAATCTACAAATCCCGAGGATCGGCCTGGGCTTCGGGCTCGTGCTAACGGGGCCACCATTGCCGCAGGCGCTTTGGGGGGCGTGGCGATCGGATTGGGCAGCATCGGTTTGGTGATCGCTTGGTAGAAGAGGGCCGAAAGTACCAGGTCCTTGGAGCGATTGGGCGCGGTGGATTTGGCAAGGTCTACCAAGCAGAAATGCGCGGTGAGCAAGGTTTTTCGAAGCTGGTCGCGCTCAAAGTGCTCAATTCCACTGAGCAAGAATCGCCCGATGTCGCTCGGCGGCTTCGCGATGAAGCCCGGCTGTTGGCGCAGGTTCACCATCGTGCCGTTGCCAAGGTCGATCTCCTGGTGCGACTCGACGGCCGGTGGACCATCGTCATGGAATGGATCGACGGCACCGATCTGCGCAGGCTTTTGGACCGCGGCCCCATTCCGCTGGGACCCGCGCTCGAAATTGCCGCGGAGGTGCTCCAAGCATTGGCTGCCGCCTGGGAACAGCCCGGACGCGACGGTCAGCCGTTAAACTTGCTTCATCGCGACGTTAAGCCGTCCAACATCCTGCTCACCCCCGACGGAACAGTAAAGCTGCTTGACTTTGGCACCGCCACCGCCAATGTGCCCGATCGCGAGGCCGAGACCACCAGCGTTGGCTACGGCACCCTCGATTATATGGCCCCTGAACGCCTCGATTTCCGCAATGCACCAGGGTCCGATGTGTATTCGGTGGGGTCCGTGCTGTACGAATGCCTTTGCGGCACACGTCTGGGGAGAACGTCCGCAAACCCTGCTACCCACGCGGAACTTCTCGCGGGCGCCGTCGAGCGACTCACCTTTGAGGGCTGCGTCCCGGAGCTCGTAGCTCTGATCGCCTCGATGCTGGCCTACTCCCCCGACGATCGTCCGAGCGCACGATTGGCCGCCAGCCGCGTGCGAGAACTCCAGCGGATCGCGCGGGATTCTTGGTTGTCCGACTGGGCGCGGGAGGCGGTTCCACCGCTGAGGGTCACCCCGCAGGATGACGGTGATCCCTGGGTAGGAGCTACCCTTCTGGAAACCGGCACCATTCCCCGACCGGTCGAGTCCGGCACCATGGCGCGCCCGCGCACCCCTGTGCCCACAAAAACCCGGTCCCGGGACAAGAAGTCTAGCTCCTTCCTTCAATGGTTCGCCTTCGGAATGGCGGTGCTGGCGGGCGCACTTCTGATGGTGCTCGTCGGTATGAGCCTTCTCGCCCTTCTTTTGAAGCCACCAACGGAGCACGTGGTGGTGATCCCCGATCCACCACCGCCCGTGATCGTCGACCCTCCCGTGTTTCATCCGCCGACACCGCCGGATACCGCAGATCCCGTCGAAGATACCGCGGCGGTCGCGGATACCGGTCCGGCGGTCGCCCCCGAACCCAAACCCAAGAAATTTCGGCTCAAAGTCACCGGTGACGCCGAAAAAGTCGAGTTGGTGAACGGCACTCGAACTTTCTCCGCCGGCTCGATCCCCGCAGGGGAATACACGGTGATGGCCACCTTTGGCGGCGGCGCACCCGTGGCAGCCGGAAAGATAAACTTACAGGCGGATCTGACGCTGAAGTGCACGGCCGGTTTTGACCGTTGCGAGCCGGTCGCGCCCTGACCATTTAGTAAAGTGCTTGACCATCACTGGCAGAGATCGAGCACCAGCGCTTCGAAAACATGCCGATCCCCCGCCCGATGGCGGTTCATCGCCCGGTTTGCACGTGCAACCTTCTCGAGGGTCGCAGCCGAACCCGCTGGTTTTTCTCCGAGACCGGCTCGAATGCGAGGCACAATTTCGCTCCGAACGCCGGTCCCTGCGAGCGCGCCGCGAATGTCCCCATCGGATCGACCCTGCACCACCAGCTCTGACACCTGAAGTACAATTCGAAGCTGCCACATCACCTGCGCGAGCAAGGCATGCGGCGCCTCCCCTTCCTCCAACAACCGATACAACGCCGCCAACGCCAGCCGCGCGTCCCGGGCCGCAATTCCTGTGGTCAAATCCCAACGATCCGCTTCGGCCAGCACGGAGCATGCGGCGTTCAGCGCTTCGGCCCCTAAGACCTTAGCATCACCCGCATACAAGGCGATCTTCTCCACCTCCATCGCAATCCGACCCAGGTCCTGTCCGACCAGTTCCACCAACAGCTGCGCTTCCAACTGACCCAGGTCTTTACCCAAAAGAGCTGCTTGTTGGCGCGCAAACGTGGCCGGCGGCACCAGGCCAACGTCCACCTTCCGCACGGTTTCCACCTTTTTCAGCAGCGCCGAAAACCGCGCCGACCAATTGCTGCCCCCTTTCTTGACTTTGGGGTAGGACGCGCCCGATGCGATCAACAATGTGCTCGGCGAAGGTTCCTCGATGTAAGCGAACAATGCCGCCCAGAACGCGTCGTCGGCCTGCTCGATGTCCTTGACGACCACCACCCGAAGATCGGCCATCATCGGCAACGTCCGCGCAGTCGCCAAAGCAGCGACGCAACCGGCGTCCGCTCCGTGGTAGCTGGAAAAGTTGAACGCGGGGGGACCACAGCGCGATTTACCCCAGGCGACGAGCTGTTCGACCGATCGGTCCAACAGAATTCGTGCCTCGCCCATGAGGAGCCAGGTGCGAATGCCTTGGGTGAGGTCGTTTTCGACGCCATTCATGATCGCCGTCTTACACTGGTTTGCCCGCCAGGGCGACCCCTCGGAGCCCCCTTCTAACGCCAGTGGCGAGCCGCCCTACAATGCGCTAACTGGTTCGCCCGATGTGAGGGCGCCTATGACCCCTTTGTTGCTTGCAGCGTCCATTTTCTTCGCCGATGCTTGGGCTGCGCCCGAAGTCGCCACGGAGAAAGCCGAAAAGCCTCCCCTGCGCCATGAGATCAGCTTTCGTGGCCGGATGATGGGCGCCCCAAAGTCGATTTTGGACATTTGGTACACCGACAAAGCGGACGCCGAGGAAGACGGCGTGGACTGGCCGGTCGAGGACCCGCGCCCCGATATTAAGGGGTATACGCTAGGTCTCGAGTACACGATAAAAAGCAAAAACACCAACGGCATCTTCTACTTCGATTATTTCGATTCGACGATGACCCACGGCTATTTCGACGACCGCGATGAGGACGATACGAGCGGCGAAACCACCGGCAACGACTACCACGATGGTCACTATCTCGCGCCGACCAAGAATTTTGGGTTTGTCACCTTTGGCGCCGATTTTGCCTACGAAATCCACATGGTGCGCACCGAAAACACGAAGGGGATCTTCGGTTTATCGTTGCTCCCAGGCGCAGGACTCGGCTTGATGGTGGTCACCGGCCACTTGGACCAATGGAAGCCCGACGACCTGGTAGAAGGTCAGGATGAATCCGTTGGATCCGCATATGTGAAGTACTACAACGGCCAGGAGCCGGACGTGGAAGTGGCCATCCCGCCCGTGTTGCCGATGGTGGACATCAATCTGTCGCTGCGCATGAATTTCGCCAATCGAATCGTGCTTCGGTTCGAGGGCGGCCTACACAACATGTTCTACTATGGCGCCACTGCGGGCGTGATGTTCTGATCGCGCTGGCGCCCTTTCCTTATCTGCGATACATTGTCCCGCCTCAACGCCACCGGTCGCGGTAGAGCGTCCCATTCAGGAGCAACCCCCTTGATTCTGGTCACCGTTCGCGAAAATGAGCCATTCGAAAAAGCCCTCCGTCGTTTCCGCCGAAAGGTGGAGCGTGAAGGGATCCGCAAGGACATCAAGAAGAATAGCTTCTACCTGAAGCCAGGTGAGAAGCGTCGGCTCAAGCAGCGTTTGGCCGAAAAGCGTCGCCGTAAGGCGCTTCGTCGTGCCGCGCGCCGCGCGCAGCGCACCGGATCCAGCCCCGCTCCTCGCCAAGAGAAGCCGGTCGGCATGGACCGCCCTCAGTACAGCTGAGCTGCAGTAGCGGATAAAAAGCCGGCCCTAGGCCGGCTTTTTTGTTTATCGGCCCGTCCAGCGGCGACTCGCCTGGATGTACCCTCGTCTACCGCAAACGCTTGCCCCGCTGAACAGCCGCGCGATCCTCCGGAGTGACCGCGCGCTTGTCGTCCAAGAAGAGCAGTTGTTGTGCGGCAACCTCCCTTTCGTTTGCCGGGAGGGCATAATAGGCGATCAGGTCCGCACGCCGCGAAAGATCGGTCGGATCCGCGCTTACGGCCGCAACAAAGTACTTTCCCGCCGCCCCATAGTCGGGGGGATCGGATACCGAAGCGAGCAATGCGCGCGTCCAATCGGTGCGGCCATCCGCATCGCCGGCAGCTTCATTCAGAGCTTCAATCCTGGGTACATCCAAGCGTGTCGCCTCTGGACCGAGAGCAATGCTCCATTGCGCCCACGCCAAAGCGGCCCAGGAAAGGCACGGCTGCTCCGCCGGCGGCAGCCCGGTAACGGCCTCCGAAAAGGTCGCGAGATCCCTCTGAAGCATAGCCGGTTCGACACTGAGACAAGCGATCGCGTGCCCCCGGGCATCGGCGAAGGCGCTCAGTGCTTCTCGTCGATCTTCCGCTGCAAACGCCTGACCTACCCGAAGCCGCGCCAACCGCCACAACACGCCGGGTTCACGCGGCTGCCGCGCAAAGGCCGCATCCAGCGCCGAAACCACGGGATCAAATCCGTCCGACCCTCGGTTTTCCCAAGCTTGATCGCTATTTTTCAGGAGCGCTTCGACCTCCGCGGCCGCATCCAGCTCTCCCCGACGCGGGCAGGCAAACAACATCAGCCACCACATCGGTCCTCCCCGAGGTACATAGCCGATGGAGGGGCGATTGGGTGGTCCGCATCGGGATCTGAGCGGCGCGTGGGGCGCCCTAACCAAAGATCCCGTGGGAGTTTTACTTCCCGCGGCCGCACTGCTGTTGATCGACGTCGCGGTGACGACGATCGCTCCCCTGCCCACGGCGACCCCCGCTTTTGCGGCCGCCATCGCCATTTGGCTCGCGCTCCGCAGTGTGGTGCGCACCAGCCTGCGGCTGTCGATGCTGCGGGCGGGCGCGCGAGCCCTCGAAGAACAGCCACAGATTCGTTGGAACTCCTGGATTTCCCTATGGTTGGTCGACACCGTGCGAGGCACCGCAGCCACCGCCGTCGCCGCCGCCGTCTTCGTCCCCACAGCGCTGATGATCACGTGGTTGTTCCGCCACCAACTTCAGGTTCTCGCGGGTTTGGTGATCGCAGTGGCTGCCCTGTTGGGGTTGCTCCTGTGGTTGATCGCGCGCGCCATTTTTGCACCCGCAGTCTCGGAAGTGATACTGGGAAAAGGCCCTTTTCGGGCTCTGATCGATGGTGTGACGCTCGGCAAGGGACAATTTCCGGCGATCGGCGTGTTGATCGTCGCGGGCGATCTGGCGACCGGCCTCGGTGGCGCCTTGTGCGGCGCTGGGGCGCTCCCGGGTTATCCGATCACGGATCTCGCGGTATTGCACCGCACTCTCTCCCTTCACAAGGAGCGCGCGAATGTTCCGACTGGATAGCTCGCTTTTCGTTGCTCTGGTGGCCTGCACCACCCCCGCCGACTCAGCCGCCGGCACCACCGAGGAGGCCCCTGCGGTGGAAGGAGAGATCACCCTCGTCAAAGCCGATGTTCTTCGCAATCGGCTGACCGCGCCCGGAGAGAAACCGCGCGTCTACAACTTTTGGGCCACTTGGTGTGGACCGTGCGTTCATGAGCTTCCCACCTTGAAAAAGTTTGCCGCGGCGCACCCCGAAGTCGAGGTGGTCCTGGTGAATGTCGACGTCCCCTCCCTCCGAAAGTCCAAGGTCGAGCCGTTCATCAAGAAGCACGACCTCAAAGCGCTTCAACACTGGCAGATCGACGATCCCGATCCCGCGCGGGTGCTGATCACCGCCGCACCGAATTGGCCCGACATGATTCCGGTGACCTATGCGGTGCTTCCCGACGGCACCATCG
>SXGS01396398.1_pt1 | contig 11440 bp, 4 predicted proteins | sample 3174681 | NCBI WGS metagenome assembly SXGS01 (sample SAMN11356861, study PRJNA531348) | freshwater metagenome | isolation source: freshwater sample F1-80 | place: China: Fuxian Lake, Yuxi | collected 2017-12-25 | reverse complement strand
GGCGATGGCCGGCGGTTTGAATTGCGGCCGCCGCGATTGTCAAAGCGGCGTCTTTCCTATGTCGCTTTCTTCGGCACTCTGTTGTTGTGCTTGCTGATTCCCTTGTCGCAGGATTTGCTGGGCTATCCGGCCAAGCCGCCAGTGGCCGTGAAAGGCCAACCGCCCGTAGTTGATGTGCAGGAACATGTGGTACGGAATATATCGACCAAGCTCCTGCCAACGTTAAATCCCGGGCCGGTGTCGCGTGCCCACCAGAATTTTGGTGACGATTGCCGAGCGTGTCACGAGCAGCCTTTCATTCAGGTACAGGATAGGGCGTGTATCGCGTGCCACAAATCGATCAAGGAGCATGTGCCGGTTGCAGACTTGACTGGGACCAAGGGGCACGCGTTTCGCGACATGCGCTGTGCGGAGTGTCATCGTGACCATAAAGGTATACAGATGGCGCCACGTTCGCAGGAGCAATGCGCAGATTGTCATCGTGATGTGACCGCTGTAGCTGCGAAGGCGAAATCGGGAAAAGTGTCCGATTTCGCCGATGGCCACCCGGAGTTCCGGTTGTCGTTGCTGGATGCGAACAAGCCCGACGCGGCGCCGACGCGTGTCCGCATGACACAGCCAGCATCCAAGGACATGGTGGAACGTTCCAATTTGAAGTTTGACCACAAGCTTCACATGGATCCCGCAGGGGTGCGAGATCCCAATGGCCGCATGGATCCCGCAGGCATGCGCGATGCCCAAGGTCGTCCCACGGTGCTGAAATGCAGCACGTGTCACCAGGTGAACGAAGGCGGCAGGCTGATCGCGCCAATATCGATGGAGAAGAACTGCCAAAGCTGCCACTCGCTGGCGTTTGAGCCCAAGATCACCAGCCGTCAAGTCGTGCACGGTGATGAAGCGCAGATCGCTACTATGCTGCGAGAGTTTTATGCTCGCCTGGTGTTGGGAGACATACCGCCTGATGTCAGTCCACCGCTGGATTTGCCACGCATGCGTCCTGGTGCAGAAATGGCGTTCCCGGAGCGCATACAAGCCATGCAAGTTGCCGATCAGAAGGCCATTTCAGTTTTGCGTGAGCTATTCGATACCCGCAAGGTTTGTGTGACTTGTCATGAAGTTACAAGTACTGGGGGTAGCGTGGGATGGCGAGTCGCGCCAGTGCGCGTGGCGAAAGTGTGGATGCCGCAAGCGATATTTAGTCATGCAAAGCACAAGAACGAAGATTGCACCAAATGCCACGACATTGCGAAATCAACTTCTTCCAGCACGATTGCCATGCCCAGCGTGAAGGTTTGTCAGGAGTGTCATGCTGGCGCGGCGCCAGTGAACGGCAAGGTAACGTCGGATTGTGGCATGTGCCATAAATTCCATGCGGGACGGGACTATTGGAACGCTGAGTTGCAGGCACAAACGCTACCTGGAGGAAAAAAATGAGGTGGTGGTTTGGGTGGGCTGCGGTCTCGATTGGACTAGCGTTGACTGGCTGTGGCGGCAGCGCGGGGGGTGACGGCGGTCCGACAGTGGCAGGTGCTTCTTCGGTCTCAGCGACGGGCGTGCCAGTGTCCTGTGCAGGTGGTTGTGCGGCATCGACACCTACTGCGCTAACGATAGCGGATGTCAATCGCGTGTTGAGTCAAGCCGTGCAAGAGGCGCAGGCGCGCGGAACACCTGGAACCATTGCTGTGGTGGATCGTTCGGGTAATGTGCTGGCGGTATTCAAAATGACTGGTGCGGCGGCAACTTTTACCATTACCAGCGGTCGGGGTGTGGTGGGTGGTCTTGAGGGTGTCAGCATCGTACCGTCGGAGTATGCTGCTATCAGTAAGGCGATCACCGGTGCGTATTTGTCCTCCGAGGGCAACGCGTTTTCAACGCGTACGGCCAGTCAGATTGTGCAGGAAAACTTCAATCCTGGTGAAATTGGCTCACCGGGCGGGCCCCTGTTTGGCGTGCAGTTTTCATCTTTATCCTGTTCTGACGTAGTTGCCAACGCGGGCAGTGTGGGGCCGAAGCCGACACCGTTGGGCCTCTCTGCCGATCCGGGTGGCCTTCCACTCTATAAGAATGGCATTGTTGTTGGTGGTATCGGTGTGATCGCCGATGGCGTCTACGGTCTTGATTTAAATATCAACGATATCGATTTCAATGTGGATGAGCTGATTGCGATTGCTGGTAGCAGTGGATTTGAGGCTCCCGCGAATCGCCGTGCCGACCGAATAACGGCGGATGGCCGCACATTCAGATATGTGGACTCGGAGGCTGTGGCGTCGAATCCTTCGGCAGCACCGCCGGTGCCGGGCGGTGGTGCCCTGATAACTGTAGCCACTTATAAGCCTGTGGCAGCAGTGACCGCTGGAGTGGCGTTCAGCACTGTTGCTTCCGGGTTTCGCTTGGATACCACTACGCCCGCGTTCGCAGGTCTAAACGCCTATGTGCTGGATAATGGTGGAGGTGTGAACCGATATCCGCCGACGGCAGGCACCGATGGCCTTATGACAGCAGCAGAGGTCGCGCGTATCTTGGCCGAAGCCATTAAGATAGCCAATCGCGCACGTGCCCAGATTCGGCAGCCGCTAGGCTCTGCCGCACAAGTCACGATTTCCGTAATCGATACCAATGCGGAAATTGCCGGTGTCGTGCGCACACCGGATGCTCCTGTGTTTGGCACGGACGTATCCGTGCAGAAGGCAAGGGCGGCGCTCTTGTTTTCAAAGATGAATACGGCCGCCGTGTTAAATGCTATCCCATTCGCTGCGTCTCCTGCGCCGCTGCAACCGAACACAGCGCTTGGCACCTATGTTTCCAATATGCAGGGAGTCATCCCGGGCGCTCTGACAAATGGCATTGCCTACAGTAACCGAGCGGTGGGCAATATTGCCCGTCCTTTCTTGCCAGACGGCATTAATGGGGCAGGGCCGGGGCCTTTGTCTAAGCCCATCGGGTCTTGGAGTCCATTTGCGGTTGGTTTTCAATTGGACTTGGTAAGGGACAAGGTTGTTACCAATATTCTTGCGGGTACCAATACCGGGCCTTGTGCCACGATTCCAGGCTTTAACAGATTTAATGGAATACAGATATTTCCGGGGAGCGTGCCCATTTACCGTGGTAACCAACTAGTAGGCGCGATTGGCATTTCCGGTGACGGTATTGATCAGGATGACATGATTGCATTCCTTGGACTTGCTAATGCCGGAATAGCCTTGGGCACCGGAATCGGCAACGCTCCGCCCGCGCAGCGAGCGGATACTGTTACCGTGCCAGGAGGGCAGTTACGCTATGTCAGCTGCCCGGTCGCTCCTTTCCTCGATACGACGGCGACGAATGTCTGCAATGGAATTTAGTATGCCCCGCCTTCGCGCTGTTCAATCGCTTGCATTGGCCGTATCCCTCGCGTTGGCGGGTGGTGTAAGTGCGCAGGTGCCACAATCGGCAGTTAATCCGCCGCCAGAACCTTCAGCTGCAGATCATCATTTGCTCGACGCGTGGATGTCCCGCTTTGCGCCCGCTTTTTCCAGTGCCTCGGATGCGCGTTTCCTCTTGCAAGTTGAAGTTCGGGAAGTATTGATTTACGACAAGCCCAGCACGGGGGCGTTGGTCATCGGCCGGCTGGAACAAGGGATCGAAGTTGAAGCCGATTTGAAGACTGGCGAGTGGTTTCGTATCAAGCGGGCTGTGGGTGACGAAGGGTGGGTCTTGAACTCGACGGTTGCCACGGGGCAAGCGTTGGCAGTAAGGCCATTCCCGGCAGATTTCCGTTTGGCGTACGAGGCAGGAGCTGCAGATCCGCGCGCCAAGCAATCCTTGCCAGCCGGTAAAGTCGCGGCGCAGGCAGAACCGGGATTGCAGAGGCAGCGACCACAGGGTTCAACAATTGAGCCGCGTTTTCCGCTGATCGATCCCTCGCGCGTTGAGCCTCCGTCTCCGCTGTTCCGAAGTGAAGAAATACCCATACCGGATCGTTGGCGTTTGGTAAAGGCGCTGGGTTTACTCCCTTACAAGCTGATCGATCCCTACAATCCTAATGTGCTCAAGGGTGATTTGCCCGTACTCGAAAAGGAACTTGGCAAGGATTGGTTCTTTAATCTTCAGGCGGTGTCCGACACCTTGTTTGAGGCCCGTCGGCTGCCTACGCCGACCGGCGCCCAATCCACGCTGAATCCGGGGTCTAACTTTACATTTGGCCGTGGCCGGCAGACTACGTTCGCGGAAACCGGCATTCTCAGTCTGGCGCTCATCAAGGGTAATACTACCTTCCGTCCGCCCGACTATGAATTCCGCTTTGTACCGGTATTCAACTTCAACCGCACCATGACGCAGGAACTGCGGGCAATCAACATCAATCCCGCCAAAGGGCCTGATCGTAATGATAATTTCGTAGGGGTCCAGGAGCTCTTTGCTGACAAGCACTTGCGCGATGTGTCGACTCGCTACGATTTCGATAGCCTACGCGTGGGTATACAGCCGTTCAACGCGGATTTCCGTGGGTTTTTGTTTCTGGATCAACCTTTCGGCGTGCGCTTATTCGGCATACGTGACAATAACAAGTGGCAGTACAATGCAGCTTGGTTCCGGCGATTGGAAAAAGATACGAACAGTGGCCTGAACGATATAGGTAAACGGCTGCGCGCAGACGATACCTTCGTCTTTAATCTCTATCGTCAAGATTCGTTCAATCAGCTTGGGTTTACGTCGCAAGGAATCATTCTTTACAACCGGAATCGCGAGGGTGATCGTCCGAGTTTTTACAATGCCAATGGTTTTCTTGAACGTCCTGCGATTTTCGGTGCAGGCAGGCCGCACAATTACGACGTAACCTACCTCGGATATAACGCCGACGGACACCTAGGCCGGTGGAACGTAACCGCTTCAGCCTACTATGCAATCGGCCGTGATGAGCGTGGAATGATTTCGGGGCGCCGGGAGAGGATCAATGCGACTTTCGGCGCTCTTGAAATCTCACGTGATTTTGATTGGATTCGTGTGCGCGCGAGTGGGCTTTACGCCTCAGGCGACAAGGATCCGTTCGACGGCAAGGCACAGGGCTTCGACTCCGTGCTGGAGAATCCGCAGTTCGCCGGTGCGGATACCAGCTACTGGATACGTCAGGCTGTTCCCTTGATTGGTGGCGGTGGCGTTGCCCTGTCCATGCGTAATGGTGTGCTACCGTCTTTACGTACTTCGCGCGAATTCGGGCAATCAAACTTCACCAATCCTGGACTGCGTTTGTTTGGAATCGGAGCCGATTTCGATGTGAAGCCGACGTTACGCGTGATTAGTAACGTTAACTATTTGGAATTTGACAATCTTTCTTCACTGGCGGTACTGCGTAACCAGAGAATTAGCAGCACCCGGATAGGCTTGGATGTATCCGCTGGAGTGCAATACCGGCCATACTTTACGCAAAATGTGGTTATAAACGCATCCGTAGGCGCCCTTTTCCCTTCGAAGGGACTGAAGGAAATCTACGGGAATTCGTTTGATTCCACGCAGTATTCGGCGCTGCTCAATATGCTGTTGACGTTCTGAAGCTGAACAACTGATGCGTATACTAGCCGCCCTTTTGTTGCTGTTTGCTGCCTCCATTGTCAGTCTGGCTAATTCGCCTACGACTCCCCTCGGTTCAGAACCGGCAGTAAGTCCCCCTGCGCCCGAAAAGCAATCGCAAACAGATGCCGATAAGAAATCGTCGGGATGCATGACATGTCATACAGCGACCGATCGTCATACCATGCATGCAAACCCAGCGGTGGTTCTGGGCTGCACGGATTGCCACGGTGGTAACCCTTCCGTCGAGAAAATCGCGGGATCGGATTACAACAGTAAAGACGAGCAAGCCCATAAGAATTACCTGTCAGCCATGAATAGAGCGCACGTATTGCCGCGCTATCCCATGGATTGGAATACGCCTGCATCAGCAAACCCGGAAAACACCTATACCCTGCTAAATCGCGAAAGCCCGGCGTTCGTACGTTTCATCAATCCGTCGGACTATCGGGTAGCGCGGGAGTCGTGTGGTGCCTGCCATTTGCCGGTCATTCAGGCTGCCGAGCGCAGCCTGATGGCGACTGGCGCAATGTTGTGGAATGGTGCAGCGTATAACAATGGCATATTGGACGACAAGCGGGGGCTACTCGGCGAGGTTTATACCAGTAAAGGCGAGCCTGCAACGATCAAGAATCCGGTCGAGCCAACCGAATGGATGAAACAAAAAGGTGTACTAGCTCAGTTGTTTCCGCTCCCGGCTTGGGAGACTATTCCGCCTGGGGATGTCTTCAGGGTCTTTGAGCGTGGCGGCCGTGTCATCAGCAGTCAGTTTCCCGAGGTGGGTATCCCGAATAGCGCGGGCAAACTGCAGGTCTTGGACGAGCCTGGCCGGCCGGATATCAAACAGTCGAATCGCGGACCAGGCACGGGAGGACGTATCGCTGTTCCAGTGATCAACATCACAAAGACTCGCCTGAACGATCCTCTCATGTGGTTTCTCGGCACTAACGATCAACCCGGTGACTACCGCTCTTCGGGCTGTGCCAGCTGCCACGTCGTCTACGCAAACGATCGAGATCCTGCGCGCTCTGGTATTTATGCCAAGTACGGCAACGATGGTAAATCCGTCACGGCAGATCCAACGATTCCCAAAAACCGTTCGGGGCATCCTCTGAAGCACGAGTTCACGCGTTCCATCCCGTCATCGCAGTGCATGATATGTCACATGCATCAACCGAATATATTCGTGAACAGTTTTTACGGCTTTACCATGTGGGACTATGAGTCCGATGCTCCGTCAATGTGGCCTGAGAAGCAGCGCTATCCTACCGACGACGAGCGGCGCAAGATTTTGGAACGTAATCCTGAAGGAGCGGCTATTCGCGGAAAATGGAGCGATCCGGAATTTCTTAAGGAAGTTTCCAAACTTAATCCTACGCTGAAAGACACCCAGTTTGCGGATTACCACGGCCATGGCTGGAACTTCCGAGCCATATTTAAGCGAGATCGTAAGGGTACTTTGCTCGACAAGGATGGCAATCCCGTTTCGGATAATGATCCCAAAAAGTTTGATCCCGCCAATCCTAAAAAGGCGGTGCACCTGACTTCAATTCATCTGGACATCGGTATGCATTGCGCGGATTGTCACTTCGGACAGGACTCGCACGGCAATGGCCATATCTACGGGGAGGTCGCAGCGGCGATAGAAATCGAGTGCTCAGATTGTCACGGTACTGCGAGCCGCTATCCCACGCTGTTTACTTCCGGTCCGGCCGCGCGGCCCGGCGGCACTGACATGAGCCTGATGCGTACACCCGATGGCCGCAAGCGATTCGAGTGGCGAAACGGAAAGCTGTTTCAGCGCTCCGTAATGTTCCCCGAGAAAGAGTGGGAAATGTCGCTGGTCAAGGATACGGTCAATCCCAAGCATCCGGAATACAATGCCAAGGCCGCCCGTGCGAAAACCGTAGCAACAGGTGATTTTGACAATTATGCCCAGCGCTGGGGATTGGGCGTGCCTGAGAATAAGCGTGCGCACGGAGATGACAAGATGACCTGTCAGACCTGCCATACATCCTGGACGACAAGCTGCTCAGGCTGTCATTTGCCCATCGAAGCGAACGAAAAGACCGAGCGGCATCACTATGAAGGCGGCTTCACTCGTAATTACGCGACCTATAACCCGCAGGTAGTGCGCGATGACATGTTCCACCTTGGCCGCCATGGGCCGGTCAAAGGCGACTTTTCCAAAGGAAAGTTTCCGGAAGTGGGGAAAGTTACGCCGATACGCTCATCTTCGGCGCTGGTGTTGTCATCCACGAATGCCAATCGCGAAAAAATCTATATCCAACAGGCACCGGTCGCAGCAAGTGGTTTTTCCAGTCAGGCGTTTGCCCCGCACTATCCTCACACTGAGCGCAAAGTCGAAACGAAGACGTGCACAGATTGTCATCTTTCCGCAGACCAAGACAACAATGCCATCATGGGGCAGTTGTTGTTACATGGCACGGGCTATATCGGATTGCTTGGCTACAACGCCTGGTTAGGTGAAGAAAGGCACATAGAGGCTGTGCAGGTCACCGAATGGGAAGAGCCCCAGGCGGTCATTGGCAGTTACCTGCATCGTTATGCCTACCCTGACTGGTACGCGGGACACCTGAAATCCAACCGGGAGTTGAAGGAAGCACACGATCACCGAACAGCGGGACGCGCTGCCTGTGTTCAATTGCGTGGCGAGTATTTGTACGTGTCTGAAGGCGCTGGCGGTATGCGTGCCTACGACGTGGCGTCGATCGCAAACAAGGGAATTTCACAGCGTATTATTACAGCGCCTTTCTCAAAACTCGGTCATAACACGCATATCCCCAGCAAGAATGCCACTTGCGTTGCTTTACCCACCACGCAGCCGATCGCTCCGTTCAAGAATCAGGGTGAGAAGATGCGCAAGCATAATCAGGAGCAGCCATTCCATCCGATATATAACTATGCAGTGATAACCGATTCGGAAGAGGGATTGATCCTGGTGGATGTAAATACCTTACAGGATGGCGAGCCACGCAATAACTTCCTTAAACGTGCGCTGACTTGGGACGGCAACGGTGCATTAAAAGGTGCGCGGCACATAACGTTGGGGGGGGCGTACGCTTACATCACAGCGACAGCGGGCGTTGTTATCGTCAATCTTTTTGATCCGCTTAAACCCAAGGTCGCGGCAGTGGTTCCGTTCAAGGGTGCCCGCTCTACCGCGCTGCAGTTCCGCTATCTGGCGGTCACTGACGACAGCGGATTGCGTATGGTTGATGTCACCATTCCCGAAAAGGCCAAAGTGGTGGCTTCGGCATTCGTGCCATTGGCTGATGCTGATCGTATTCATCTCGCACGCACCTATGCATACGTCGCGGGTGGCAAGGAGGGGCTGGCCATCATCGATATTGAGAAGCCTGAACAGCCCTTTGTTTATATGATGTATACCGCAAATGGCACACTGAACGACGTACGTGATGTGACGGTTGCCTCCACAAATGCATCAGCCTTTGCCTATGTTGCTGATGGCCGTAACGGCCTCAAGGTGATCCAACTGACGGCACCGGATACGCAACCCAAGTTTTATGGCTTCAGCCCCGATCCTAAGCCTCAAGTCGTGGCTTGGCGCAAGACCCGCTCACCTGCGCTTTCAGTGTCGCGGGCGCTAGAAAGAGACCGCGGTGTCGATGAGACAGGTGGCCAGGTGGCCGTCTTTGGACGCATCGGTTCCCGACCATTTAACCTCGAGGAACAACGAAAAATGTACCTCAAGCCCGATGGAACACCGTGGATGGTAAGAGACAACCCCGGACCTGCTCAGGTGAAGCCATGACCTCATGTCAAAGATTGCTCATGATGGTTGCGTTGCTGTTGCCAATGGCCTTGTCAACCCTTACACACAGTGCGCCCGCGTTTCCGCACTATTCCAATGACAAATCGTTGGGCGTTGGCAGTTGTGCCAGCAGTCTGTGCCATGGCGCAATAGAAACCTGGCGTGATTCCAACGTGTTCCAGAACGAGTATGTGACTTGGCAGCGCTCCGACAAGCATGCGCGGGCATATACGGTGTTGCTAAATGATAAGTCAAAGGACATAGCAAAGCGGCTGGGATTGCCCAAGCCGGCCCATGAAAGCGATGTCTGCCTTGATTGCCATACGCACAACCCCAAGCCGGCGCAACGTACACAGGGTTTTCAGATCGCAGATGGCATCGGCTGCGAGGCATGCCACGGCCCCGCTGAGCGGTGGGTCAGAAGCCATGTAGAGCCTAGTGCCACGCACGCTGGCAACCTGTCGCGCGGCATGTATCCGACAGAAGATGACGTGGCACGAGCACGGCTGTGTCTGTCTTGTCACTTAGGCACCAAGGATAAATTCGTCACCCACAAAATCATGGCCGCCGGACATCCGCGCATGAGCTTCGAGTTGGACACCTTCACGCAAATTGGCCCTGCCCACTTTCGCATCGATGCTGACTGGCAACGGCGTAAGGGCAATTGGAACGAAGTGCGTGCTTGGGCCATAGGGCAGGCGGTCGCTTCGCAGGAGTTGTTGGCCCTGCTTCAAGGTCCACGTGGCCGGGACGGATTGTTCCCGGAACTCGTATTGTTTGATTGCCACTCTTGCCACCATCCCATGGCGGATATGCGCAATACCGCAGCAAGGGTGGGCGCGGGTCCGGGTTTCATTAGGTTGAACGATGCCAATCTGTTGATGTTGCGGCAAATCGCACGCCGTGTGACGCCCGCCGATGCTGCAGTATTTGCTGAACATGTCGCGCGGCTCCATAAATCGGTTGCCAGTGGCACTGACGCGATGGCGCAGGCGCGCGTAGTCGAACAGTTGATTACGGCGATGATACCCAAGATACGTGCATACAAGTTTTCAGGTGACGATTTGAAATCAATCATGCTCGGACTGATCGACGATGGACTGGCCGGGCAATACGTCGATTACCAAGGCGCGGAGCAGGCAGTAATGGCCGTTCAGAGCATCGCCGACTTTATGGGCCGGCAGAATTTGCTCCGTACGCAATCGCTAAAGCCCACTATCCGGCGCTTGCTAGCCACCGTTTCGCAAGACGAGAAGTATCAACCTGCGGCATTCACCAAAGTCCTGCGCGAGCTGAAGACGAGCTTCGAGACGGGAGTGGCAAAATGAGCGACAGCGTACGTATTGCCATAGTAGGGTCGGGACCCAGTGGTCTGTCGTGTGCAGCGCATGCCGCGGAACTTAACGTTCCGCACATGTTGCTGGAAGCCGAAGAACATCTGTCACACACCATATTCCGCTACCAAAAGGGAAAGCACGTTATGGCGGAACCCGGTATTTTGCCTTTGCGCAGCCCGGTGACGTTCGGGGCAGGTAAACGGGAAGCCATTCTCGGCAAATGGGATGAAGAAACGGCGAAGTACAAGGTAAACGTCAAGTACCGTGCGGCAGTCACAGCCATTACCGGTAGCAAGGGCGCTTTTGAAATCAAGACTGCTGCAGGCGATACCGTCAAGGCTGAGAATGTGGTGTTGTGTATCGGCTTGCAAGGCAATCTTCGCAAGCTGGGCGTGCCGGGCGAGGATCTCGAGCGTGTACAGTACCAGCTGGATGACCCGGACGAATACAACGGAGAGGCTATCGTCGTGGTTGGTGCGGGCGACGCCGGCATCGAAAACGCGTTGGCGTTGGCAGAAAACAATCGCGTCATACTGATCAACCGCGTTGACGAATTTCCGCGCGTCAAACAGGGCAATATTGATCTGGTTACAGCTGCGATTCATGAAGGCAAGATGGAATGTCGTTTTAGCACGTCTGCAATCAAGGTTGAAGCAGTTGAAGGCGAGAACAAGCCGCTCATTTTTTCTGCGCAGACCCCGCAGGGCATCGAGAAAATACCGTGTGATCGCGTGATTGCCCGCTTGGGTGCAATTCCACCTCG
>SXGS01115378.1_pt1 | contig 11440 bp, 8 predicted proteins | sample 3174681 | NCBI WGS metagenome assembly SXGS01 (sample SAMN11356861, study PRJNA531348) | freshwater metagenome | isolation source: freshwater sample F1-80 | place: China: Fuxian Lake, Yuxi | collected 2017-12-25 | reverse complement strand
ATAATAATAGAACTCGTAGTAAATATGCCAGTCAAAAAGGACACTCAAGCAACCAAAGACAAAGTCTGGGCCTCAGTTCAGGACAGCTGCAACAACTTCACCAAGTGCATCTTCGTGAACGTCGACAATGTTACCTCCAAGCAAATTTGCGTTATGCGCAAGGCACTTAGAGCCATCGACGCCAAAATGGTCATGGGCAAGAACGTAAGCCAACACTCCAAACTAACTCCCGCTTCAGACCCTTATGAAAGCCGCCATCCTCGACCTCCAAAACAAGGACACCGAAGCCGGCATCACCCGTCCCCACCTCGCTCTCATCAGCTCCCAACTAGTACTAAACACTGGTATGATTTTTAGCAACGGCGACCTTGCCGACGTCAAGAAGATTCTTGACTCCTAAGTCAGAGAGGCCCCCGCTAGAATCGGCTCCATCGCCCCCGCTGATGTGACCGTTCCCGCCGGCCCCACCGGTATGGACCCAAAGCAGACCTCTTTCTTCTAGGCCCTTAACATCTAGACCAAGATCGTCAAAGGTCAAGTCGAAATCGTGAATGCCGTCAAAGTCATCTCAACCGATGACAAGATCACTGCTGGTCAGGCCGCTCTCCTTGATAAGCTCAAGATTAGACCTTTCGAATACAAGATGCACATCAAGAAGGTTCTCGACAACGGCGCCCTCTACCCACCCGCTGTTCTTAACATTACTCTTGATAGCATCCGCGCCGCCTTCGCTGCTGGTGCTGCCAATCTTACCGCTGTTTCCCTCGCCACTGGATACACCGTCTCATCCGCAGCTCCTCACCTTGTCCTCAACGCATTCAAAAACCTCGCTGCTATCTCCTTCGGATCAGGTTACTCTTTCCCTCAAGCAGAAAAGCTTCTCGCTGCCGCAAGCGCACGCCCAGCAGCCACCCAAGCTGCCTCTGCTGCCCCAGCAAAGGTTGTAGCGGCTAAGGCCCCTGAGCCTGAGCCCGAGGCCGATGTTGATATGGGTGATCTTTTCGGTTACTGATTGTGCGGCGAGCGCTTGAATTAGTAACTGGCTTTTGTGAGTTAGTCGCCAAATGATAATTGTTTGAGTTGTGCTTTATCATAAGAGTTTTCCCTTGCCTATCCCTCTCTTATAATTATTAAAAATGTTGATGAATGCTGCTTATTTACGAGGCGCTGCACGTCCTTTGTACAAGGCATGCGCTACACGTTAGTTCAGTCTGTTAGTTCCCCTCCAAAGCTAGGGAAACCTCCCTGCAGAGATTCAGAGCACCCCTCTCACTGATCGCTACTTCAATGAGCTGAAAGCTTAATATGCAACTTTTAACGAGGCATGCAACGTGGAACTGCAGGAGATGAACTAAAACCTGATCTACAACATCATAAACAGAGGCGGAATCAATGGATGGACAACTGCTGAAAACCTTGACGACCTGAAGCGTAGCTTTACTTTCACAAGTTTTGAATAGGCGCAGGCCTTTTGTCAAGAAGTCTCAAGAGTGAGCAACAAATTAGATCATCATCCTGAGTGGCACTTAGCTGATAAGGGTCTTACTGTTAACGTTAGACTTACTTCGCACTTTGCAGACAACAAGGTTACTAGACTGGACTTCCAGCTAGCAGAGGCTATGAACGAAGCTTACAGTCTCACTTAATCGACTTACTCGATGTTTCCTTGGCTAAGCAGCTCACAGTGGGCATCAATCAGAATTGCAGCAGGCGCCCTTGCACTAGGTCTTTTCGCCTTCAAAATTTTCACAGGCCAAAACTACCCAACCCGCGCGATGCCAGAAAAGATTCCCACGACTGGTTTCGCCCCCTATTAGGTATTCACCGGCACATCCCCAATCTAGTCACATGCTGAACTACATGCAACACAGCAGCTGGACAGCTTTGCTCTCAGACACGTTGTTGACAGAGACATTAAACTCTGAACAGAGTCTCTGCCCGATATGTATTTAAAATCTAACAATTTGCAAAATTTAAGGCAGGGGTTTTGGGGTTTTGGGGCCGGCTCGCCAGCTCGCGCAACAGCAACGCCGCCTCGATCGTCTTGCCGAGGCCCACCTCGTCGGCGACGAGGTAGCGGCGCGGTGAGGCGGTCGCGATGCGATGGGTCAGTACGACCTGGTGCGGGAGCAGATCGATCGGCGCCGCGGTGAGCGCCGCCGCGCTCTCCATGAGCGGAAGCGCGTGCGCCTCGTACTCGAGCCACGCCTCTCGACGGCGATCGTCGCCCGCAGCGACCGAGCTGACGACTCGGTCGGTGCGCGAGAGGAACGGCTGGAGCGAGGAGACCGCGACGAGCCGCTCACCGCCCGTGAAGAAGACGCGCACGTACCCGTTGCGCTCCGAGTCGACGACGACGCCCTCGCCATGCTCGGCGTGGCTGACGCGCTGCCCGGGTTTGAACGCAACGGCATCACTCATTCTATCCTCACGAGATCCTCGGGTGGTGCAGTCCGACGTACCCATCGCCGTCGAAGTCCGGGGTCTTCTCCTCCGAAATGAGGATGCGGGCGACGTCAGCCTCGGCGCCGCCCCACAGGCAACGCCCGAGAGGCAGACGCGCGGCATCGCGACCCGCACCGATCTTCCAGAAGTACTCCTCGTCGGCGAGGTCCATCCCGATGCGCGTGCGCCCCGATGCGAGCCAGAGAATCAGCGCTGCCTGTCCCTCGTAGTGCTCCTGGAAGCTGAGCACCGCCGACTTCAAGTCGGTCTCGAGCCAGCTCACCGCGTCCTGCTCCGAGAGCGAGTCGAGGCAGCCATCGATCCCCGCGACGACCAACGCATCGCCTTCGGCGCCGGGGAGATCGTCGGGCCACGCCTTCCGCAGCACGAAGAAGTCGCGGATCGAGACCACCGCAGTCGGGGCGATGACCTCGGTCAGAACACGTGGTTCCCACAGAAGCGAGAAGCCGCGACGCATCCATCGCTCTGACCTCTCGACCCTCATGCTGCCCCCTGGTCTTCGAAGAAGAGCGCCATCTGCTGGTGCTGCTTCGTCTCGTGTTTCGAGCGCCACGAGCGCAGGATGGTCTGCGCGCGCGACGCCGCGTTGCGGGTCTCGGATGTCGCACCGCGCGTCGTGAACCACTCCAAGATCGCGGCGAGGGCCGGATGCGGCTTGAAGTTGTCGTTCGTGAGCGTGTCGCTGGCGTTGATGCCGCTGTTCTCGAAGCATGCCCCGATGAGGAACGCGGCCTGATCGTAGTCGCTCGTCATTCCGCGCCGGTGCTTGCCCTGCCACGCGCGCGCGATATCGAGTGGCGGCGTGAGGATGTACGTCTTGTGCTTCTCGGAGCACCAGCCGCGCGTCTCGAAGTCGGAGGGCGCGATGCCGGTCCCGCGAAGGAACTTCTGCATCTGGTCGCGCGGCAGCTCCTTCACCCCGTCGAACAGGCGAAGGAATTGGCGCGTGAACGGCTCGGCGGTCACGGGCGGCGGGTCCTTGATGCCGCCGGTCTCCTCATCGAGAAGCTGGTTGATGCCAACGAGTGCTTCGAGCACCGTCATCGAGCGCCCGTCGTCGACCAGCACCTTGCCGTAGTGGCGCGAGTAGTACTCGAGGGCCTTGCCGCGACGGATGACCTGGAGGTCGGCCTCGGGCAGACCAGCCTTCTGGTGGTGCTCGAGCATGTGCTTTAGGCTCCGAACGTCCTGCAACACCTGCCGGCGCATCTTCGCCCAGCTCACGGGCGTCGGCTCTTCAGTCCGCTTTCGGCAGACGTGCACGATGTCGTACTCGATCTTGCGCGAGCCAAACTCACCGTCGCCCTTCGTCTCGTCACAGCGAATCGGGTAAGTCGCCTCGAGGTAGAAGCCCGCGTCGAAGAGGCTCTCCAGCACCGCAACCCACGGCGCGTCCTCGCTGTGGTGGAACGTGAAGGCCAGCATGCCGCCCGGCTTGAGGATGCGGTGCGCTTCCTTCCAGCTCGCGGTGAGGAGGCGCTGGTAGTAGACGTCAGCGTCCTCGGGATGGCGTGCGCGGTTCGAAACCGCTTCAAGCGTCTTCGGCGTGTACTCAGCTCCAAAGTACTCAGGGTAGCGTTCCCTAAGAATCAACCGCATCCACACATAGAAGAAGTCCGAGAGCTCGGAATAGTGAACAAGTCCTCCGAACGGAGGGTCAGTGACGACGAGGTCGATGCTCTCCGAACCGATGTGGTCCAGGTTCGTGGCGCTTCCACAGGACAGGTTGGCCTTGCCGGGGCTGTCTCCGACCGGGATCTTCAGCGTGTTACCGACTCGTTTCGTTTCGGAGTCATCAGCCGCGTCGGCTCTCTCAACTCGCACCAGTTCCCACGGATCGCTCGACCAATCTGCGGCCTTCAACAAGGCTTTCGTCGTCGACGACCAAGGGCCATATCCCATCGGCGCGAACACTCCGGTTTCAAGGACCGTAGACTTGGGATGGAAGTTTCCGTTCGAAAGGGCGGGCGCCAACGTATCGAGCGTGTAGTGGTAGAACGAGAACATGTTCTCGTTGCGCAAGAACTGCTGGAAAGAACTAAGTACAACCTCACGCGTGTCCCATCGATGTTTCGCGCCACCCACCGTATGAATCGCGCGAAGTAGAAGCGCGTGCGTCAGCAACTGGCGTGAATTGAACATCGTCCCCCAGTGCGTGAAGCCGTGATTCGGGATGCCTCCATTGAGGAGGTGCGTCATGAACCCGTAGGGCAGCTCGCTGCGCGGCCAGTAAGCGGCAAGGTCGGTGTCCTTCCGTGCCTCCCATTCTTCTTGAGCGGCGCTGAAGACCCGCGCATCGTCGACCGGCAAGAAGTAGCGACCACCATACGTGGCGCCGTCGCGATCTCGCTTCGGGCTGTACGCTTGGATGGCGTAGGGGGCGACTGGCCCGCTCCTTCCGGACGCCTTAACCGTCGTAAGGACGTCCTGCACCGTGCCACAGGCCCCGCAGGCGTAGTTCGAGCGCGTGGGGATCGTTCCCGCTGACGTACTGAAGGTGACGCCCGTGTCGGGGCACGTGACTTCCTTGGGAAGCGTCCCGCGAACCTCGAGGAGTCGAAGCGTCTTCGCGCGAGCCTCGTACCAGCGAGCTGACGACTTAGAGTCGTCAGCGACGCTACCGCCGAAGGCCTGACCGCTTGTGTCTCTTGAACTCTCGCCCTGCAGCCACTGCGGATGTACGAGCAACGAGAGCGAGACCTTCCTCCTGTTTCCCTTGCGAGAACCGACGTTGACCAGCTCCTTCTCGCCGCAAGACGGGCACACGACGGCGCCGTTCTTGGCAATCGGCGCAAACGGTGTCTCGCCGTCGGCGACGACCAGCGTGACGTCGGGAGCCATGCGGGCCTCCGACTCCTCGATGTCGAACGACGCCTTGCACTTCCCGCACTTGTGCGGCCAGGACTTTACCGAGAACGTCTTCTCAGCAAGAACTGGCGACGACATCACCGGCGTGCGGTGGCCGCAGCCGGTCACCTGACAGGGCCCGTGCTTCGACCAGAAGACGTAGATAATCTCGGGTCCCTCGTACCTGTACGCCTTCCGCTCTTCCGGCTTTAGCGCCAGCGGGTCGAAGTCGGGGCCCATGACCTTGTTGTCCGCGATGCGCGTCCACGTACCGCGCTCGCCGTGCGGACCATTGCACGCATAGAACGGCATGATCTGCGGCTTCACCTCGGCCTCAATGTCGGCAAGGAGCGCTTCGACCTCAGCCTTCTTGACGTCCGCCAGCTCGGTCTTCACGACGAACCAGGCCACCGGGTTCAGGTCGTTGCCGAACATCTGCATGCCGAGGCGGCTGCCTTCGACCACGGTCGTGCCTCCGCCCATGAAGATGTCGGCAACCGTGAGGTTGGCGAAAGAGCGCTTCGTGGCGTGGTTTGCGTAGTAGCTGTCCCAGATAGTTCGGGCGGCGGACTGGTCGCCGTCTTCCGCCGGGGCCTTCGTTGCGCATGCGAGCAACAGTCCTCGGAAGACGCTCGACGGTCGACGCGCCCACCACTTACCCATCTGGTAGACGGGCTTTGTGGTTACGCCTGCGTGCGCTTCCATTGCGGCGATTCCATTGATTGGAAGGATCGGGAAGTCGACTTCAACGCAAGTCTTCGGTCGTTGAGGATCGGCGAAGTCAACCGTTTCCGTCACCACCGTTCGGCCAGCGCCAACCTTCTTCGCAACCTCCGCGAGTTCTCGCGCTGCCTTGTTGCCACTCTTCGTTCCACTGCTGCTTGCTTTAGCCATGTTTATGCTCCCCCCGTCCGCGAAAGCTCGATGAACGGCACCGCCACTTCGAGGAGCGAGAGGCCACCGTGCGTGAGAGTTGGATAGCCGCCCTGGCTCTTCCACTTGCGACGACCGAGCGCGAACGTTGCGTCGGCGTGGGCGGTCTTCAGCGGCAGATCGATCGGCGGCACCCACGCGCCAGGGGCGGGCTGCTCGAGGTCGGCGACCTTCGCCCAGCGGCCACTGGCGAAACGGTCCTTCAGGTACGAGGACTGCGCGGGGTCGGCGGTGTCGGGGAAGTGTCCGCTCGCCGCGTAGCCGTGGTCGGCGGTGATGACGAGGCGCCGCCCGGTCGTGAGCGTGTGGACCAGGGTCCAGAAGGCGTCGCTCGAGAGCTGCTCAGCGGCTTCCTTCGCCAGCGCCGCGAGGCTGTGCCCCGGGGCCCCGAGGTCGTGAAGGCGCCCGTCTGGCCAGTGGTGCCAAAGAAGCCAGTCTTGCGATGCGTTGACCTGTGCTGAACAGTCTTCCCACGGCAAGTCGGTCGAGTCCGTTGTCGCGCCGGCGAGGCGTCCTTTCCCGGCACCACCGTTGTTCTGAAGAACACTGCGGCTTGAGAAGCCAAGCGCCTCGGCAAACGGCGTTGTGTCGGCGGGCAACTCAGCCCCCGTCGCGCGCGCCTGGTGAACCGTGTATCCGCGCTCGGTCGCGCCCTTCAGCAGCCACGGCACCTCGCGCAAGGACAGCGCGTCGAGGACCAGCACGGCGCGTCCGGCACTGCGCGCGCTCCACCATGCGACGAGCTCATCCGCGGTGCGCGGGACGACGGTCTCATAGGAATTCCACAGATCCCAGCCAGCCGTCGCGAGGAACAGGTCCGCTGCCCCAAGCTCGGCGTCGCGCCGAGACACCTCCGAAGAGGCCCTCTCCTGAGCGATCGCTGGCGAGCACGTATTCCATGCGTGTTCGAAAAGGCCAGCCCACGCTTCCCCGGCGGATGCCGCTTGAAGTTGGCGCAGCAACGGCAGCGGCAGCGCCATTACTTCTCCTCCTTGTTCAGGGTCAGCTCGTAGGTGATGCCGTCGGGCAGCTTCTTGAGCAGTTCGTTCAACTGCGCTCCCGTGAGGTTCGCCACCTTAAGCTGTACGTCTTGCACCTGCGTGCCGGTGGTGATGCCCCAGATCTCAACCTTGCCGAGGAGGTTCAAGGCAGACGTTGCGCCTGTCGTACTCAATTGGCGTACAGCCGGGGTCGACCCGCCACCAAAGATTGTGCCTCCGGGCGGGGGGGCAATCGGCGAAGGCTCGGTACCGTTCGTGGCGGAATCCCCGCTCGTTGGCTGCGGTGCCACCGGAACCTGCCCGATCCCACCGATCGGAGTCGAGACAGGAACGGGCTGCGGCTGCGGGGGCACCACGCCCTCGGCGTGCGGGACGGCCTGCGGCAGCAGCACGTATGTCTCGTCGAGATGTTTGCCGGTTCCGAGCTTGCCGCGCATGCGCTTCCACGCGTTGTCCTCGTCCTCGCCCGCGCGCACCTGCAGGTACTCCAGGCCGCGCAGGTTGATGGCGACCTTGCCGCGCGCGCAGATCCTGACGAGTTTCTCCTTCATCAGGGTCTCGCCAAGCCACGGGATGCAGTCCTCGCCACCTGGACGCGGCTCCTGGAGCTCGCGAAGCAATTTGCCGACCGACTCGTTCTGTTCGGCGGCCGTAAGAACAAGCGCGTCGAAGTCCTCCGAGACGAGTAGGTTTTTGGTGACGAGTTCGTCGACCTTCTCCGGGATCTTCGCGCCTTCTTCCCTGTGGCTCTCGATGTGGAAGGTGCATTGGGACGGGCTTTGGAAATTCCAAGTCGCGAGGATTGCGAAGCGGTCAAAGCGACGCTTGAGGATGTCGCGCAGCTCGCGCTCGTACTTGGCGTGGAGCTTCTTGAACTCGGGGTTCTGCGTCTTCCACTTGTCGGCCAGCAGCACCGCACGCGCGAGCACGAGGAGGTCGCGATCGTAGAAGAGGTTCTCGCTGCCGTCGCGCGGCAGCAGGAAGCGCACCGCGTTGCGGCGCGTCTGAAGACGCTCTTTGAGCCACGTACCGAGCTGAGCCTCTACCTTGTCCGGTGGCGCCGGAACTGCGAGGAGCGGGATTCGTTCGTCCCACTGCGCGGGCAGGTCGTTCTCTTCGACGCCTGCCCACGGATCGCTCGTCCAACTCGCGCCGAGGACGACCACGCGGAAGACCTTCGCAACGCTCTCGGTGCCGCCGATGACGTAGCGCACCTCGCGCGCGAGTTGCTGCTTGTCAGAGCCGTCTACGAAGAGCTTGTCGTTGCGAGCATTGGCGATGAGCTTCGCCTGCGGGTTTTCCTCCTCGCGGAACACAAGGCGCGAGCCCTCTTGGTGGATGTTGAAGCTGTTCTCGATGATGGTCGACAGCTCAGCCGAGAAGAAGTTGTCGTCGATCGCCCTCGTGCGGGTGATGTCGACGTGCAGTTCGGCAGGCTCCGCGCCCGCGTTCTTGATCGCCAGCGAGCGAAGCCAAAGCGCGCCGACGATGTCGGCGAGGTGCGGCACGCTCAGCTTCGGGTCCTTCACCGCGTCGAGGACGGCGCTGAGGTTACGTTGAGCCTTTTCGCGGAGGTTCGCGTGGTGCTGGTTCGACACAGAGTCGAGCAGCGCGGCGATGCCGCTCTTGTCGTCGTCAAGGCGAAAGTCGGCTGCCGTGATGATCGGCGAGTCGGCATTCCGGGACTTGAAGACGTCGGCGAGGATGCGAATAAGGTCGCGGGTCTCCTGCGCCTGAGTCGCGACGAGAACCTGGTCCTCGAGCAGCGTCATGAGGTGCGGCGCAAAGGGCCACGCCTCCACGAAATCGGAGCGGACACGTTGATGCTCTGCGGGCGCGACGTCGGCGAGACGGAGGTGCTCCGTGACGTGCTTCTCAATCGCCGCCTCGATCTGCGGCGCCTGCACGTTCATGCGATTGTCGAAGAGACGATGCAGGAGCAGGCGCAGACGATCGCGACGCGCGTTCGGCCCCTTAAAGTCGACCTGACGCGGGTTGACGCGGTGAACCTGTTGGTACGCCTCGGTCTCGCCGTTGCGAACCGAAACGACTAGGACCAGCAGATCCGGGTGCTCCTTGGCGATCTCCGAAAGTAGCTGGATGAAATTGAACGCCCAAGTCTTCCAAGGGTATTGCTTCGTATTCGTGAGGCCGTCGTACCAAGTCTGAAACTCATCGAGGACGAGAGCGGTGGGCGTGTGCTTGAAGAGCTCGAGGAGAAGTTTGTCGCCGGGAATGTCGGTCTTCTTCTCGCCTTGCGCTTCCCATTTGCCCTTGATGTAGCTGCCATTCGGGTGGCGCTCGAAGACGAGGTCCCACAGGAACTTGTAGTTCTGGCGATGAAGGCTCTCGCTGATGACGAGCGTCTTCGGGCGCAGCTTGATCTCGGCGAGCTTCGGCTGCCCAAGACGGATGCCCCACGCTTTAAGCCACTCGGTCGTGACCTCGGGGCTATTGAACCCGTGGTAAAGGGCCGCGAGCAGGTGCGACTTACCTTGGCCACGCTCGCCGATGAGTACGACGGGCTGGCCGTGACCCGGACCAATTGCCTCCATCGCGGAGACCACGTCGGCCGTCGGGTACGTGATGCCAAGGAACTCGGCGGCGCCAATCTGCGTCGCGCCCGTGTTGTTCTCGTTAGCGAGCTCGATCGCCGTCCCCTTGAGGCGGCGACCCTGGAATTCTTCGCGAAGTGTGAGGCCCAGCATCGGTTGGCTCCGTTCGGCAGATGGCGCGGTCAAGTCAGTCGTCCTCGCGGTTCGTGTCGGTTCCGCGGGACTGCTCGGAGATCCACCGCTCGAGATCCTCACGCCGAAAGCGCCAGGAGTTCCCGACCTTGAAAGCGGGAAGCGCTCCCTCTTGCACCAGGCGGTAGAGCGTCCGCTGGGTAACCTTCAAATAGTCCGCGACCTCACGGATGGTGAGGATGTCCTCGGGCATGGCTGTTCCTCGCGCAGGCATCTCTGGCCTAGTAGTCTACCGGAACGCATTCAACAGAACAACGCCACTGGCGAAATTTTCAAGGTCGTAACGACAGGGCCGGAGGCCTGCTTTGCGGGCAGTGCCGCCCAGCTCCGGCAGGGCCTCGCCGGGCAAGGCGGCAGCCCCGTCGCTCGCCGGACGAGAGGGGCATCCGCCGGAGCATCGGCATGGTCGCGGGTTCAAGATCCGCTGCGGTGGTCACGCCTCGCCCCAGCGTCTCGGCTCTCACCCCCGCACCGGTTCACACCAGGCAGCCTCCCGAACCCGCCGTTCTCGCGGGCGTAGTCGCCACCAGCACTTGCGCCGCGCCGCCGTCATGACCGCGCTTCGCCACAGCCCCCGCGTGGGGGATCGACCCCCGACGCTCGGGCACACGAGTCCGTTGGCATCTGGTTGGCAGCGCCGGGTCGGGGATGAGGCGACGGGCTTCGTCGCGATGTGCTTCAAGGAAGTAGAGCCGGTCACCCTCCGGAGTGGGACACGCCGATCGCCGTTTCCGACGCGCAACCCTGTGAGCGCACGTCTTCACAGAGGTAGAGCCCTCGCCAAACGCGGATGGGACAAGGGCGGGCCGCCGACGCGCGGGTGCCTTGCAGAAAACTCAAATCTCGCTTAACTTTACCGCATGTCGACGGCGCCTCCATCCTCGCCGGACTGGGACCGTCTCTTCGAGCTGGCGACCGCGCAGGCCGGGCACTTCACCACGCAGCAAGCGGCCGAGGTCGGCTACTCGGCCCAGCTGCTCGCGCACCACGCCGTGGTCGGTCGGCTGCGGCGTGTGCGGCGCGGGGTCTACCGGCTCGTCCACTTCCCGCTCACCGAGCATGAGGACCTCGCCGTGCTGTGGCTGTGGTCCGGGCAGGCCGGCGTACTTTCGCACGAGACCGCGCTCGCGCTGCATGGGCTCACCGGCGCGCAACCGGCGCAGCACCACCTCACGCTGCCCGCTTCGTGGGCCAAGCGGCGTCTGGTCGTCCCCGAGGGCGTCGTGCTGCACTTCGGCGACGTCGCCGCGCACGAGCGCTGCTGGGTCGGCCCCGTGCCGGTGACGACCCCGTCGCGCACGCGCGCCGCGATGGCCGTGCCTCCCGGGCTCGTCACCATGTCCTTGAGCTTGCCCGGATGCTCTCCCGTCTCGAGCAGCAGCTTGGCCGAGCCGAGCACCGTCTGGGCGGCCAAGAGCAAGGCGGACTCGCGATGGAGGCCCACCT
>SXGS01112375.1_pt1 | contig 11440 bp, 9 predicted proteins | sample 3174681 | NCBI WGS metagenome assembly SXGS01 (sample SAMN11356861, study PRJNA531348) | freshwater metagenome | isolation source: freshwater sample F1-80 | place: China: Fuxian Lake, Yuxi | collected 2017-12-25 | reverse complement strand
CATCATGATGGGATGCGCATGAGTTCGCGCACGTTGGAGGTCAAAGGGGTCGCGCCCACGGACCGGGCGTGGGCGCCGATGCAGAGGTCGTTGCTGCCAATGATCTGGCCGGTCCGGGTCGGATGGGCGCGAACCTCACCGTGTTGGTTCGTTGGGGCTTCTGGCGGGGCTACCGCAGGGATCAACCCCAAGAGTTCGCCGATGATCCGGTGCGCCTCTGTCCCACGCAGGCTTCGCTCCGCGCCGACCCGCAAATCGCCCAACGTGACGACCGACACTGCAACGGTTCCGGGGGTGTTCTGCAAGCCTGCGCGAGAGAGGTGCACTCTGGGGCCGGGGCAGATCGATGCACATGTTGATGTCGATCAGATGGAGCGGGTCACCACCAGTCACGTTCCTGCGGGGGCGAGACATCACGGGATTCCGTGAACATGTCGCCCGGAAGCGACTTTGGTAGCCGGACTGCCTCAACGAGTGTTCGGGCGGTTGGCCGGATGACGATGTCGGTGCCTTGGCGGAAGATCTGCACCTTGCGGTCTGCAATCTGGAAGTCCCTCGGCAGGCAAACTGCCGTGGATTGCTGGACTTGAACACGATGGTTCAGCGCATTGCAGTCCGCCCAAGTTCGGTGCATATGGCCAGTGTGTACGACTTTGCCTCACTTGAGGGGATGGAGTGGGCGACGGGTTCGACGCGGTGATGGGTAGTTTCCGGGAGCGCCGGAAGATAATGCCCCCACCCCATACCCCCGTTGCGCGGGGAGCGGGGAGTTGGCTTGTCCCTGCGCGTGGATACGGACGCGATGGGCGAGGGGTTGCCTGCATTGTCTAGCGTCAGCAAATGACGGGGCGGGCGGACTGTGGTCCGTGGGCGGGCGGGTCGATGCCTATCCACCGTTCGTCGGCGGGTTCGCTGGCCCGCTGGTATCGAGAATCCGATGACAGGCGCAGACGGTCGGCTGACTGGTTGTCCAGGCTGGCATGCACCAGGACCATGTTGAATACCAGAAGGTCGCCGGCACGGTAATCGGTGGTCAGCCACCGGCCACCGAACTTCTTGCGCAGGCCAACGTGGTCGTCGGTGATCGCCCCAGTCGCGAGGTCGGGACGGTTGCGCAGGCCATCCGGCCCGGTCCACGCCCCATCGTGGCGGTTCTCGCAGACAGTGTCGACGTCGGTGGCGAGGTAGTCGCCGGTCAGGTCGTGCTGCCGATGGGATCCTTCGAGGACGATCAGTCCGCCGAGGTGCCGGTCGATGTCTCCCAATGGGGTCCACGACGTGCACAACTGGTGGGTGCCCCGGCCCATGAAGACGAGGTCGCAATGCGATGCGGTGCCCATGCCGGGCTTGACCAGACGTAACCACGTGAAGTCGAAGTGGCGCACTTCCTCGCCGAAGAGGGCGCGGTAGAAGCGGATCATCGCGCCGTCAGTGGCGTAGAGGAGGTGCTGCAAGGCACGGTTGTCGCGGGCAACGTCGGAGGACTTCACGCCGAGGGTCGCACCGGGCACAAGAATGGCGTCATCGACCGGGTGGTCGGATCTGATCAGTCCATGATCGGCGAGTTGGCTGCAGAGTTCATGGCGGGCGGCCAAGACTTCGTCGCGCAGGAGATAGCCGGGCAGGTAGAGGTAGCCGTCCTCGTCCAGTCGTTCGTGCGCGGTGGCAATGTTGCGTGCGATTGTCTCGGGCGAGGTACCGAGGTCATCGGATCGACGGAGTTCGCCGATTGTCCCGGGAGTGTCCTCGAGGACCTGACCCCGGGAAACGAGGGTTGCGGGTCTGGGGTCTGTCGCGGTGATCACTCTTCGGACATCCTCTTTGTGCAGGATAACGCAGTCGGATGATGCGCTCCAACCGGTTGGAGCGAGACCCTTACCCCCCGCCCTCTACGGGTTCCGTCGGGCAAAGCGTATTGAGGGGGGGTGGGGAGAGGGCCGGAGACGGGATCTGCCCACCCCTGCGAGTGGCTAAGGCCACGGGAGAGAGGCCCGACCCGACCGGTGGTGTGACGGGGTCGTTCCAGTGGGCAGTACTCTGCGTGGGCCGGTCTGGCACGTGTGTTTTTCTGATAATCCTGAATGGTTAGAATCATAAATTTTGGATGCCGATGGATCACAGAATATTGACATTTCTACATGGTGAATGAACGCCAGACAGATGGGATCGCGAGTGTCCCCGATGACGATGAGTGGACGTCAGGGCAACGCGGATCGAGCCCGTTGGCAATCATGTGGCGGGCCATCCGGGAATTTGGGGAGATCCTCGCGCCCTCCCTGCCCCCAACGAAGCGAATGAGAAAGGAGGGATGGGATGGCCGTGCATGAAACACGGGCGTTGGCCGGGTGGCGCAAGCGAAGCGTGTATCAATCAGGCGGGGTGGTCGGGTGGCTCAAGCGAAGCGCGCATCAATCAGGCGGGGTGGTTGGGTGGTATTGAAAGGCGAGGGGAGAACCGGCCCCGTTTGGGACCTGCGCACCGCTGTCTCGGTCATCGGTACCGCGTCCGCCGAGATGGATCTGCGGTTCGTCGTCACCATGGTTGCGTGGGCTGTCGTGTCGCTTGCCGGCGTGCTGTGGGTGATCCGTCCACCCGGAGCCACCTCAGTGACTTCGGCGAATGAGCAAACGATCTATCTGCTCGCGCCTTTCCTGACCGGGGCCGGTGCGCTGGCAATCATCGGTATCAGGCGGTTCGGTTCGGTCGATGCCAATGGAGTGTCGATGGCCGACCGTCTTGCCTACTGGTCGGCGGTGATCGTGATCGGCGCGGTGATCTGGTACGGGCCTGTCCACAGGAGTGGGCCAGGATTTGCGGTCGCGCTTGTCACCGGAACCGCGGCGGTGATCCTGTGGCAGTTGCTCCGCCCGTTGGAGTTCGCCGGTGCCGTCCTCGTACTGGTGGGCGCTGGGTTTCTCGCCGACCAAGGCCTGTCACACCTTTTGGTGACGTTCGCGGTTCCGGCGACTGTGGCGTTGATTGCACATGAGGTCGGATCGCGCGTGATGCGCCTCTGGACACCACTGGTGCTTGCCCCGATGCAGTTCCTTGCCGTTGCATCCGTGCTGTGGTTCCACGGGTTCCAGTCGATGCCCGCGGTGGTGGTTGTCCTGTATCTGGTGATCGTCGTCGGAGTGGTTATCGCGGCACGCCTGTTGGGCGAGGAAGAGAGACCGGGAGGCGACGTGTCCGTGTCTTCCCCGGGCGAGCGTCTGGCCATCCCGGGAGGTCCTTCCCCCGCCCCATTGCCACTCAACCGCACGCGGGAAGGGGAAGTGATGTTGGTGGCGGTCATCACGATTGTCGGTTCGGTCGTGGAGTTCGTGGTGTCTTGGCCATTGCCGGTGCTGCCGGTCGGGCCGATGGTCGGCGTAGTGCTGTTGTTGACACTGCTCTCGCGTCCAGACCAAGCGGACACCAATTGGAACTCTCTGCTAGGGGGTGGGACGAATTTGCCGGTCGGGCGCGTTGTCTATCGATCCGGTGGGGCGATGCGGCGCTTAGGCGCCGGAGTTGCCATGGTGGCGATCCTGCTCCTGATGCTGAACACGCGGATGCCGGTGGATATCCACCACCAGTCCTTCTTCCTGATGCCGGTGGTTGATCTCATCAATGGCAAGTCGCTGCTGGCCGACATCAACGCGCAGTATGGGGTTGGCGTGCACTATGTGATCGGGGTGCTATTTCTCTGGAACCCGCTGCTGATCTCCTTCCCGGCATTCACGTTTGTCACGAATCTGGTGGAACTGGCTCTGGCAACGGGGCTGTTCGTGATTGTCGGGCGGGTTTCCCGGTGGTCGGCGCCCAACATTCTGCTCCTCGGCGCGGCGATGGCCTTGCACCGGTTCGGGAGCATGACCATTCCTTCAACGCACGCCTCGACGGGTGCGATCCGGTTCGGCTTGGGGTGGCTGGCGATTGCCTGCCTGACGAGTCGGCGGTTGCGCCGCCACCCACGCACTGGTGCCGCGTGCCTGGGGGCGGTTGCGGGTCTCGCGAGTGTCCATAGTCTTGAGGCGTTCATCTACACCGCTGTCGTTGTGGCATGTGGGCTTGGCATGGAGTGGGTGCGATATCGCATTTCGGGAGAGGCGCGTGACGCAACTCCGTCGCACGGCCTGATGGATGCGCGCGTCGCTTTGGTGCCAAGCGTGTTGGCGGTGGGTGTGGGCATTGCAGGGTTCCATGTGGCGCTGCTACTCGACGTGGTGAGACGGTCTGGTCGCCTGCCAGACTGGCGCCATTACACGCAGTACCTTTCGGTCTACGGGGGAGGCTTCGGGTTTTCCCCACCGGATGTGCGAAGCCCGTGGTTACCGATGTTCCTCGTCTGCGCGATCACATTCATCGTGATCGCGGCGCAGTGGGCATCGCGATTGACGGAAGCCGTTGACGCCGACGCTGACGCGGACCCCGATGTGGCACGGGTTGCCGAGACGGTGATCTTGACAGCGGCGTACGGGATGCTGCAGTTCAGCTACTTCGCGTTCCGATCCCATCCGAACAACCTCTACCACCTGATGTATCCGGTCGCGATCATTGCGGTGTACTGGTTGCATCGGCTGCGAACACGTGGTTCGGGCGTGTGGGATGGCGCGATGATGCCGGTGGTTGCGGGCGCGGTCGTGGCTGTGTCGGTAGTCCTGGCACGAGGGGCCTCGGTGGCACTGGCGTCCTATGGATCGACCGGCATCGGGTGGTTGCAGGCGAAGTACACACAGGGTGCATCACCGGTTCCGCCGGTGGTTCCGACTTTCGCGGAAGGCATCCGCACGACGCTGTACCCGCCGGTTGGTGATGATGTCGTGGAGTTGCGGGGTCTGGTGGAGGCCTTTGTCTCCACTCCCAACCACCCCACTGCGTCGCCACCTTTTCCTGCAAACCGGTCCCTGACTGAAATGCACTTCGCCCGCGCGCCCGGGGCGAACGTGGACGGCCGGATCGCGATGATCATCGAACCCGACCTTGACCCTAGGGCACGTGTGGGCACGACCATCGTGAACCGCTTGCCCCTTAGCCTGATGACGCAGGACGCGTACATTCCGGTGGGCCGTGAGGCGGCGCTGCAGTCAGTGCGCGACCTCCCGATGGGTTCGCTGCTGATCTTGGACCAACCTGACCTGATTGGTGACCTCGGCGCTGCCATGGCTAGTGTCCTGTGCGAACGTGGGGCACTCCGGGTCATCGAGAAACGCACACGGATCGCTGCGGTAGTCCTTGTACCGATGGATGAGGCGACAGTGTTGGCGGACTGGTGCCCTCGATAGGAGGTTGGCGGATTGTCGATGCTCGAGCGTCCATGTTTCGAGTATCAGGATGCCATTCCTCGGTCGCTGCCTGGCCAAGTCACTGACGCCTACCCGCTACCTCGACCCCCGGGCGAAGCGCATTGGAAAAGGGGGGTGGGCCAAGCGGAGCGTACGTCGGTGGGGTGGGGTGGGAATGCGCTTGCGCCGGTAGCACGGTGGTAGCGATACACTGTCGGCCGTCATGACCGAGATGGTGCTGCGGGCGATGGTTCCCGATGACTGGGATGCGGTTGCGGAACTGGTCTACACCTCGACGAACTATTGGTACGCATCCAGGGGACCGGGAGCGATCTTCGCAGGCGGACCGGATGTCGCACGGGTCTTTCCCGAGGTCTATGAAGCGCTCGATCCCGGATGCTGCATCTTGGCGGTCCACCCACGCTCCGGCCGACTGATGGGGTCGTGCTTTTTCCATCCTCGTGAGACGCACGTCAGTCTCGGGATCATGAATGTCCATCCGGCGCACTTCGGGACTGGGGTCGCGCGTCGCCTGTTGCGGCACATCACGGATCTGGCGGATGCACGGGGGCTGCCGGTCCGGTTGGTGTCGAGTGCGATGAACCTCGATTCCTTTTCGCTCTACACGCGGGCCGGGTTCGTGCCCAGGCGTACCTATCAGGACATCCTTCTGGCGGTACCCGCGAGTGGGCTTCCGCACGATGCACCGGGTCGGGCGGCGGTGCGTTCGGCAACGGCTGCCGACGTACTTGCGATCGTGGCCCTTGAGGAAGAGCTGACAGGGATCCGGCGCGGTGGTGACTTTGCGCATTTCATTGAAAACCGGGCCGGCATCTGGCACGTCTCCGTCCTCGATGGCCGTGACGGGCGCCTCGACGCGGTCGTGGCATCGGTTGCACACCCGGGAAGCCGGATGGTCGGTCCGGGTGTGGCGCGGACCGAGGCAGGTGCGGCTGCAGTATTGCTGGCCGAACTGGACCGGCATCGCGGGCACTCGCCAGTCTTTCTGGTGCCAGTGGAGTGTGGGGATCTGGTCCGACAGGCCTATGCGTGGGGTGGGCGCAACGTGGAGATGCACGTCCACCAGGTACGAGGCGCGTGTCCGCCGTTCGCGGGGGTGACGCTACCGTCTTTCATGCCGGAAACCGGGTAGCACCGCCGGCACGGCTAGGTATCCATGGCCTATTGAGCGGTCGCGATGAGCCGGGAACGAGTGCGGGAAGAGGAACCACGATGAGCGAACCCAGTCAGGCGCGCGTGTTGCCCCCGTGGGCCCCCGGGGCTGGGTTGATGTGCATCATCGCGGCCGTTGGCTGGGGCTTGGCCGAGGTTGAGACGTGGGTGCTTGGGAACCCGCTGATCGAGGCACTTGTGGTGTCGCTACTGATTGGCGTGTTGGTACGTAACGTCATGGGTGACGGGAGCAAAGCCTACACGGCTGGGGCGTCATTTGTTTCCAAGCATGTGCTTGAAACCGGTGTTGCATTCATCGGGGTCAGCGTCTACATGCCGGACATCCTGAAGGCTGGCCCGGCCCTCCTCGCACTCGTGGTTGGTGGGGTGGGGGCGGGCGTCGTGGTGAGTTTCTCGGTGGGGCGCACCCTCGGACTGGGCGTGCACCTCGCGGCGTTGGTGGCGATAGGCAACTCGATCTGCGGGAACTCGGCGATCGCCGCGCTCGCTCCGGTGATCGGGGCCGAGAAGAAGGATGTGGCAAGTGCGATTGGCCTGACGGCCGTGATTGGTGTGCTGCTGGTGCTTGGCTTGCCGATGCTGATCGCGCCGTTCATGCTCTCGAACTACCAGTACGGCGTGCTGGCCGGAATGAGCGTGTATGCCGTCCCGCAAGTCGTGGCCGCGGCCTTTCCGGTGAGTGAACTTTCCGGGAATGTGGCGACACTCGTGAAGCTGACGCGTGTGCTGCTGCTTGGCCCCGCGGTGGTCATCATTGGCCTGGCCTTCCGGGTGTGGGGCGCACGGACAGGGGCGGCCTCGGCGAAGCTGTCGACGTACGTGCCGTGGTTTGTGGCCGTCTTCCTGGTACTGGCGACGGTGCGAAGCCTCGACCTGATGCCAGTGATGCTCGTCGATCCGGCGAAACAGGTCAGCCGGTTGCTGACGATGCTGGCGATGGCCGGTCTCGGGTTCGGTGTGGATGTGAAGGCGGTGCGGACGGTCGGCCCTCGCGTCGGAGTGGCGGTGGTGATTTCCCTGGTGTTCCTTGCGAGTGTCACGGTGGCGGCCCTGAAGTTTGTTGGGATTGACGGGTAGGCGGCTTGCCGGATCGACCGAGTTCGTGCGGACCGCTTCCTCCCGGCAACCGAACGAAGGCACTGCTCTCCCGCTGCGGCGGTGAAGGGACCGTACGGACCGGGGCTGACCCGGCGTCGTTGACAACTGCACATGAGGGGCATACTGTTAGCGTCCGATTGAGGTGGCACTATGCCCGCGGTCTCGCTGGTTCGTCGTCGATGGCAGTGGTGGGTAGCAGGAACCATTGCGCTCGCCCTCGCAACAAGTGCCTTGGCGGTGGTCGGTGAACCGACCGCGACGTCGGCAGCCGGGGCCGTCGCCGGGCAGGCGGCGTTCGTAGATAACGCGTCCGGCCTGGATCGCGTGGTGGTTGCGGCGACCGGGTTGAAGGCCCCGGGCACTGGCCAGGTGCACCGCGTGTGGCTGGTCAGCGATGACGGTGCGACCGCGAGGTACCTCGGCGACGTGTTCCCCGACGCGGCGGGCGACGTGGCGTTCACGTGGGACCAGCCGGCGGGCGAGAACCTGCTGGCGCAGTACTCGCAGGTGACAATCTCCACGGAATCCGGTGCGGCCGGGACGAAGCCGGGCGGCACGACGGTACGCACGGGCAGGCTGGACGCCGCCTCCCTGTCCCAGGTGCGTCGCCTGCTGAGCCGGTGGCCCGACGCGCGGTACGGCGTGGCGACGGTGCCTGGGTTGCGACGGCAGGCCCAGGTGGCGCGCGATGTGGCGTGGGTGCTGCGCGAGGCGGCGGTGCACGGTGACTGGGACACGGCGCGACGCAAGGCCGAGCAACTCGTGAACCTCGTCGAGGGGCAACGCGGGCAGTTTTACGCCGACCACAACGGTGACGGGCGCATCGAGGACCCCGGTGATGGCACGGGCTTCCTGCCGTACTGCTGGGCTGCGCTGGCACAGGCGCAGTTCGTGTTCGCCACCGCCGCGGACGAGTCGTACGCGAGGGAGGCGCTGGCGCTGCAGTTGCCGGTGACCTTCGCGGCGGGGTCGGCCGGGTTCGTGCGCGACACCGGGCGCGAGGTGGCTCGCAGCAAGGACCCCTACACGATCCAGGATCTCGCCGGGCATCTCGTGACGGCAACGAGCTACATCCTTGCGGCGACCGACCCGGCCGGTGAACCGGATCTCGTGGCGATCGTCGACGACCGGGAGATGACGCCGGTGGTCGTCCAAGCAACGTCGCTCGTCCGGTTCGACTTGCTGGAGGCGGGACGATGACGCGCCGACCTGCCTCCCGGGGACCGGTGCGCCGTCGCCCGCTACCGATCCTGGCCTTCGTGGTGGCCTCGTTGGTGGCCTTCCTCATGCCTGCCGTGCGGCCTGACCCGGTCGACGCGCAAATCACGCTGAACTCGCAGGCGACCCTTACCGTCCTGTCCGCGCCCGTGGAGGTGCAGCGCGCCTCGGGGAACCGCGACATGGCCGCGTCCGGCACGACGCTGGTCGTCGGTGACCGCGTGTTCACCGGGGCAGGCGGGACGGCGAAGTTGACCTTTTTCCAGGGGACGGAGGTCGATATTGCGCCAGACACTGAGCTGATGGTGCAGGAGATGACGCAACGCGTCTCCGGTGCCTCGACGGTGAGTTTCGGGCAGGCGGTCGGGTCGACCGTCGCCAAGGTGGCCTCGCTGTTCAACCCGGCGTCGCGTGTGCAGGTCTCGACCCAGTCGGCGGTCGCCGTGGTGCGCGGGACGGAACTCGAGATCACCGTCACGAAGGAGCAGGTGCAGGTCTTCAAGAGCGTCTCCGGCAACTTCGACGTGGTGGCCGGCGGACAGGTGCAACGGGTAAAGGACGGCGAGGTCACGGTCGTGCCTCCCCCGCCGCCGGCCCCTGCGCCGCCGACGACGCGCGACTCCCAGACCGTAGGCAACGCCTCGGTCGCGCTGCCGGGCGGGAACGACCGGCCGCCGTTGCCCCCGGTGCCGGTGGCCGAGGCCGCCACGCTGTTCGAGAAGGTCTCCGAGATCATCGCGAAGGATGGGCCTCCGGTGGTGGTGACGCCCCCGGTCGCAGCGCGTGACCTGATCGACGTCGCGCAGGGCAAGCCGGTCGTGTTGCGCCCGATCGGTGCCACGCCCGTGGCGCGACCGACCAAGGCGTCGCCGGAACCGACCAAGGCGCCGCCGGAACCGACCAAGGAGCTGCCGGAACCGACCAAGGTGCGGCCGGAACCGACCAAGGTGCGGCCGGAACCGACCAAGGAGCCGCCGGAACCGACCAAGGAGCTGCCGGAACCGACCAAGGAGCTGCCGGAACCGACCTGCGTGACCGCGACATCGACGCCGACCGCGGACCAGTTCGGGTTTGGCGGGCAAGTCGTCGACATGCAGGGCACGCCCCTCGGGTGCGCGACGCTGAAGGTCGGCGAGTACGGTGGCGCCACGTTCGGCAGTTCGAAGTCCGACGCGTCGGGCGCGTTCCGCGTCCTCGTGCCGACGCCGGCATCCGGGGCGACGACTGGTACCTTCGCGTTCACCGCGATCTCGCCCGGCTACACGCAACGGGTCGTACCGACCCTTTCCGCCACGGCCGGGCGCCTGGCCATCGTCGCGCCCCTCGTCCTTGCCACCAACGACTCCACGCTCACCGGGATCGTGTCCAGTGGCGCGACGCCGATGCCGGTCTCCGACGCGACCGTGGCGCTGGTGGTCGCGGTGCCATCTCCGGTTGGTGGAACGTCTCAACTCGCCATCCCCGTCGCGTCCGCGACGACGGGACGAACGGGCGCCTACATCCTGGCGGCAGCGAGCGGGACGTACTCGTACCTCGTCGCGTCGCAGCATGACGTGGCGCTGTACGCGCACCGTTCGGTGACGGTCGCTGCCCCACCATTAATGCCCACGGGTATCGCGCCGGTCGAGCTTGTCCTGCCGACGCTGGCGACGTCGGGACCGCTGGCGTGCGACCAGCATGGCGCGCCGTGTTCGGTGGCGATCTCCGGGTCCGGGTGGGCACCGTCGGACTACGTCTCGATCAGTGCGGTGGACGTGGCCGGGAACCGCCGGACTTTCGGAAGCATCTCAACATCGAGGTCAGGGGAGATTGCGTCGCAGGTCCTCGTGGCCCACGAACCCGCCTGGCCGACCGGGACGTACGCGCTGTTCGCGGCGCAGGGATACGACGCACCGGCGCGCTACGTGCAACTCGCGTCGTCGTACGTCGTCTCGGCAGGCACGTTGGCGTCGTCGTGCGCGGTCACGGACGCCTCGGGCATGCCGTCGGGTTCGCAGTTCAAGGTCACCGGCCTCGTCAAGGACGTCGCGGGCACGCCGGTGCCGAATGCGTGCGTGCAGGTCACCGACGTGTCGAGTGGCCGGTTGGGCTTTGGCGCATCCGGCGCGGACGGGGCGTTCGCCGTCATGGTGCCGTTGACGGCCTCAACGGGCACCTTCGCCATCGTGGCGACCAGGCCGGGGTACACGGCCCAGTCGGTTCCTACAGTGGCTGCCGTGGCCGGGCAGGTACTGGACACCACGACCGTCGTGGCGGGCGGCGCCATCCGTCTGGCCCGGAACGACGCGACGATCAGCGGCACGGTGACCAGCGGGACCGGCGGCCCGCCCGTCACGTCGGGTGCCGCCGTCTCGGTATCGGTCCTCCCCGTCACCACCAGCGGCGTGACTGGTTCGTTGGGTGAAGTGGGCGTCGCGACCGTGATCCCCGGTGCCGATGGCGCCTACTCGCTGTCGGTGGCAAGCGGGATCTACAAACTCCAGGCGACGCAGTCCGGCGTGGCGCCGTACAGCCACCGCCTTGTGTCGATCGCAGGATTTGCGGTGCAGTCCACGGGCATGGCGCCAGCCAACCAGACGCTCCCGACGCTATCGACCACCGGGTCGCTTACCTGCGACCAGCAAAACGGCGTGCCGTGTTCGATCACGGTCGCGGGTAGCGGT
>SXGS01046225.1_pt1 | contig 11442 bp, 6 predicted proteins | sample 3174681 | NCBI WGS metagenome assembly SXGS01 (sample SAMN11356861, study PRJNA531348) | freshwater metagenome | isolation source: freshwater sample F1-80 | place: China: Fuxian Lake, Yuxi | collected 2017-12-25 | reverse complement strand
GGCACGCGTCCGATTGGACAACCCTGACATTCGCCGTGATGACGGGTTCAGTGATTTTCTTTGCGACGTTTGTGCTCGCAGGCGCGTGGGCGCTGAGGGTCGTCGACGGCCAGGAACTGATGAACACATTTACCTATGGTTCGCCAGCCGCGCGGAGGCGTTCGCCCGGTTCTTTGGGACGCCGACCTTTCTGATCGCCCAGACCGCGGTCGTGGCCTGCTGGATCACAGCCAACGTGATCGGGATATGGTCATTTGGCCTCTACCCGTTCATTCTCGTGAACCTCGACGCCAGCCGGCAGCCGCGTACTCAGCGCCGTTGGTCCTGCTGGCCCAGACCAGGCAAGCGGAGCGGGACAAGGTCAACGCCATCGCCGATGCGGAGCACCGGGAACACCTCTCCGAACTGGTCCTGCAGTGGCAACCCGGTCTTGCCAGCCAGACCGAAGTGCTTGTCCGACTGCTCGCCGAGAACGCCGCACTGACCGAAACCGCGCGCGTCCTTACCGTTCAGGTCGGGGGGATGACCGCCGAAATCCACCGCATTGTGGTTTCCGCTCAGGCCCGTGGCACCCTCGCAGGCACCAACCGATGAAGCGCGTCCCGACGGTTGCCAACCGTGGCTATCCGGAACTCCGTCCCTTGCCCGACGGCGTGCTGGCGCCGAGGCCGGCGGTGTTCGCCGTCTACTCCTCGCAATCGTTCCGGATCGATGGCATCCCGTCCGGTGTCTTGGGCATCCTCACCGGGTGAGCCTTGCATTCGCGAGGGCGGGTGAACTCGCAGCGCTTCTGGTTCGGTCCCATTGCCGGGACCGTTCTCGGAGTACTTGCAAGCCTGGTCACCACGCACAATTGCCATATTTGGAGGCGTGCGCGCAAGGTGTCCTGATCGGATGACGCCCACCGGTGATGACCCTGTTCGGGTGGTCAGGCGACGAAACCGCCAGTAAAACAAACCCGGTCCCGCAACAACAGGTCATGCCGTCGTCACGTCTCTGACACGCGTCTTTCCGGTAGGTACTTCCTTGAATACCTCATTCCTAAATGCGCGTGGCAAGGCCAGACCGGTTCATTCAGTTCCAACAGTGCAACCCGCCCGGAGTCGACCTTCTTGTATCCCGCGACACCCGGGAGCGTGAGAATGGTCCAGGTGCCGGGAGATACTCCGGCGCCTCGGTCATTCCGGCAACTCATCATTGGGGTAGCCGGTCTCCCGGATGATGCCGTGGCAGGGGGCATGGGCGATGACCTTCCCGACGATCCGATAGCCGGGCTGGTTGGTCTCAATGACATCCCTTTCCTTATGTGGAAGACGCGGGTATCGCCCAGGTACACCCGGACCAGAAAGCTCCCTTTGGGTGGTCAATTGCCGAGCCGGGCCGCGTCTCGACGGCGCGAAGTGTGTTGGACCCGCCCAGATCAATTTGGGGGGAAAGGTTTGACTGAACGCCGGCTGTGCGAGTCTGGTCGCGAACGCGCGCTCACTCATCGGCCCCTTTCACGTTAACTGCAGGACCGCGAAGCGCGCACCTTAGAAACTCACCTCATCCCGTCTCAGACGCCCGTCGTGTGACTCGATGACTCTAACCAGCCGGTTGGTCGTGACAAAGAGTTCGACCTTCACGGTCCAGCGCGCGTCCGACTTACTTCTCGGGCCGTTTCCCCACTGTTCCAGCTGGACGCAGCTGTCAGTGATCCCGATTACGATGCGCAATTGACGATTGTGCCTTTTGTCATGGGCTGCCCACAATTCCCCTACCATCGGGAAACCTGTGCTTGCGCGAGTCCATTCCTCCCGCACGACCGTAAGGCGTGCGAGCTCAGTTTGAAGGCGTGACGCGCACTCCGCACGGGCGGCTTCTAGGCTTGCCCGCTCTCGCTCGAGCTGACGTGCTTTCCGCCTCTCGGCTCTGACTGACGTGTTGCCTGGTGGTTGTCCCTGCGATGCAGTGGCCCCTGTCTCCAAATGCTGCACGCGTAGATTAAGCGAGGCATGCTCATCGCGGAGGCGGCTCACGGCCGTCCGGCTTTTACGATACTCAAGAGTGGCCTCCCGACGTGTAGCGAGACGATCAATACCCAATTCAATGATCCTCTACCAGCGGTTCGTGGAACATACCTGTGTGACGAGTACCGTCACTCATTGTGCCTGCGACCGGACGTGGCCCATTCGGCGCCTCGTCGGTCTCCGATCAAGGGTCTCGATGCCACTTGCCAATTCGTATGAACCCGTTCCCGGACGGCACGCCCACGCAGGTGTTCGGGACTCCAGCGCACGTGCCCGGGTCCGGGGTGTCTGTGGCCGGCAACGTGACGCCAATGTTTCCACCTGTAACGGCTACGAGCCAACGCAATTTCACACGACACCCAATGCTGACAGACGCTGTTTACCACGTGGACGGCAGTGATGGGTCGGTTATCGGCTAAGTACCCTCGCGCCCCGGTCCTGAGACTTGACCGTTCGATCAAACGGGCGTAACATGCGCCCGATTTTGTGTAGTTAAACTTATGGAAACAATTTGTAACTAGTGCTTAAGCATTGTAGCACTCTGCATGGCTATGAGACTCACACTTGCGACTGAGGGAACTAATCCATGGCGACCAGACCGAGGCCGGGCTATACGGATGAAGACGGGTACCGGATGCCCCTCAGGGGCAACGTGGAGACCATCCGGAACCTGCTGGCGGAGAGGTACAACCGCGGGTTCCCGGTCATCAAGGAGCTCCTGCAGAACTCCGACGATGCCAAGTCGACGAAACTCCGTTTCGGCTGGACACCCGGGCTTGAGGCAGGGCAGGGAAATCCGCTGTTCGAGGGTCCCGGGTTCATCGTCATTAACGACGGACCGTTCAGACCTGGAGACGCTGACAACATGCGGAACTTCAGTTCCAGCATGCAGGCAACAAACGCGTCGACGATCGGTTCGTTCGGTCTCGGTCTCAAGAGCCTCTACCATCTAGGGGAGGCGGTCCTGTACTTCTCATCGGAGAATGGCCATGACGGATGGGGCGATGGGAGGCAGGGTCGGAGGCACGGTGCGCTGAGCGTCTGGTTCCACCCGGACGGTGACCCTGCACTGCGACCGGAATGGCACGTTGTCGTGGATGCCATTTCATCGGTCAAGGAACACAGTCGCCCACTGACCGATGGTCTGGCGCGATGGTTCTGCCTTTGGGTTCCGCTCCGGAAGGAAGCCCATTGCGTCAACGGTCTTGCATTGGGTGACCCCCCGCCGGGTGATCCAATGCCCGGTGAAGTGCGAGATCGCCCGGCAAGCGAACTGATGCCTGATGACGCGCCAGAACAACTCGCGTCAATCCTGCCAATGCTCGCAACCCTCAGGGAGATCACCTACCGGGTTGACGACGGTCGGGGGAACTGGGATCCACGGTACGAGGTCACCCTGCTGGATGGGTCACGGACTGTTTCGTCCCGTGGTTCTCGCGCTTCGGCCGATGCCCCATTCAAAGGGGTCATCGCGATTCGCAGGTGGGACGCGCGAGACGGGCTGCACCGATCTGAGCCGTCGTATTCCGAACTGGCGTATCGCGGACATGAGGTTTTCCCGGCCGACCCGCGTCTCCGTGAATTGGCAGATGATCCGCGATGGCCTCGCAGTGTCCCCATGCACATCGGGGGCGTCGACCCCGACCAGAACATCAGCGAACGTGTCGAGGTAGACCCGCATGCGGCGGTCTACTGGGCGGTGCTCCACGATGGGCGCGGACCTGGCAGTTCGGACGGGCGGAGATTTCGCGGTCCGGTATCGGGATTGGACGCGGGAGCGCTCACGTACAGCTACGCGGTCTACCTGCCCCTTGGTGATCCACGGGTCGTGGGGATCGCGGCTCCCATCAAGGTCTGGAACGTCAGGCACGCGCGGTTCTGGGTTGATTCGGGGCGGCGCGAGCCATTGCTTCCGAATCCGCAGCATGGGGACGACCGGAACTTCAAGGAAGAGTGGAACGAAACCCTCCGGCTCACGGGCATTGAGCCGTGGGTGATACCCACCCTGAACCAGATGGTCGAGCTCATCGCTGAGCTTCATGGGTCCGGGAACCTGGCCATCGCGGCCACCCACGAGGTGGTAGAGGCGATCACGTCATCCGTGAGCGAAACTGCATGGTACAAGCTGCACCGGGATGACGTGTGCAGGTCTTCGCGATGGATCTCCACGCTGGATCCGGGCTCCGGACGCTGGGAATGGAGACAGGTGGACGGGGCTCAGGGTCGCCCGCTGGTTTCGATTCCGGATCCATCGAGCGAAACTCTCGCGCTTGCGGTCGTGCCGGGATTGCGGGCGATCGCAACTGACCATGCGCACGTCGTTGCAGACAGGCGTATCCGGCTCACGACGAAGGCCGAGGACCAACTGGCGACATGGACGGTCGAGTTGGTCAAACTTGCCCTTGACAGCATCAACGCGGACGACGTCCTTGGGGATCTTGACCGGCTCCGCTACCTCCGTGACTTTGTGGGCCATGTCTCGACGTGCAAAGCGCCCGAGCTTCCCGGACATCCGGACATCCATGCCGCTTATTGCCGGCTTCTCAGGCGCATGCTTGGGAGTCCGCTGGCGCGAACGGTGCTCGCGCCACGGAGCACGGAACCGCCCGAAACACACGATCGACGTTCCCTGCTCAAGGATCTGGTCAGTAAGGTTCCCAAAGAAATGCGGTGGTCTGCAAGCATCAGCGGCGCATCAGCGGGGGCGGTGCTTGGGGCGATCACCGTCGGGGTGATGGTGCCTGAACTTCTCGAACCAACTGATAGCGCGATGAGCAGCGCCGGTAAGCCGGACGCCAGGGATGTAAAGGCTGCCTGCGTGGCCCTCGCGGACTTGGAAGGCTACGTCGAAGACCGGGGGCATCCCGAGGAGAAGATCCTGAGCAAGCTCAGCGTTGATGCGAGGAACGACGTCCTTAGGGATCTCGAGGATGTGCGTTTCATCAGGGTTGAGGAATTGGGTGAAGGGCGTAGGGACAGTGCCCACGTGGTCTCGTGGCTGACGCTCCGCACACTGTACGAGCATGGTCGCCTTGTGTCCGCGAACGATGCAGTACCCGGCAGACAACAGCAGTTCCTATGGAAACTCCTGGCTGATCCGGTTGATACGGTACTTGACGGCATCAGACTCGCCAGTATCTCAGCTGACTCGATTAAAACGTTTTTCGCGGGTGCCAAGTCTCAACTCGATGAGAACAAGGCCGTGCGGATTATCCGGGAAGCACCCGAGCTTGGGCCTCCTTCAGACCGGGTCGATGGATTCCGCTGGCTCCTCACCATGTGGCACAACGGCGGGGATCCCGCGACGCTTGATGAGAATTGGCTACTTGCATTGCGGTATCTGCTACACGGCGAGCCGTCTGCGCGTGAGAACACTGATAAGAGGTTGCTGCTGAGCCGTTTCGTGGATACACCGGGTGGGGATGGCTGGGGTATCGGTTGGACGCTCCGGGAAGGTCTGGCCCAGATCGGCCAGGCATGGCGGGTCATCGGTAACCCACTTGCCTCGCTCGTCGATGACGAGGCCAAGGAACGCCTCAACATTGCGGACGTCTCGCTTAAGTGCATATTAACAGAGTTTTATCACCCTGCGCTTCCGGAAACCACGTCCCAAATTGCTAATCCTCTGCGGGCTGGCCCGCCCGCGCCGGGGACATCGGGTGTTGAACCCCTGGTCATCCGTCCGTCCAAGATCTCCTTCGAGGGATGGAAGGCCGAGGCGCGTGACTTGATCCTCCAGGAGTTCAAGCCTGCCGTGGAAGGCGATGCCGTACCTTTTTACCTTAAGCAATTGCGCATCCATGACCGGGCGGTTCATGCAGCGAATGTGCACAGTCCCATTGAGCCTTCAAACCCCGCATCCTACTGTAATCAAGATCCGTCGCGTGACCCGGCTGGCGTCGAGGCCCTGCCATGCGAACTCATTGACGCTGAACAAGGGCACACGTATCTGTCCGACCCCGCATGTCCGTACGATTGCGATGCATTGGCACAGGAGTGCTTCGTGGTGCGGCTTAGTGGTCGGCCCAACGCCTGCTTCGTGCAACGCAAGCTATTCGACCGGTATGACTGGCAACGCCGTCTTGAAGTTGCCCTCAAAGCATCGGATCCATCACGCTTCCACCGGGAAATCATGGATGCGCTAGCCGAAGTGACCGGGCGCCAGGATCAACCGCTCAAGGGCAAGATTGAGGAAACGCCATGGCTACCATTGACAACCGGTGGCTCGACCCGGCCAGCGGACGTCATGCTGGTCGAACGGGACCTTGCCGCCCACTGGCAACGGATTCTGCGCAGCGCTGGCACGTCATCCCGGGCAAAACAGGCGCAATTCGCCCTCGACCTTGAGGTGCAGGCCCACCGGTTCTGGGATAAACTGCGTAGCCATTTCTTGCAGGACAAGGAGGTAATCACCCGGCACATTTGCAGGGAAGCAGTCGCCAACCTACCGGCCAACTATGCGACAGGATTGCCCACAGGGGGGCCGACCGGATCGGACATCGTGGGGGTATTCGGGAACCGTCAGGAACCAGTGATGGGGTTTGCGTCGCTGCTTGCGTCTCTCTGGCCACCGCTGCAGGACCTTGCTGGGGAGGAGCTTGGCCGGGCAGCGTCGCAACGGGATCATCAGCGGTTGCAGGCGATTCTCGGTGTTGTCGCCTCGGTCGGCGAGACGTATAACACGGTTGGTGATGTCAGCGTTACCAATGAGAATCACAAGCGATTCGTCCGACTTCATGCCGCCTATCTGCGCCAACTTGGAGAGGCACAGAGCAGGCGGTTGTTCCTAGAGACATCGAGCCTGTTGAGCGCGACGGGAACTTGGCTTCCCGCGTCATCACTTTGCCTGAGTGCGTCTAATCCGCGCGTGGTCCCCGACCAACGGGCACATGAGGGGTATGACAAGCACCTTGGAGACTTTGACAACCCTCACAATGCGTTTGACAACACTCGGGTCCAAAACACGTCGGGAACCGGTCAGCAAGTTGACCCAAACCGGGCAGGAAGTTCCAGCCGCACCATCGGCGATCCGCCGGATGACCCAAGGCATCGTCACAGTGCGGATAATCTGCGGGATTTCGCCCGCCCGCTGGATGCTGCACGGGTTCCCAGGCGCCTGATTGGCGCACTAGTCACCCTGCTCGGACCCGGCGAAAGCGTTGCCGGGTTCGCCCGTGAACTCTTGTGCAGCGTCGATGATCCGACAGACATGCGGAGGCGACTGGCTCCTGACGGTGACAGGGTTGGCAAATGGAGGCAGTTTGTTGTCACCGTGGTCGCAGGGACTACCAATGAGACCTTCAGCATCGTGGGCACTCCACTCACGGTGAACCTCGTGAGTGAACCAAATGGTCACGGGTTTGTGGCGAGAGTAACGAGGCGCTTTCACTACGCCGAGATCGATCTGATGATGCCTCAAAACCAGAACGATGCGGGGACGCTGTCCCGCAACGTCAAGGACACCGCGGACTACCTGATCTCGCAGGTGTATCGCGACGCCACCCGGGGCCAAAACTTTTCCACGTGGTGGAAACATATTCTCTTTAGCGGAAATGAAGGCGTACGTGTTGAGAAGCAAGTAGTCGCAGGATCCCTTGCAAGCCACCTGCGCCAGATTGGGATCGGCCACCTCGGTCCAATTTCGGAGCATATGGGCGCGGTCCAGAGAGCGATTGACAATGTCGAGAGGGTCAAACTTACGCCGGTTACGGACGTGTCTCGTGAAGATCTCGAATTCCGGACGCAGTCCCTTACGGTGGCTGAGCGGCAAGAGTGCGCCACAAAGCGGGCCCTGCTCGAACACGTCGATCAGGCGACGGACACCCAGGAACTCATCCGAGAAAGTGCCCGCCGATTTGTCGGTGATCGAGGCTACGCCTCATCTGACGTGCTGTTCGAACTCTACCGCAATGCCCATGACGCACTTAATGATATGGATTGCACGAACGCCGTTCACGGCGGCGCGAGCGCTCGCCGCATTGTCATCGAGTGGGATGACCAATCCGTGAGGATTGCTCACTGGGGACGAGAAATCAATGAGGTGCCCACCCACGGGAGCCACCAGCAAACGGACCGGCTTCCTGCGGAATATGAATCCGACATAAACAGGATGCTCACAGTGTCGGGTCCACGGGGTTCGGCGTCCTACCGTGGTTCGACCGAATGGCATGGACTTGGTTTCAAGTCCGTTCACCTGGTGTCGGACTGGCCTCGCATCCAGAGCGGGACGAAGTCGTTCAAGATCCATGCGGTGTTCATCCCCGTGGATCTGAGCGAGGACGAGAGTGCTGAGATGGTCGGCGTCCTCGAAAGGATGACCGGTGGCGCTTCGACCGACCGGGCGGGCACCCTGATCGATCTGCCGTGGCGCATCGGGGATGACCCACTGCCCGATCCGATCGAGGTAGTAACACGGTTCGAGGCGCTCGCAGAATTCCTCCCGCTGTTCTCCGGGAAAGCCACGTCAGTCGAGGTCGGTCCGAGCAGCAACCGGCGCGTCATCGCTTGGAACGAGCGGCCACTCCACACGCGGTTGGTTGGTCTGGGCCACGGACACGGAATGGATCCCGCCTATTCCGACGGCGGCGGCGACGGCGCAGAAGGTCACACGGATATCGTCACAATCGGTGCATCCCCCTCATCTACCTCCGCAATCCGGTTCCTCTGCATTCAGTCGGGGGACTGCCGCATCGTTCTGGCAATCGGATCCAATGGATTTGAGCGGGTCGGCGCGGAGGTCCCGACCTTCTGGGCAGTCACGCCTATCGGGCGGATCACCAATCTTGGCTTGTTCCTCGCCGGAGACTTCGGGGTGGCCACGGGCCGCAAGGCAATCCGGTCAGATTCAAGTCGGACCGAGGCAACGATTGCACGGATCGGCGGTGCGCTGGGGCGTTTCCTCACAGCGATAGCATCGCTCGAAGGCGCAGACTTCGAGGACTTCCTGCGGGCGACCGGGATGCTGCCGCACTTGAGCCGGAATGACGTGTGGACCAGCCTCGTGCAGTCCTTGTGCGGTTCCGCAGCAGACACAACCTTGGGCACGGCGGAGACTGCGAATGACCTTGAACTGGTGAGGAAGGTGCTGTGGGGCTCATCCTCATCTGGCTTTGCACGGGTATTCGCCGATGCGTCCCTTCCGGTGATACCTTCGATGCTGCCCGGAGCCTTTTCAGGGTGTTTCCGCCCTGCGCAGGTGCAGTGGTTCTGTGACGGTGAACTTTGTCGACACGACGATGTCCTCAGTGGGGTTCTCGATCTCCCTGGCATGACCGAGATCGTCCCGCCCGGGTCGCTGATCGAAGTGACGAAGACGCGAGGATGGCTCAGGTTCGTCTCGCCATCTTTTATTGAAGGTCTCAAGCCGCTCCGGATTGCCACTCTCGTCAAGATGGTCGCCGAACGTCCGGGACCCATCAGCGACGGCATGGCATCGAAACTCTGGGAATGTGTCAGTCCATTCGTCTCATCCAATTCCGCATCCACCGAGACCAGAGAGGTCACGGCTGCACTCGGCGAAATCAGGTTCCGCACTGAGGAACCCGGATCGACGGGTACGACTTCCAAGGGTTTGATGGCCCTAGAAGGTCTCGAAGCAGTCATTCATCAGGACGAACCCAAATACGCACGTGTGCTTGACACCTCTCAACAGCTTTCAAGAGAGTATGGCGCGAACGCCGTCAGGCTGTTCGGCGCATGCAGGCCCCAGGGTTTTGACACTTCGTTGGTAAGGCTCGCGCTAGGCAACCTGAAGGGCCTCCCTCAAGTGCAAGCAACCCTAGATTTGTTCGAACCGGGAGCTACCGGAATGGTGCCAAACCTACAGGATTCCGACAGGGAAGTGATCAGAAGTCGGGTCTTGAAGACCGACGGGATTTCCCCCACGGACTTGCATAGGCTCCAGCAGAATATCGTAAGGGGCGCTCCGTCGGAGGTCACGGAAACCGTTGCGGAACTCCCTGCCGGTCCACGCGAACCCGATTGGGAAAGGGACGTCCAGGTGGCGATCGAAGCGGAACGATGGTTCTTGCAAACGGGGTGGAGGCTCACGCCGCAGTATCCAGTGGCAAGTGCTTACTATGTTTACTCGATGGACTTCGCAGTGGTCGACCCATCAGACGGAACCGTTATCGCAGGAATTGAATGCGATGGGCACACCTATCACAGCGGGCGTGACAAAATGGTCGACGATCAGTCCCGGGAATTCGATATTCATGGCGCGGGAATCCGCATGATCCACCGGATATGGGATGTCCGGTGGAGAGCCAACCAGCGGTTCGAACTAGAACGCCTGAGACTTCTCCTCCTTGGTGACGATGCCAGAATAGCCTTGTAGCGAGCGGGTAGGCGGTGACCCTGAGCCCGTGGTCAAGAGATTTCCATATGACATGTAGTGCCTAATTGGTCCTATGGTTGATGGCCAAATAGCTGCCAAACACTAATCCCTTGAGGGCACCGTCCAGACGAGGCAAGGGATTCCTTGTGCCTTGCATCCGTGACTATCAGCCCCCGATTTGCCAGCTTGGCGGAGCGCCTGCTTGGAGATAGTGTGCCCCGATCAGGTCGTTCTCGAGTTCATGACCGTGGAATGGAAGGACTGCCCACGGTGTGTTCGACCAACTCACCAGGCTCGTCTTGCCCATGGTCCGGTGTCTCCTGATCCTCGCCCTCAGGTTCTTTGTCTCACCGCCGCAGAGGGGCACCGTTGCACCAGGGGAAATGATGCGGTAGACGCCAGGTTCCCGAGGCGGGGAAGCATGCTCGATTTGCACGTTCTCGGACGATGGCAGGTCGCACCAGGAGCACCCTACGGGTTCCCCGGCTGGCCGAAGAGGATTGGTTCCCAGGCTACCGTTCGGGTTTGTGGCGCCATCGGCGAGCAGATGGCCTCGCACACCCTGGGCCCGCATCCCGGATTTGGCGTAGTGGGGATGGAACCTCCCATGGTTCGCCCGGATTGACTGGCCGGTTTCCAGACGGTACCGCCAGAGTACGGACGCCTCAAGGAACATCCGGTCCTGCCTGGATCCTTCCACGGCAGCAGCTGAGCACTCCCAGCTGAAGCCGTCCGATCTTGACCATGCGCATAGTGCTGGGGCGACCGTATGAGGTTCATCGAAGGGCATCTGGGCGGACGGCCGTTGCCTGCCGCGCCCGGCGGGCCGGTCACGGAGATCACGCCCCGTCTGCCCAAAATACGAAAGTTCCGAGACACCGGGGGACGGATCCGGTGTAGACCTGGCATGGCTGGAACCGGACGGAGCGCGACCGACTGCAACGGAACCCAGGGTGTCTACGGAAATGCGAACCTTGCCGGCCTCTTCACGAATAGTGTTTTCGGTTACATCCGGGTTGTCCCACTCATCGCCGCATTTGCTTCCAGACCCGACATCAATGGATATGACCAGAATGGCGCGATCACGTGGAATTGGCT
>SXGS01302720.1_pt1 | contig 11445 bp, 9 predicted proteins | sample 3174681 | NCBI WGS metagenome assembly SXGS01 (sample SAMN11356861, study PRJNA531348) | freshwater metagenome | isolation source: freshwater sample F1-80 | place: China: Fuxian Lake, Yuxi | collected 2017-12-25 | reverse complement strand
TTTTTACTTGGTCTTCAATATTGTAAAGTTTTAATCCTTCAACTCTATCAATGACTGCAATTTCTTCGTCTTCAAGATATACAACATTTTTTGTATATTCGACTATGGGAGTTGCATCTGAGGCAAGAAAAAAATCACCACTTTCTCCAATTCCAACAACTAGCGGACTACTTTTTCTAGCAGCAACCAATCGATTTGGATAGTCACTTGAAATGGCAACAATAGCATAGGCTCCAACAACATAATTCAATGCAATTCTTAGTGCCTCTCCAAACCAAACCTCTTCTTTTTTACTTATGTCGTCCACTAAATGAACTAAAACTTCTGTGTCAGTTTCACTTTTAAATTCATACCCCTTTTTTAAAAGTTCTTTTTTTAAGGCATTATAGTTTTCAATAATACCGTTGTGAATAATTGCAATTTTTCCATCCGTAGAATAATGGGGGTGGGCATTTACATCATTTGGAGAACCATGTGTTGCCCAGCGCGTGTGGCCAATTCCTAAAGTTCCTTGTATATTTTTTCCATTTGTAAAATCTTCTAAATTTGAAACTTTTCCTTGTTTCTTATAGATGTTTAATTTTCCATTATCATATAGAGCAATTCCACTGGAATCATATCCTCTATATTCAAGTCTTAGTAAACCTTTAATTAGTATAGGATATGCTTCTTTTGAACCAATATATGCAACGATTCCGCACATAATTAAAAAGTTGTATAGGTTACTACTAGTTGAGGTTTTTTCTTATTCGTAGTGTTTTTTCCATTGAAAATAATTCTTTCAGCAGAATTAATAAAATAGCGTGGTGATATAACGAGGCCTGTATTTTCAATATCGCCTTTTAAAACTGCTTGAAAATAATCTCTTACATCAATTCTAAAGTGTTTTTCATACTCCTCATAATTTCCTAATGTTGCCAAACTAGTGAAATATTGATCCGTACTTTTTAACTTTGTAGCTACAGAAACATTCACTCCTGGCTTAAATCGATACCCTGTTTGATATTGTATGGGAAGTGTTAAAGATGCCTTATGAATAATTGTATTTTTAGGTAGAGCATCAATGTGTTTAATTTTCACAATAGCGCGATGTTTAAATGCCTGAGCATAAAATTCTGTATTACCTAAATATTGGTTTTGAAGAACATTGGAGACATTTGTTCCAGAATTATTAATGCTGATACGCGTAAAATCTGCACAAGTTGAATTCATCAGTAGATCATAAGATTTACTAACACCAGCAGAGTGAAAGTACATAGTGAGTTTTGATGCTGCATCATTCAAATTAAAATAAAAAACTGCCCCAGATCCGCTTCCTTGCGAATTGTTATTTGTTTTAATATAAAATCCTTTGAAAAAATTTAAAAAGGCTTCATTTGAAGAAAAGCTTGTCCCACTATTTGATTCTTCAATTAATAAGCGCGCAAAATTAGTATCAACATGAATTCTCAGTTGTGCATCTAAAGAATCGCCTCCAACTATTGTAACTTGATTTGGTTTTGGTGTAATTGTTCCCATTCCAAATGGAACTAAATTAGATGATTTTACCCCTTTTTCAGAAAATGAGTAATAGGTTGAATCACTATTTAAATCTTCATTTAATCGATAAATTTCAAATGTCTGTGGACTTAAATCCCCGTAATATCCAACATATTTAAGAGCGAGCACAAAAGAATCTATAATAATTTGGTTCGGATCTCCAAAATCTGGATTGATACTCACCAAACGAAATTGGGTATAAAAAGATGCATCAAAGCCACCAAATTTTGGATCCTTGTAACTTCCTAAAACGGTATTTGGAGGATTTGAAGTGATTGTTGAATCCTCAGCAATCGTGTATGTTTCTAAATCAAAAGTATCTGTTGTAATACCATTTAAATAGTCTTCAGGATTTAAAACTCCTTTACCGACAAGCGAATCTTTCTTTTTACAGGATGAAAAGATTACACACGAGAAAAAAATTGAAAAAAGAATGAATTTCTTTAAAATACACATCCGAAATTAGGCTAAAACATTTTCAATAACCCTATCAAAAAAGAGCGAATATTCTTTTGATTGATTCTCTTCATTTCCATAATCCATTTTGTGGCAATCTGAGGCATCAAATATTTCACGTAAATCATGCGCCAAATTTTCAACTGCAATATTAACCCCATCACAATGCTCAGTTATAACTCTTGAGATATTTAAAAAACTTGTATCTTCAAATTTATCTGCCACCTCTTTTGGAAAGCCCTCGAAAAGTAATTTTTCATTGAAACGCTTATTCCATGTTTCGAATCGGTCGTTGTAAAAGCTGTAAACAACTTTGGTATCTTTAAAATGCGGGTCTTTATTGTAAATATGTTTTATGTAAAGAGCCATCATTCCAGTCATCCAACCATTACAATGAATAACATCTGGTTGCCAACCTAATTTTTTAACTGTTTCTAAAACACCACGGCAAAAAAACATTGATTTTTCGTCATTATCAGGATGAAATTTACCTTTTTCATCTTGTAAATTTGTTTTTCTTTTAAAGTACTCCTCGTTATCAATAAAATAAACTTGCATTCTAGCTGCTGCAAGAGAAGCTACTTTTATGATCAATGGATGATCATTATCATCTATACAAATGTTCAATCCTGAAAGTCGGATCACTTCGTGTAATTGGTGGCGACGTTCGTTAATTGAACCAAAACGTGGTGTAAACACTCGAATTTCTTTACCTGCCTCTTGCGTAATTTGTGGCAAGCGTCTTGCAGTCGAAGATATTTCAGTTTTAGGTGAAAAAGGAAAAATATCTTGATTTATAAATAGAACTTTCTTTTTTTCCATTGTTTGAATTAATATGGAATGCAAAATTACGGATTTTAAATGAACTTTCGTAAAAAGTAATAGCTTTGTCTTGCATTTAAGTAATCCAAATGTCTGAAATCAAAATAGTTTCTTCAGCAAAAGAGCTTGAAGCATTGTTAAATAAATTTAGAAACCAACAATGTTCGATTGGTTTCGTTCCAACAATGGGCGCTCTACACGCTGGTCATTTATCTCTATTAACTACTGCCTTATCGCAAAACGATTTTGCTGTTATAAGTATTTTTGTCAACCCAACTCAATTTAATAGTAATGAGGATTTAGCTAAGTACCCAAGAACACTTGAATCTGATTTATTATTACTCTCTAACAAACAGAATTGCATACTTTTTCTACCAGAAATAGCGGAAGTGTATCCGTCTAATGATTGTTTTGTTCCGATGGATTTCAGTCGATTTGACTCTATTATGGAGGGCAAATATCGTCCAGGACATTTTAATGGAGTAGTTCATGTGGTTCATAATTTTTTTAAAATAATTGGTGAATGTAAAGCCTATTTTGGGATGAAAGATTTTCAGCAATTAGCAATTATTAAAAAAATGGTTCCTCATTACAATTTTCCTATTGAAATTATAGCATGTCCAACATTAAGAGAAGCGTCAGGGTTAGCGATGAGTAGTCGAAATGCTAGGTTAAACAAAAAGGAACAGGAATCGGCCTTAATAATTTATGAAACATTGTTGTTTGTTGCAGGCAATAAGTTGATAATGAATCCTCCATCTTTAACAATAGCAGCAAAAGAATTTTTCAAATCTGGTGATTTAGAACTCGAATATTTGGAAATTGTGGATGAGAAAACACTTGAAACTGCCGAGGATTGGAGAACTCCAAAAGTTTGTTGTATTGCAGCGCATTGTAATAATGTGCGTTTGATTGATAATATTCTTCTCTAATTAATTAATTTGATTTAATTTTGAAATCAATTTTTTACTATGCTAATCCAAATCTTAAAATCCAAAATTCACCGTGTAAAAATCACGCAAGCTGATCTAAATTATATTGGATCGATCACAATTGATGAATCATTAATGGATGCTGCAAATTTAATAGAGGGCGAGCGTGTTCAAATTGTAAACCTTAATAATGGTGAGCGTCTTGAAACATATGTCATAAAGGGGAAACGAAATTCTGGAACAATATGTTTGAATGGGCCTGCCGCAAGACGAGCAGCAGTTGATGATGTAATAATTATTATTGGCTATGCATTGATGGATTTTGAATTAGCAAAAAACTTTAAACCATCACTTGTTTTTCCTAATGAGCAAACAAATTTATTGGCATAAATGATTTACTAATGACAAGATTTGAATTTATTCAAACAAAAATAGTTTCCAAAGAAGAAGCAAAAAGATTAATGGCTGCATGGAAATTAAAAGGTGAGAAAGTTTGCTTTACAAATGGCTGCTTTGATATACTTCACCTAGGACATGTCAACTATTTATCTGCTTCAGCAGATAAAGGAACTCGATTGATTGTTGCCCTTAATAGTGATGAGTCAATACGAAAATTAAATAAAGCAGAAAATAGACCCATTAATCCTGAAGACGCAAGAATGCTATTAGTTGCGGCACTTGGTTTTGTTGATTTAGTTCTACTATTTAACGATGAAACACCTCTGGAACTTATAAAATTCATAGAGCCAGATATTCTTGTTAAAGGTGCAGATTACGATGAGAATGAAACACTTTTAACTCACCCAAAATATATTGTTGGATCAAAAGAGGTAAGAAGTTACGGTGGCAGTGTTAGCACAATAGCTTTAGTTCCTGGTTATTCAACTACTGGTATATTAAAAAAATGCTAATTTTTTTTTAAATACTTGCAACTTTATTTAATTGTTAATAGTCTTAAAATAGATATATTTGCTCAATTAAATTTTATTATCAAAGTATGTTAAAAATTATTCTTTCTGTATTCTTACTTCTGAGTTTTTTTTCTTTCTCGCAAGTTCCTAATGCAAGTTTCTCTTCAAACCCAACTAGTTTATGTCTTGGAGGAACAAACAATTTTACAAATACCTCAAGTGGAGGAGTTGCCCCTCTTACTTATTTATGGAATTTCGGAGATAGCACCTTCTCAACTTTAGAGGATCCTTCTCATACTTTCACTAATGCTGGTACTTATAATGTAACCCTTCTTACAACAACAGCTACAGGGCTTACGGCTAGTGCATCTCAACAAATAATTGTTCAGGCAAGCCCAATACCCACATTTGTAGCTCCAATAAATAGCAATTGTGCTCCTGCCTCGATTTCTTTCAATAATACAACAACAGGGGGGGCAACTTTCCTATGGAATTTTGGTAACGGTTTAACTTCAAATCTAGAAAATCCACCTGCTCAAGTGTATAACTCCAATGGAAGTTACACAGTTTCATTAACTGTTACCACTTCGGTAGGTTGCACTGGAACGAGTACCATTCCAAATTTTATTACAATTACTAATGTAGCTCCTCTTTTTTCTGCTGATTTTGAAAATGGTTGTGCACCCCTCACTGTTCAATTTAGCGATATATCAACACCACCATCAGCTAATAATCCTATTACTTCATGGAATTGGAATTTTGGAAATGGTCAAACTTTCTTAGGACAAAATCCACCACCACAAAATTATGCGCTAGGATTCTATGATGTTTCATTAACAGTTACAACCCAGTCTGGTTGTTCAGGAACAACACTTATTGATGATTTTGTTTCTGTTGGTCAAGTAAATAGCATAAATTTTACAGTAGATACTACTGTAAATTGTATCAAAACTGATTTTGAATTTACTTCCTCTGTTGTTGTTAGTCCTGCAAATCCTGATTCTACGCTAATAACTTATTTTTGGGATTTTAACGATGATAATACATCCACAGATCAAAATCCAAGTTATCAGTTTACCTCAGATTCCGGATATTTCGATGTTTCTTTAGTAGTTGAATACTTAGGTTGTAGTGATACGCTTGTTATACCGCAAATGGTTTATGTAAATGCTCCTGTTGCTTTCTTTGATTTAGACACAAACCTTATTTGTAACCTTCCATTATCAGCTGCAATTGCTGTAGTAACTGACACTTCTGTTCACGGACTTTTAAGTGATGATGTTCAAATGATATGGCAGTGGGGAGATGGCTCTCCTAATACGGTTTTAGCTAATGCCCAACTAGATGATTTAAATTTAGGAAGTACAACTCATACCTATGCGAATTATGGAACTTATGAAATTCAACAGGTCATAAATAATTTCACAACTGGCTGTAGTGATACTACCACGCAATTTTTCTTTGTTTCACAAATCAACTCTGATTTTTCTATACCCAACGATTCAATTTGTGTCGGAGACACGCTCCAATTAACAGATTTGAGTGATTCCTGGAGTTCGCATGCGATAAATTCATGGGTTTATAATATGGGAAATACAAATTTTGTTAATAATGGTCCTAATCCTACTTATGTTTACCCCGCTTCAGGAAATTATACAATTAGCTTAGTCGTAACAAATGATGTAGGCTGTGACAATTCTTCAAACCTTCAAATCAAAGCAATAGCACCTCCATTTGCTGTAATATCGACACCAGCGGCAGATGAGGGTGGATGTTCCCCCCACTTAGTAACGTTCTTAAATTTGACTCAAAATATTTTTTCCAATACTACCCCATTGGATTATTTTAGCTGGTCGTTTACTGATGGAAGTCCAGATGTAATTACTTCACCTGTTCCAAATCCAACCATTGCAAATCCTGAAACGCCAATAACGCATACATTTGTTGGTGAAGGGGTTTATGTAACTACTTTGACAGCTTATAATACTTTTGGCTGTTCTAGTTCTTCTACAAAAGAAATAACGTTAACAAAACCGAATGCTTTTTTTACTTTGGATAATATTTTTTGTAATGGTACAATTCTTAATACTGAAAATTTATCAGTTGGCTTAACCCCAGTTGATTATGAATGGTATATAGACTCTACCAATGCAGATACGCTATCTACAGATTTAAATCCAAATACGCCTTATATTGAACAAAATTTAGCACCAGGACAAACGAGCGCAATTCATAATTTAATATTAATTGCTACTGACAACAACGGGTGTAAGGATACTATTTCAATTTCATTTACAACATCTATTCCAACTGCTGATTTTATAGAAAATTTACCTAACTCAGTTGCCTGCCCACCAATTACAGGTGACTTTGTAGATGAATCAACTTCCTATGGTACAATTAATACTTGGCTGTGGGATTTTGGTAATGGAAACCAATCGGGCTTACAAAACCCATCTAATACCTATTTTTTTCCCGGGATATACGATCTTTCACTTACAATTACAGATGAATATGGCTGCTCAGATGATACGCTACTTTCGGATTACCTAACTGTTGGAGGTCCAAGTGGTATTCCTTTGTTGAATTACGACGCATGTACTCAAACAGCTAGTTTTTATATCAATAATCAAAGTAATATCAATTCCGCTCTTTGGAATTTAGGTGATGGTTCAACTAATTCTGCTTTGAGTTTTGATTATGTTTACAATCCAGGTGTTTACGCTCCAAATGTCACTTTGACAGACGCTGCAGGATGTGCTGTTGTTTATCCAGCTCCCCCAATTACAGTCTCAAATGCTTTTGGGTTAAACGCTTTATTTAGCGCTAGTCCAAATCCAGTAAATTTAAATGAAACTGTAACAATTGTTAATCAATCTTCTTCAACTAGTTTGCCAATTACAAGTTGGTCTTGGGATTTTGGTAACGGATCAACTTCAACTCTTCAAAATCCGCCAACAACATCTTACCCACTCGTTCAACCTTACACAATTACCCTAACTATTGAAAACGACAGTTGCACAAGTACTTTTAGTGTTGATATAAATATCAATCCAGATATTGTTCCAGTTTTACCAAATGTTTTCACTCCCAATGGAGATGATGAAAATCCCTTTTTCGAATTAGATGCTGATTATTTTTCATCTTATGTTTTTACAGTTATGAATAGATGGGGAAATACTGTCTTTGAAAAAGAGAGAGATCCTGATTTTCCTGAGTTTTTATGGGATGGAAAGTCAACAGGTGGAGAGGATTGTAAAGATGGTGTTTATTTTTATAGATTAAAAGGTAAGTTAAGCGGAGGAACTGAATTTGATAAAACAGATTTCATTACTTTGATTCGTTAACTGGGTTCTGATTTATTCTCTTCCTCAAAAAAAATGTCTCTATTTTTAGGATGGTTAATTGCAGCTTCAACTGCTAACTGGTCACATTTCTCATTTTCAGGATGTCCATCGTGCCCTTTTACCCAGATAAAATTCAAGTTAAATTTAGCATGAATCTCAAGGTATCTTCGCCATAAATCAGAATTTTTCTTTCCTTTAAAATTCTTTTTCTCCCAGTTAAAAATCCATTTTTTACTAATTGAGTCAATTACATATTTTGAATCCGAGTAAATATTAATAGGATATTTATTTGTTTTCAAATTTTCGAGAGCAAATATCACAGCTAAAAGTTCCATTCTGTTGTTGGTTGTGAGGCGAAAACCTTCTGAAAGCTCTTTACTTTGCGTTCCAAATTGTAAAATAACACCAAATCCACCGGGACCAGGATTTCCACGAGAAGAGCCATCGGTGTAAATATTGATAACTTTCATTTCTTCTCTCTATTTGGGTTTTTAGATAAAAAACCTTTCCAAGTTCCTCCACCTCCTTTGTTATGTTCCCCAACCCCTTTGGAAAAATAATGACAAACGGCTACTGCTAAACCGTCTGTAGCATCTAGATATTTAGGGTTCTCATCGTAATTCAATAATTTTTTAAGCATTGCAGCAACTTGTTCTTTTGAAGCGTTACCGTTCCCAGTGACCGCTTGTTTTATTCTTCTTGGAGCATATTCCTCAAAAGGAATATTGTGATTTAAGCAGGATGCAATGGCAACCCCTTGAGCTCTCCCTAATTTCAACATGGATTGAATATTTTTACCAAAAAATGGAGCTTCTATTGCCATTTCGTCAGGGTTAAATTCACTTATTAATCCATTTAAACGATCTAAAATTCGTTTTAACTTTTCAGGTTGATTGGCTAATTTATTTAATTGAATGATTCCAAAATTTAGCATAGACAATTTTCCATTCTTTACTTGAATTAGGCCATAACCCATAACGCTTGTCCCAGGGTCAATTCCAAGAATAATTCGATCTTCAGTCATTTTTTTATTTCAGAATAAAACTAAATATAATTTGGGGATATTTTACTCACTCTCGTTTGTAAAAGCAAATTTATAGCGAGTTAATTATTTTGTTTTATTCAAGCGTTTTGCTAATCAAGTAATTGTTTAACTTAGTTTCATGTTTAAAGGAATTAATACTTTACTTATTTTATGTTTAATCCTAATCGTTCCAGCATCTATTTTTGCTAAAAGCAAGGACCAAATTTTACTTGAACAAATAAATTCCTCTAAAACCCCAAAAATAAAGAGTGAAAAATTAATCGAGCTTCATCTTTATTATTCATACACAAACCGAGAAAAATGGGTTGAATCTATTGAGCTTTTAAGCAAAGAGGCCCTCAAGTCAAATTCTGAGGAGCTAAAAGTGTCATTGTGCCTCTATGTTGCAGCAGCCTATTTAGATTTAGGAGATATAGCAAGTTTTATTAACGCTTATGAATTAAATATTGCTTCAAAAAAAATTACGAATATTGAAATGCTTCGTTTTCAAAAGCATTTAGCCATATCGTACGGGCTTTATAAAAAAGATTTAAATGTTTCAAATCTTTCTCTTAGACATTTGAACGCCTCAAAACAAACTAAAATTAATCGTCTTATATCAGAAGCTTGCATTGATAGATCTTTGGTTATGATGTTTTCGCAATTTAAGGATTCAGCTATTTATTACGCAGACTTAGCCTCAATGTATGCTAAACGATCCGATTCAAAAGAGTCGCTTGCCAAAGCATTTCATCATCAAGCACGCGTTTTTATTTTTTATCAAAATTATGTAGATGCAGTCAATAAAGAGTTCGAATTCTTAAGTATTTCAAGAGAATTGGATAATAATTACTTTATGCTCTTAGCATATAGTTCTATCGCTGAAATTTCTTTAAAAGTAGGGAATAATTTTGAGTCGAATTTGTACTTAAATAAAGCCCAGACCCTAGCGTTAAAATTAAAAGATTTCAGAGCTAATGCAATTTTAAATATTTTATCTGCAAAACTTCTTTTTACAACGAATAAGCAAAGTAAAGCGCTTGATTTAATAGAAGGATCCTACTCAGAACTCATAAAATTTAAGGACAACAAAAGTTTAGGTATTTGTCTTAATTTGTTAGGTGAATTGGCCACAAATAAAGGAGATTTTAATCAAGCGAAAAACTACTTTAATGCTGCATTAACCTATTTGCAAAGTCCTGAAGATAAAAACGAAATCGAACTGATTTATCAAAATATTGGAAGAGTTTATTTAAAAAAAGGAGAACTTGATCAAGCAGTTTTTTATTGCGAAAGAGCATTTGAAAATGCGCAAAATTTAGATCAAATAGCATCATCCCAAAGTTATAAATTGTTATCACAAGCATATTCTAAGAAAGGAGATTTAAACCAAGCTTTGTATTATCAGAGTTTATATTTAGCTGTTATTGAAAAAAGTTCAATTACAAAAGATGGAAGCAAAGTCTTACAATTGACGGAGTCAAATTTACGTGAGGAAAGGGAAATACTTATTTCAAAACAAAAAAAATCGATTCAAACGCAAGAAATGGTTAAAATTGAAATGACCAGAAATCTTTTAATTGTTTTATTACTGGTCTTTTTCTTAATTGTAATTTTAGTTTTTTTAATTTTTAGAAATCGTCAAAATAAACTAAAGCAAAGCCAAAAAGAATCAGAGATGTCACAATCTCTATTGCGTTCTCAAATGAATCCTCATTTTATTTTTAATGCAATGTCAGGAATTCAAAGTTATATTTATACTCATGAGCCTGAGAAATCCTCTCAATTTCTCGTTAATTTCTCCAGACTGATAAGACTTATATTGGAAAATTCATCGAAGGAATTTATCCCACTTGAATTAGAAGTTGAGATTATAGAAAAATATTTAACGACTCAAAAAATGCGGTTTGAGGATCGTTTTGAATACGAATTAATTATTGATCAAGAGTTGCTCGTTAAACAAGTCCTCTTACCACCAATGATAACGCAACCATTCATTGAAAATGCCATTGAGCACGGTCAATTACATACAATTGAAAAAGGCAAGATAAGTATTCAAATTTCTGAACTTGGAGATATTTTACAAATAGTTATTTTGGATAATGGAGTTGGACGGAAAGCTTCTAGAAAAGTGCAAAAAATTAAAGCTCATACAAGTATGGCAATTGATATTACACGTGAACGCATTAGAATAATTAATCAAAAATTTAAAACAAAAGGTTCTTTGATAATTAAGGATGCCGATGAAAGTAAAGAGATTGGAACAGAGGTTATTATAAAAGTTCCTCTTAAATTTGAATAATATACTTTAAATTGTAAAAAATGAATAAAAAAGTTCTCATTGTAGACGACGAAAATCCAACACGACAATTAATCAAGAAAATGATTGATTCTTTTGGCTTAAATTTAGATGT
>SXGS01694443.1_pt1 | contig 11447 bp, 9 predicted proteins | sample 3174681 | NCBI WGS metagenome assembly SXGS01 (sample SAMN11356861, study PRJNA531348) | freshwater metagenome | isolation source: freshwater sample F1-80 | place: China: Fuxian Lake, Yuxi | collected 2017-12-25 | reverse complement strand
GATGATCTCAGGCGGCACCCCGTAGACCTGCTCCGCCCGGTTCAGCTCGCTTGCGTATTCACGCCAGAAGTTGACGCCATTCTGTACGTTGTCCGGGGTGATGAACTTGGCGCGATAGCGGTTCCAGGCGCCGGTCGGGCCGGTGGGCTTGGCGGTAGTCGGCGCCTGGGCATCCATCAGGCGGATGATCCAGTCGTAACGCTCTGCCTGTGCCAGCACCTGATGCAGCTGGGCGTTGTCAAAACCGTGCTTCTCGACCATTTTCTGGACGAACCGGTCCACGTTGGGGCGATTGGCGAAGTCCCCCTTGCTAACCCCTTGTGTATAAATGGGTTTGCTCGATGGTGCCTGATTGATAAAGGCGCTCTTGGGCTGGGGGACGACCACGGGTTTTGGCGCTGGGGCGCTGCTGCAGCCACCGAGCAGGGGGAAGAACGACAGAGTGAGAAGAGAGGCAAGGCGACGCATAGGGTTCTCAAAGAGACTGATAAAAGTGTCGCAATGGTAAAACATTGTCATCCCCGTGCAAGTGTTCCGTGCGCCTTGTTTGCCGCCAATTCATCGTGCGATGGATTAGCCCTTCTGTGAGGGCTGTGCTGTTTAGGGCTGGGGGGGACGCAGGGTGTGGTAACCGCTCCAGAGCCGGGTCAGGGTGGTGATGAGGCAGAGCAGGGCAAAGCCGTAGGCGAGCGGGGCGAAGGCGGCGGGCCACAGACACATCAGCACAAAGAGGGCGATGGTTTCGCTCCCCTCGGTGAGGCCGCCCAGATAGTAGAGGGATTTGTGGTGGTAGACCGGATTGTCGATCCCCCGCTTGCCCGCCATGATGGCAAACGCCAGAAAGCTCGACCCTGTGCCCATAAAGGCAAACAGCAGGGTGGCGGCGGGCAGTGCATTGGCGGGGGCGGCGAGGGCAAAGCCCAGTACCACGGCGGCGTAGAAGATAAAATCCAGCGTGATGTCGAGAAAGCCGCCGCAGTCGGTGATGCCGGTTTCCCGCGCCACGGCGCCATCGAGCCCGTCCAGCAGCCGGTTGAGCAGGATGGCCGCAAGCGCCCACGGATAGCAGCCAAAGGCCAGCAGCGGCAGCGCCAGCATGCCGATGGCAAAGCCGGTGAGGCTCACCTGATTGGCACTGATCCCGGCGCGGCAGAGCGGTTTGGCAAGCTGGGTGAGGGGGCTGCGGATCACGGGGATCAGATGGCGATCAAACAAGGTGAACACTCCTCGGTTAACAGTGGCATTCGGTGAGGTGGAGTATGGTGCCCGGTGCGTCTTCCGCATCGTGGGTCACCAGGATGGCGGGGATGGCCAGCGCCTTGATCTGCGCGAACACCAGCTCGCGAAAGGCGGCCCGCAGCGGCTTGTCGAGGCGGGAGAAGGGCTCGTCCAGCAGCAGGGCGTCGGGTTCGGCCAACAGTGCCCGCAGCAGGCTGACCCGCGCCCGCTGGCCCCCTGACAGCAGTTGCGGCAGCTTGTCCGCCTGATCCGCCAGCGCGACCTGCGTTAACGCTGTCAGTGCCTTTTCCCGCCGCGCGCGTTTTCCCTTGATGGTCGCAGGCATACCGAACATCAGGTTCTCCGCCACCGTCAGATGGTCAAACAGCAGGTCATCCTGAAACAGCATGCCGATGCGCCGCGCATGCGCAGGCAAGGTGTTGAGTGGCCGCTCGCCGAGCCTTATCTCTCCCTCCAGCCGGATCGGGCCGCCATCTGTCTGCGCGCCGGGCAGTACCCCGGCCAGCCCCGCCAGCAGGGAGCTTTTACCGCAGCCGCTTGGCCCCATCAGGGTCAACACCTCGCCGGGGGCCACCTGCAGGGCGGGCAGCGAGAGCAGCAGATTTTCATCAAGGTAAAGCCGAAGAGGTGTGGTGCTCAGCATATGGCTGTTTCCATCGTGAGAGTTCATCGTGAGCCGCCCCCCTTGAGAGCCGGATTGATCCGCGTTGGCAGCCAGAGCGCCAGCAGATAGATAACGAGCGGCAGCTGCAGTTGCAGCAGGCCGTAGAGCCCCGCCAGCCGCCGGTTGAGGCCGCTGCCGATGGCCACCGCTTCGGTGGTGATGGTGACCACTCTGCCAGCGCCAAAGAGCAGGGTCGGCAGATACTGGGCCAGACTCACCGCCGCCCCGATGCCGAAGGCAAACAGCAGCGGGCGCGCCAGCAGCGGCGCTTTCACTTGCCACCAGGCTCGCCACGGCGTGGCCCCCAGCAGCAGGGCGCTCTGGGTGATCCGCGGGTCGAACTGGCGATAGGGGCCGTGCAGGCACAAATAGACATAGGGAAAGACAAACAGCAGCTGGCTCCAGAGCACCCAGCCCCAGCCAATGCCGCTGCTTATCGAGTCATGTGCAAGCCAGTCCAGCCCGAGCCGGATACCAAACAGCAGGCTCGCCTGTGGCAGCAACAGCGGCAGGCAAATAAGCCAGAGTGGCCAGGGGCGGCGGCCGGCTTGTGCCTCTAGACTGCACACCGCCATTCCCAGTGCCAGCAAGCCGCTCACCAGCGCCAGCAGTGTGCTGGTTGTCAGCAGCGGCAGCAGGGTTGGCAGCAGATCCAGCCAGTAGTGACTGCTCCACTGGCTGGGCCAGAGGGCGGGAAAGGGCCAGCGGCGCGCCAGTGACCAGAGCAGCAGCGCCGCCAGCACCGCCAGATTGAGGGTGATCAGGGTGAAGGCAAAGCCCGCTGCGAGCCGGTTGGCAAAGAAGTGGGGCGCCGCCCGTTTGCCATCGAGCCAGCAGCCTTTGCCCATCTCTTTATGAAGCCACTCCAGTAATCTGAGCAGAGCGATGAGCAACGCCGTGATGGCGAGCAAAAGCAGGGCGCCGCTGGCGGTGGCTCCGCGCCAGAGCAGATCCGGGTCCTGATACCAGAGCCACAACCGCACCGCCAGCGGGGCGGGGGCATCGGGCCCGAGCAGCTGGGCGAGATCCACTACCGCCACTCCGTAGGCCGCCACCGCATAGATGGGCAGGCGCAGTGCTGGCCAGAGAGCCGGCAGCAGCAGGCGCCACCAGATCTGGGGGGCGCTGAAACCGAGGCTCGCCCCCAGCCACTGCTGGCGTGCCAGCTGGATGGGTTGCTGCGCGGCCATGGCCATCAGCAGCAAAAAGGGGGTCTCCTTGAAAACGAGCAGTGCAATCAGCCCGAGCCCCCAAGGGTCGCGAATGGTCTGCCAATCGGGAGGCAGTTCAAACCCGGTCAGCGCTGGCGAGACGAGCCGCAGCAGCCAACCGGAGGGGGCGAGCAGAAAGGCAAAACCGATGGCAAAGGCGACATGGGGCATGGCCAGCATGGGCGAGAGCAGGCGACGGAGCAGCCCGAAAGCCCGGCTGTTGCTGTGGGCCAGCAGCAGGGCGGTCATCAGCAGGCTGCCGAGGGTCGAGGCGGCGCCAATCCACAGGCTCAGCGCTGCTGAGTGCCAAAGACCGGGTTGGGCGAGCAGCAAGGCGAGATGAGAGGAGTTCATCCCCTCCGCCAGCAGTTGCCACAACCCCGCCAGCAGAGGGATGACGAAGATCGCCAGATAAATGACCGCCATCCCCGTACTCATACTGGGGTGGCGTGTCATGCGGCGCCACGGTCGGGAGCGGGAAAGCGGGTGACCAGAGGCACTCATCAGTGGCCGTAACGCTCGGCCCAGGCCGCTTCCAGCTTGAGCTGCCAGCTGGGGTGAGGCTCGGCCACCGATTTGAAGCGTAGTGCCGATTGCCCCTTGGCTGAATCAGGCAGGGTATCGGCACGCAGCACGCTGGGATCACCCCAGAAGGCCGGATTGGCCTTGCGCGCCTGCGCCGCCGGGCTCAGCAGGAAGTTGGCCACTACCTTGGCACCCGCACGGGCGTTGGCGTTAAAGGGGATGGCGAGAAAATGGCTGTTGGTGAGCGCCCCTTTCTCCATGGCGATGGCTTCCACACTGGGGGGCCGGGCGCCAATCTGGGCGGCGCTCTGCGCCTCCTGCGGATTGAAGCTGATGGCCATGGCCAGTTCGCCATCATCGAGTAGCTGGCGGGTTTCGGCGGCGCTGGTGGGGAACAGTTTGCCCTTGCGCCAGAGTGCCGGATGCAGCTCATCGAGCCAGGCCCAGAGCGGGGCGGTCACGTTGGCAAAGTCGCTCTCGGTCGCCTCCCGATAGAGGGGGGCCGGGTCTGGCGTCAACTCCAGCAGGATCTGCTTGAGAAAACTGGAGCCATGGAACTGGGGCGGCTTGGGATAGGTGAAGCGGCCGGGATGGGCCTTGGCCCACACCAGCAGAGCTGCTGCAGAGGTGGGCGCTCTGGCGACCTCTTCGGTATCGATCATCAGATTGAGCTGGCCGATGCCCCAGGGGGCTTCCAGCCCTTCCACCGGCAGGGTGAAGTCCTCACTCACCGGCAGGGTGCTGTCTACCAGTGCCATGTTGGGCAGCTCGGCGGTAAAGGGAGCACCGAGCAGCCCCTGCTCCTTGAGCGCCTTGAAGTTCTCGCCGTTGACCCAGAGCAGGTCGATGGGGCCGCCAGCTTGCTTGCCCGCCTGCTTGTTGGCCAGCAGCTGGCTGACGCTCTGGGCTATGTCATCCACCTTCACCTGCACCAGCTTGACCTGATAGTCGCGCGCCAGCTCCTGCCCGGCCCACACCAGATAGGCGTTGATCTCCGGGCTGCCGCCCCAGGCGTTGAAGTAGACGGTCTGCCCCTTCGCCTCCTCAAGGGTCCGTTGCCAGTTGTCATCAGGAGTGGCTAACAGCGGGCCGCTGGCCAGCAGTGGCAGGGCGCACAGCAGGGCGTTTATCCGCTGTTTGAGCTGTGAGTTGAGTTGTGAGAATGGCTTGAGCATAAACGTTTCCCTGATTGTCAGGCGCCACGGCGCCAGCGGTGATAACGGGCCAGCAATGCCAGTACCCGGGTGGGCTGGTGGGCCCTTTTCCATTCACCCGCCACATATTTGTTCCCCTCCATCAGGGTGGGATAGGCGTGAATGGTGCCGAGGATCTTGCCAAGGCCGAGGCGGTGACGCATGGCGAGCACGAACTCGGCAATCCGTTCACCGGCGTGAGTGCCCACTATGGTGGCGCCAAGGATAGTATCCTTGCCCGGCACGGTCAGCACCTCGACAAAACCGTGGCGCTCCCCATCGGCAATGGCTCTGTCCAGCTCAGCCAGCTCGAAGCGGGTCGCCTCGCAGGGAATCCCCTGCGCTTCGGCCTCCTTGCGATTGAGGCCGACCCGGGCAATCTCCGGCGTGGTGTAGGTGGCCGCCGGAATGACCCGATAGTCGGCCCGAAAGCGCTTGAACTGGCCAAACAGGGCATTTACTGCCGCATACCAGGCCTGATGGGCGGCAAAGTGGGTGAACTGGTAAGGGCCCGCTACGTCTCCCACCGCCAGTATGCTGGGGAAGTTGGTGGCAAGAAAGCCATCGACCGCTATGGTGCCGCGGGGGGCAAGCTCGACCCCCAACGCTTCGAGCCCGAAGCCGCTCACATTGGCGACCCGACCCAGTGCCAGCAGCAGTTGATCCCCTTCTACTACCAGTGTCTCATCGCCACGGCGCAGTTGCAGCCGGATGGGCAGATCCCCCTCGGCTGCGGGCAGATAGTCGGCTCGTTCGGCGCGCCAGCCGGTGAGTAGCCGCACGCCATCCCGGCTCATCTGCCCGGCCAGAGCGTCGACTACCTCTTTATCTTCGCGGGGCAGCAGTTGCTCCGAGAGTTCCACCAAGGTCACGGGAATGCCGAGCAGGGCGAAGCTCTGAGCCAGTTCGCAGCCGATGGGGCCGCCGCCCAGCACCAGCAGGCGGCGCGGCGGGGTGCGCAGTTGCCAGAGACTATCCGAGGTGAGGTAAGGCACCTGATCCAGCCCCGGCAGCTTGGGCACCAGCGGCCGAGCGCCGGTGGCGATGACGATATGGCGGCTGGTGAGGCGCTGGCCGTTCACTTCTACCTCCCAGGGGGAGACCAGCCGCGCCTCTCCTTCGATGCACTCCACCCCAAGCCCCTGATAGCGCTCGATGGAGTCGTGTGGCTCGACCTCCTTGATAACTTCAGCCACCCGCTCCATCACGGCGGCAAAATCGGCGCGGGAGTGGCTTGGGCTAAAGCCCAGCTCGTCGGCTTTACGCTGTTCTGCGGCAAAGCGGGCGCTTCGGATCAATGCCTTGGAGGGGACACAGCCGCTGTTGAGGCAATCGCCCCCCATCTTGTGTTTCTCGATGAGCGCTACCTTGGCCTTCACCGCTGCCGCGATATAGCTGGTAACCAACCCACCTGCACCGGCACCTATCACCAGCAGGTTGTAGTCATAGCGAGCGGGTTTGCGGTAGGGGGAGAGCAAGCGGCGCAGCGCGAGCTTGGCGGTCAATTTCTTGACCAGCCAGGGCATCAGCCCCAGCAGGGTCAACGCGACCATCAGGCCGGGGGAGAGGATATTGCCGGTGCTGGTTAACTGGCCAAGCTCGCTGCCCGCCAGCACATAGACGAAGGTGCCGGGCAGCATGCCAAGCTGGCTGACCCAGTAGTAGGTGCTGACTCTGATGGGGGTGAGCCCCATCAGTAGATTGACCAGAAAGAAGGGGAAGATGGGGATGAGGCGCAGGCTCAGCAGATAGAAGGCCCCCTCCTTCGCCATGCCGGACTGAAAGGTGGCCAGCTTGTCGCCAAAGCGAGCGGTGACCCAGTCGCGCAGCAGAAAGCGGGCGCTGAGAAAGGCCAGTGTTGCGCCTAGGGTGCTGGCGAAGGAGACCAGCAGCAGCCCCCAGCCGACGCCGAACACAGCGCTGCCACCCAGGGTGAGCAAGCTGGCGCCGGGCAGGGAGAGGGCGGTGCTCAGCACATAGATAAGCACGAACAGCAGGCTGGCCGAGACAAAGTGGCTGTCGACCCATTGCGCCACTGCCGCCTGCTGGGCCTGCAAGGCGTCCAGAGTGAGGTAACGGCCAAGATCGAGGGCAAAAAAGGTGCCGATAAGGCCCCCCATGACCAGTGCAAGCAGCAGGCGGGTCCGGTTCATCAGGCGTCCTTGCTGTCTGGCTGGGCAGGGCGTTCCGGCTGCACCGGCAGCTGGCAGAAGCCCTGCGGCGCGATATCGAGGGCGGCGTTGAACTTGGCCGACATGTTCTGGAAGGCGATAAGGCCGGTCAGTTCCACCATGGCATCGTCATCGAACCAGGGCTTGAGGCGGGCTGCCTGTTCATCGCTGACCCCATCGAGGCCAGTCATCGCTTCGGTGTAGTCGAGCACCGCTTTTTCCCGCTCGTCGAACAAGGGGCTTTCGCGCCAGTTGGCCAGCGCCTCCACCTTCTCGCTGGAGCCAGCTCTCTTTACCAGGGTCATGGCGTTGATGTCGACGCAAAAACGACACCAGTTGAGCTGGGAGACTCGCACCGTCACCAGCGAGCGCAGCACGGGGTCGATGGGGGAGCGCTTGCGGTTGATGACCCCGTAGAGGGTGGCGACGGCGGCAAAGAGGCGCGGCGAGCGGCCCCAGCACTTGCCCGGAATAAGCACCTGACCATAGTTGCGCTTTTGCAGCCAGAAAAAGGGGCGGATAAACCAGGCATATTCCCGGTCGGGTTTGACCTCAACGCGCATCAGTTACCTTCTTGTTGTTTCACACTTACGGTTTCAAATTGGGTTTGTAGGCCTGGCCGAGGCGCTCATTCAGGCGGGTCAGGAAATCCTCGATCCGCGCCCGGTTGGTGCCCAGATCGCTTTGCCCCTGACGGGAGGCTGATCGCATATCGATGCGGGTCTCTTTGGGGCCAGCAAAGACCCGCAGCGCCACATCATCCTGAAAGCCGAACCAGCCGGTGGTGACCACCGCATCCAGACCATCCGGGCTGGGTCGCACCTGCCAGCCCAGCTCCTGCATCAGTTCGTTGGCTTCAATCACCACTTCGGCAGGAGAGGCCCTGGTAAAGAGAGGACCGGGTTTTGCCTCAACTGCTTTCAGCGGTGCGCTATTTATTGGCAGATCCTGCGCTGTTCTGAGCTCTGCCGCCCAGCGTAGCTGGGGGGGATTGTAGGGATCTGTGCTCACATCATTGATCAGCGGCATCCGCAGCGCCTGCAGCACAAAGGTCAGCGGCAGCAGTAGCGGCAAGGCGCCAAGGCCGCTGGCATAGCGGTTACAGCTCCAGGGCAGGCGTACCAGCAAGATCAGGGAGACAAGGGCTCCGATGAGACAGATCGCAAAACCGATCCACCAGGGCCAGAGATGAAAGCGGCTGCCGAGGGCGCCAGCGAGCGGGAGTAACCAGGCCAGCAGGGGCCACAAGCAAGAGCGGGGCATAGCACGGGATCCATCGTCGAATGTGGACAATGCCGAGAAGGATAAACTTAATTGCCTGATAACGTTAGTAAATTGATGAGATTTTGGCGTGGTTTTGGTTTGTTTTGCGAGGGAGATGCAGAGGTCGGTGAAGCCCGCCTGAGGGGAGCTTCACCGAGAAAATAGTCAGTTGCGATGACTTAGTTGCGATAGAGCACTTTGATCAGGTGAAAGCCGAACTTGGTGCGCACCGGCCCCAGCACCTTGAGCAGTTCGCCCTTGAAGACTGCATCGTCGAAGGGCTTGACCATATCCCCTTTATTGAACTCCCCCAGATCGCCGCTGCGTTTTGAGGAGGCGCAGGTGGAGAAGCGCTTGGCCATCTGGCCGAAGTCGGCTCCCTTCTCGATCTTCTCCTTGATCTCCAGACACTGTTTTTCGGTCTTGACCAGAATGTGCTGGGCACAGGCTTTTTTCATCGGGGCGCTCCTGGGAGTGATGGCGAAGGTTGTTAACGCCAAGGGTGGTAGCAAATGGGGGCGCAAGAGTACCCCAATTTGCCACCGGCGTCAGCCATCACAGCCCGCCATTTACCGGCGCTAGTCAGCCCTGTTATTGGCGAGCGCGGGTGGCCAACACGGCGCGGGGACGCGCTTGCCAGATGATCTCCAGACCGAGCAGGGCGTAGAGGCTCCAGATGGCCAGCGGATTGAGCCACTCACCCCCCAGTTGCAGGGTCATCAGGGCGCAACCTGCCAGCAGCAAGGTGATCCCCGGCAGTCGCCAGTGGATGGGCAGGGGGGCCAGCATCGCCATCGCCAGCAGAATGCCGAGGCCAAACGGCAGGTTCAGGGCAGTAAAGGCCAGCGCCTGTTGGCCACTCATACCGGTCAGCAGGGCCAGTAGGGCGCTGCAGCAGGCGAGAAAGGTGATGAACTCGAGACGATCGGCAATATAGTCAGCCATCTGTTCGCTACGTGCATGCATGATGTGTCTCCTTCAGTTGATGGTTCAAGTGTGAGGGAGGGACGTTCGCAAAGGCAGCGGGATAATTCGATTGCGCTGAACGAGCAATTCTTAATCACCCGCTACGGCGGGCTTTGGCATGTGCCGGGCCTGTTAAACGGTGAGGGGGGGGGCTATGCCGACAAACTCTGTCGTGGTGGGTTTCTGGTGGTAAAGAGAGGGGGAGAGGTGACAAATGGTGCCTGACGACGAAGTGAACCTTGTTCAGAGCGGGTCAGTTCGCTCCCATCGGGAAAGCGGGCGGCGTCATTGTCACCAAAATGTGTGATTTGTGGTCAACCTCTTAAAAGATATGGCGAATTTGCCAATGGCACCGCGCTGTCGCTGGCCGATGCCTATGTTAGGATAAGGTTCGCCATTTTTCTGGCGCGCATTTTTGTGTCACGGCCATGCACGGCATGGTGTGCTGCGCCGCATTCGGGGTTGGCCCGAAAGGGCGCTGGTTTCCTTCACCACAGATTCAGGAATATTGACCTTTGACAGGATGCATTTCATCCCTGCTGGCAGGGCGTTCACTGTTCGGCCCTGCGTTTCGCCGCGGCCTGCGGGTTCTGGGAGTGGGCCTGTTGCTGTCGCTGCTGGCTTCGCCCGCGTTTGCCGCCAAGCTCACCTATCAGGTCAAGGGGTTGAAAGGGGAGAACAAGGATAACGTCGAAGCCTACCTCAATGCCCTGCCTGTCTATCAGGAGCGGCAATACCGCCCGGCTCGCGCCAAAATCACCGAGAGCGTGCAAAAGGCGCTGCAGGTTTATGGCTACTACCAGCCGAAAATCACCCTGAGTCGCGACAAGAAAACCCCGTCCAAAGTGGTGATTGAGGTAGACAAGGGGGAGCCGGTCATCGTCTCCCGCCTCGATATTCTGCTGGAGGGGGATGCGGGCAGCGACGAGCTCTACAGCGCCCTGCTGGACAAGTTGCCCCTCAAAGAGGGGGAGCCTCTCAACCACGCCAAATATGAATCCATCAAGGCGGATCTGGGCAGCCTAGGGCTCGCCCGCGGTTACTTTGATGCCAAGCTGAGCAAGAGTCAGGTCAAGGTGTTCCCGGACAAGGGGACGGCAGAGATCTTTATTCTGTTCGAATCGGGCCATCGCTACCGTTTTGGCGAGATCCGCTACGATGCCACCCCCGAAGCGCTTCACCTTATTCGCCCGCTTATCAACATCAAGAGCGGCGACCCCTATCTCGCCATCCGTCTGGCCGAGATGTCGCAGGATGTCTCCTCCACCAAGCTGTTCCGTCAGGTCGATATCAAGCCGGTATTGAGCGAGGCGAGCAACTATCGGGTACCCATCGCGGTGACGCTGGATAACCGGGCCGATCACGAAATCGAGACAGGTATCGGTTACGCCACCGACGTAGGGCCGCGGATGAGTGCCACCTGGGAGAAGCCCTGGGTCAACCGCTATGGCCACCGTCTGTTTGCCACCGCCAAGGTGTCGGCGCCGGAGGCAGAGCTCAGCTTCGACTATCAGATCCCGGTGGGCAACCCGCTGCGGGACTACTACTCCATCCAGACCGGTTACCAGTACAAGGACAACAACGATACCCGCTCCGATCTCACTACCATCGGTGTGCACCGCTGGACGCGGCGGCCGGAGAGCTGGGATCGGGACGTCTTTATCCGGCTGGAGAACGAGATCTATACCCAGGGCGCCGACGAGGGGAACAGCTTGCTGCTGATCCCCGGGGTCTCCTGGTCCCGACTGCGGGTGCGCGGTACCCTGGTGCCCGACTGGGGGGATCGCCAGCAGTTGACGCTGGAGTTCTCCGACCCCAGATGGGGTTCCGACATCAGCTTTATGCGGGTATGGGGGCGCAGCAAGTGGCTGCGAACTCTTGGCGATAACCACAGATTCCTGATGCGGGCAGAGCAGGGGGCCATCATAGGTGACAGCTTCTCGCTGGTGCCACCGTCCTTGCGCTTCTTTACCGGTGGCGATCAGACGGTGCGCGGCTTTGGTTACGAGAGCATCTCCCCCACCGGGCCGGATGGCAAGCTGACCGGTGGCCGCTACACCAGCGTGGCCAGTCTGGAATACAACTACCGCTTCAGCGAGAAGTGGCTGGGGGCCATGTTTGTGGATGGCGGCACCTCCACCACCGATTACAGCGAGCCCTGGAAGATTGGTACCGGCGTCGGTGTGCGCTGGGTCACCCCCATCGGTCAGGTCAG
>SXGS01564487.1_pt1 | contig 11447 bp, 9 predicted proteins | sample 3174681 | NCBI WGS metagenome assembly SXGS01 (sample SAMN11356861, study PRJNA531348) | freshwater metagenome | isolation source: freshwater sample F1-80 | place: China: Fuxian Lake, Yuxi | collected 2017-12-25 | reverse complement strand
GGCTGTCCGGTGGTCGTCGGATCCACCATCGCCACCAACTTCCCCACCCAGGCGCCCCTGCAGCCCGCCCTGGGGTTGACCGCCGGAGGCTCTCCCACCAACGACGCATTCATCACCAAGCTGAACGCAGCGGGGAGCGCCCTCCTCTTCTCAACGTACCTGGGAGGCTCGTCCTCAGACGCGGCGGAAGCTGTTGAACTCGACGGCGCCGGACATCCGGTCATCACCGGTTTCACTCACTCGAACGCCTTTCCGGTGGCTGATCCGATCCAGGCGACTCCCCCCACCACCGGGCAAATGAACGGGTTCATCTCGTCGCTGTCGTCGGATGGCGCGACGCTCGAGTTTTCGTCCTACGTGCCGGGAACGACCCCCGTACACCCTCGTGCCGTGGCGACGACGGCAACGGGCGCCCTGGTCATCAGCGGCGGCCAGGAGGTGATCACGTCATCGGTCGCGCTCGCCGGCGATGATGAGATCGATGCAACGATCGCAGCCCGTCAGCCTGGTCCTCGCGGCTTCGTGCTGGTTGATTCGAAAAGACTGCTTTTCGACGATACGCCGCCATCCACCACGAACTTTGCTGACAAGCGCCTCGGGGTCATTGCGCTAATCGACCCCGAGGGAACGAAGATGTTCGATGGAGCCTCGACCCAGGCATGGTTCACGGAGCGTTGCCAGCAGATTAGAGCAAAGATCGGACCGACAGTCCCCCTGTTTCTCTCCTTCTGGGCTACGAACAATCACAACGGCCTGGCAAATGGGATGGGCGTGCTGTACCCGCGGGCTGACAGCAATGGTTGGGCTATCTTTCTGGAGCGCGTCGGCTGGCTCGCGCAGGCCGCTGTTCGACCGGATGTCAACGCCAGGGGTGTCCTGATGGAGGCTGAGGATCACATCCACGGACCTATTCCGGCCACGCGGGATTTGGACAAACATTGGCCCAACAGTCCAGCGGTGCCAGCCACGCCCGAACAAGCTGCGATACCGGAGGGTAAGTTGACTCGCGACTGGGCCGCTGCTTACGTCGATGCGATCCGCTCGTCCGCAGGGTCATCGACACTCTGGCTTGGGTGCTACGGCTCGATGGACGGATCAGTCGTAAGAGACGCCGTGATTCATCCCTTCGAGGGGGTAAAGCCCGGCTTCATCGAGTTCTGGAAGGCGATTTGCGCGAAAGGGCGTTGTCTGATCCTGCCGGAGGACCTCTACACGCGTTCCAGCGTGAATCCGAGCGTGCTGATGAAGACGATCTCGGAGCGTCTCATCTCCAAGGCAGATCTCGGCGCCAGAGAGAACGCCATGATCTTAGGGGTTCAGATGGAGAGGTTTCCAGTGCACCAGCCGCCCCCGGTTCCATGGAGGAATTCGGCTGAGATCAGACGGCGGCTGAAGCTTGCCACCGGCGCCCGAGGCCCTCGCGGCTTCAAAGGCGTCAACTCAAGATCCCTGGGAGTCTGGCTGTATGCCGACAGCATTCCGGACTGGTTCTCCGCGCATCCGGACACCTCATCGCCGACGGATCAGCACTCACTGATGACGGATGCACTCCACAGCGTGCTCCCATGGCCGCAGGCCCCATTCTGAAGCGACGACGGTCACATCCGGTTCCAACAAGGGGCGGAGGATCAGGAAGATGAGCGCTGTGAACCCAATAGATGAAGTAGTCTGGCGCCCGGCGGGGGCAGCATCGTGCCGGAACCGACGACTCCGCGGATATTTGCTCCTGAGCTGTTTGACGCTGATCGTGGCAGCGCTGGCGCAGGGAGCGGGCCCCGGCGCACCGCTGCCGCGGCGGATCGCGCCCCGTGACGCCCTCCTATCGCTCGGTTTCGAAGCGAACCGCGGCCAGTATGACCGAGACACGCAGTTCTCCCTGCGAACGCCGGCTGGGCCCCTGCAACTCACCTCCGACAGCACGGTGTTGAGAACCCGACAGGGAACCCTGCGGGCCTCCTGGCCGGGCGGAAGACCTGGACTGAGAGCCGCCGGCATCGAGCCCCGGCCGGAGCGCATCACTTATTTTGAGAAGCACAACACGCTCCACACGCGGAGCTATGACCGAGTCCGCTACGACGATGTCTACCCCGGCATCGATCTGGAGTACTACCGGAACAACGGCGAGCTGGAGCACGACTGGATCGTAGCTCCCGGCGCCGACCCGGGGAGGATCCGCGTACGGTTCGACGGCGCCGTGTCGGCTCGAGTGAATGAACGCGGAGATCTCTGTCTCCAGCTTCCCAAGGGAGAGCTTCGGCAGCGGAAGCCTATCGTCTATCAGGAGGTGGATGGCGCGCGGTCGCCGGTCGCCGGGGACTATGCCGCGCTTGGCAAAGGGGAGTTCGGCTACCGACTCGGGCCCTACGACGCCGATCGACCGCTGGTCATCGATCCCGTGCTCGAGTTCAGCTCCTACCTGGGAGGACGGTCGGAAGAGGAAATCGCGGACGTTGCCGTGGACGCGTCAGGCGCGCCCTATGTCTGCGGCTACACCGCTTCCGCAGACTTCCCGGGCGCCCTTCCCGGTGACGTCGAGGCAGACCGTTTCCCATTCACAGGGTTCGTCGCGCGGCTCACGCCGGATGGCTCACGGCTTTCCTACGTCAGTTTCTTCAAGAATGGCAACAGATTCTTCGGGCTCACCGCCTCTCCGGAGGGTCGAGCCTTTCTCACGGGCTACAGCGAGCGTGACTTCCCGGCTACTCCGGGCGCTTTTCAGCCGGTTCCAGCCGGGGGGTCGGACGCCTTCGTGATGCGATTGAGCGTGGATGGCTCTCGCATCGAGGCCGCCACCCTGTTCGGCGGAAGTGAGTTTGACGTGGGGTATGATCTCGCGCTGGATCCCGACGGAAGCGTAACGGTGGTCGGAGAGACCCGCTCCACCGACATCCCGCTGCGGAATCCCGCGCGGGCCGAGTACGATGGCGAGGACATTTGGGACGCTTTCGCGTTCCGTTTGAACGCAGACGGCGGTTCGATCGCCTACGCGACCTACGTCGGCTCGCCGGGGGTTCCCAATGACTCGATTGCCGGCCAAGCCACCGATGTCAGTCTGAATCCAGAGGGCAGCGCGATCATAACGGTTCTTACCACCGAGTTTACAGTGAGGCCCTTTCGCTCTCGCTCTCTCAGCGTCCTCTCGAAAAGCGGCGAAGCGGTCGCGGCCCCGGCGGCGGATGCGCTGGCGGGCCGGCAGTTCGTCCGCGCCGCCGTGGACCGGGACGGCTCGGTCGTCACGTTGCAGGGAACGTTTCTGGAGGCCCTACCCTTCCGTTCCGACGAAGGACCGTGGGTCCTGACCCGGCTGGATCCCTCGATGCGGAAGATGCTGGAACGGTACGAGTTCGAGGCGGGAATGAGTTTCAGAGGAATGGCTTTCAATCTGCGATCCGAGGTTGTGTTCGTCGGTGATGCGGTTTCCTCGCTCCTGCCCTCGAGCGGGTCCTTCTGGCCGCACTTGGGGCCCCCCGTGTTCGGCCCCAGCGTGCTCATAGCCGATACCCGGGCCCGCCAGTTCCGGTTTGCAGCCTGTTTGGGCGGAGCCGTCGGATCGTCGTTTGGATTGGCCGTGGCCGTCGGCTCCGACGGCTCCATCTTCGTGGCAGGCGCCACCAAGTCCACGGACTTTCCTATGCTTCGACCCGCTCAGGCCCGCTTGGGCGGAGACCTCAAGAATCCTGTCCGCGATGGGTATCTCTTCAAGATTCGTGAGGAGCGGCCGGGAGAGGTTTCGGGCAGGCTGACGCTGCCGCCAAGGATGCCGCTCTTCCGAGCCGCCGTAAGGCCGGAGGGAGCGGGTGGTGGAAATCGGCCGGGAGATCAACGCTTCGGGGTGCTGGTGATCGGCAACGCCGGCGCCGCCCCCCTGGAGGTGAGGATCAGCGATGCGTTTTCGTCAACCGGCGAGACGAACGGAGCGTTCGAAGTGATCTCCGGCGCGGGGGGCTTCACCCTGGCGCCCCGCACCGTGCGGCGAGTGAGGATCGCCTTCACGCCGCGGCGGGCGGGGCGGCACAAAGGGCACCTCGTGATCACCAGCAGCGATCCGCGCAACGGCTTCCTTCACCTCCCGCTCTCCGGGGTCGCCCTACCATAAGACAGGTTGCACAGCGGCGCTTGACGAAAACGGCCCGCCTCCGGCGAACCGGGTAGCGTTGTTCTCGGTGGATTTGAATCGGAGGCCTGAGTTCGATGATTGCCCTGCCTCGTCCACACGGTCTCGCGCTGGCGATCCTCGCCGCCGCGTTCGCGCTGACGGCGGCGAGCCCTGCGCCGCACGCCCGGGCCCGCACGCGGTCGACCGGCCTGTCCTCCTGGAGCCGTGGCTTCGAGGCCAACGTCGGCCAGGCGGCGCACTGGCGAGAGACAACGCGACGTTTACCTCACATCCGTCTTCGCGGAGGTTTCCCACCCTCGTGGAGACTTGCGATCCGTGCTTTCAGTTGAGGACCATCCGCCCTCAAGAGACCTGGGCCAGGCCGTGGTTTTCGATCTGATGGCGGATCACAAAGGGAGAGACGCCGAACTCCTGTGCGATGTCGGTGATGTCGTCCTCACCAACGCACTCATCCGGAAGCCGTTCTCGAATCAGGCCCGCGGGCGCCAAAAACTCGGCGGCAAAAGCACGATTTCGCTTCTGACGTTCGGAACGCGTACGAGTGGCTATCGCGACCTCGGGCTTGTCGGCCGAGAGAAACTCAAAGAGAACTCGACAGAGTTCAAAGCGCCACGCCTCCTCAGGTCGCAGGGGAACCACAAATCCTGGGGACCGGGATGCATTCATGGCCATTAGACTGCTAAAGGGCTGCACCGTTCTCGGCATTGTGACTGCGCCCGCCCAGATCTCGGGATCGACGCGCAGGACATTCATCAGCGCCTCATGAGTTGGGATTAGCCGAGAATCGGCGTGGAGGAGCGACCGGACTTCCCGCGCGGTTGAGTACCCCTGCTCCCATGAACTTCCATTCAACGGTCTGTCCAGCGCTCGACGCAACGAGTCCAACTCGGGCAAGCGGCTGTCCATTGAACGGATTACTCCGAGGCTGTCGTTGAGACTCTCAACCTGGGCTCGTAGTTGGGTCGGGTTGGCTGCGGCGAAGAACTCCTCGTGTAGGCTGTGGGGGATCCTCCCTGCTACCTCAATCAATTCACTTTGCATCTCGTCCGACAGATCATACGGATCCAGACCCAGTCTGGCGGCCAATCGGCAGAACTCGGCTTCTTCCGGCTCAGCGTCCCGGATTGCTGCCCAGTCTTGTTGCAGCGGAGTCTCGTGGAGGCCTCGGTCATCCAGTCTCCCGATGACGGTCTCCACCAACGAAGCAAGCTCGTCTCGGACCAAGGTGGAGTCCAGCAGCGCCGACCCCTCCGACAGGAACGCAACATCCGTCTGCGGGATAGATTCTGGCTTCCACACCAGCGTGGTTCGTTCTCCGGCGGGGATGAAGCTGAGGTTCGGCAGGGCGTAGCCCTCGCGGGCAAATCGAAGGTTGTGGCGGCGATGAAACCCGGGTTGCGGCTCCCGGTCCGGGGGACTCTCGGCCAGAAGCGACCACCAGTTCGCTGCCAGCCACTCTGCCAGCGGGTAGAGAGGAAGATGCAGGTGGGACCGGACGCTGCCGGAGCGAGAATCCTCAACCCGTGTGACAGGCTGGTTGTCGACTAAGATTCGCAGCGAGGCCCAGGTAGCGCGCAGCTCCTGACCTCGCGCAGCCAGGGGGTCTTCCCACTCGACCTCAAACTTAAGGCTTCCCAAACCGCTCTTCAATCCCTTCTGGCCACTGGTCCCGAGTCAACTCGTATCCTTTGTACTGCCCGAGCTCACGATTGACTCGGGACCTGTAGAGGGGATGGGGCGCACTCCGCGAAGACGGGGTTCAACGATCCCGTCTTCGCGGTAGGTGCGGGCGGGCCTAGCGGGTGGATTGCCAGGCGGGCTTGTGCTCGGCAATGTTTTTCTTCGTGACGCTGTAGAGCGGCGTGATCTGTGGGTTCTCGACCTTCTCACCCTTGAGGTGCTTCAGGGTCGCCTTCACCGCCTCTCGGCCCTGAGTCTCTGCGTCCTGCAGCACCGTGGCATGCATCTTGCCGGCGTTGATCGAGTCGAACGCGTCGGACTCCCCGTTGAAGCCGACGATGATCAGATCGGTCCGGCCCTTCTGCGTGCAGACATCCGCCGCCGCGAGTGATCCGTCGTCCGACTGCGCGACAACCGCATCCAGTTGGCCCTTGGGGAACTGGAGCAGCGCGGTCTCCATCTTGCTCACCGCCTGCACCCGCTGGAAGTTATAGGGGACCTTCTGGACGATCTTGAACTCGGGATGGTCCTTGAGCACTTCTTCCAGACCGGCCTCCCGGTTTCGCTGTGGGGAGGAGCCGATCACCCCCTGGAGCAGCAGGATCTTTCCGCCCTTGGGGAGGGCGTCGATGAGCGCGCGCCCCTGGAGCCGTCCGCCCTCCGTGTCGTCGGCGCCCACGTACGTCACCGCGGTTCCCCGGGAGACCGTTCGGTTTACCGTGATGACGGGGATTCCCGCCTTGTTTGCCTTCTCCACGCCCGGCCCCAGCGTTTCGGTTTCGGTGGGACACAGGATGATGGCGTCGACCTTCTGGACAATGAAGTTGTCGATGGCGGTGAGCTGCGTCTGGGAGTCGTCCTTGCCGTCCACGACGTTCAGAGTGGCTCCGGCGGCGGCGGCTTCTTCGTCCAGGCCCTTCTTCATCGCCACGAAGAAGGGGTGCCCAAAGGTGGGGATGGTGCAGCCGAGGGAGAGCTTCTTGCCGGCGGCCGGCGGTGGCGCGCCGGCAGGGGGCGCTCCGTCGGATGAGGCCGCCGGCGGAGCCTCGCTGCCCGAGCCCCCGCAGCCCGCCAGCAGAACCGCGCCGGCCACGGCCAGGGCCAGAGTCCAGCGTTCCGTCCTCACTTCAACTCTCTTCTTCACGTACGATCTCCCGGCGGGGCGCTCGCCATCGAGCCGCCCTCCACGCCTTCAACCCGAAACTGATCTTGCTCCCGCACCATCAGGTAGCGTGCGGACACCGTTACGCCGTCTTCCCCGGTCACTTGCACCGAAAGCTGCACGTGCTTGCCATCCTCGTGGACCGTGGCCTCCTGGAACTCAATCCGCTTGTAGTGAGCGAATTGAGGGTAGTTGGCCTCCATCATCTGACGGAAATGGTCCGGTGAAGCGAAGTTTTGCCGCAGCATTTCGCTCTGATAGGTGATGGCCGTCTCGTAGTCGCCCGACTTGAAGGCTTCCAACTGACCCCGAACGGCGGACTCGGCTTCCTTGCGAAGGGTCGCCGGCGCCGGCGACCAGGCCTCGGGGTCCGACGGCTCCACGATCTCTCGCGGGCCCGCGCCCATCGCCATCTCCTCTCCGCCTTCGTCTTGTTGCATCTCGCGGAGACGGCCCTGCCAGAGAAACAGGGCCGCGCCGCAGAGCACCACGGCAAGAACCAGCAAAGCGGATCGGCGATTTCCGTGCATGGGAACCCCCGGGCAAGCTTGAGAGAACCTACCGAATCGCGATGGGACGGAGCGCAAACCCGGCTGCGATTCCCTTGATGCGGTTCACGGTACCGACATAGCAGAACTCGTACGCCTTGTCGCGAGCCAGAGCCTCCATGTTGTGGAACTCGCCGATGTGCACCCCCTGCTCGATGAGCAGGTAGTTGTGGACCGGCATGAAGCTCTTGCTGCCCTCGGGCACCGGCCCCACCTCCAGACCACTCGTGTCGGATCCCACCAGCACGGCGCCCTTTTCGGCCACGAGCCACTTCGCCGCATCCACGTCAATCCCGGCGCTGTCGTGCTCCCGGATCTTTTCCTGGTCCGAACCCGTTTCGCCCCAATAGCGAAGCGTGCCCGTCCGGATGAAGACGGCATCGCCCGGCCGTATCTCGGTCTTCTGCGCCGCCAGCGCCGCCTGGAGCGCCTGCCGGGTGATCCGGAAGTGTCCCGGAAGCGCATCCACCTTGCGATGACCCGCCACGTCGATCAGGACACCCCGGCAGACGATCGGCGGAATGGTTTCCCCTCCGCACTTGCGAATGCCCCAGTTGCCGCCCCAATCGGCCTCCTTGAAGCCGTTGTACCAGTGATCGTCCGGCCCTTCCGTGGCGTGGCCCAAGCCGTCGATCTGGGTGGCGACATTGTCGTTGATGAACAGGGCGCTGGAGTGCCAGCCGGTCTGGCTGCTGTTGCCGGGGCCGGAGGTGAAGTCGTTGTCCTTCTGGCGCTTCACCCCCTCCGGCGTGCGAAAGCTCAGGATTTCGCCGGGGGAGTGGCCCGGCCACTTATACGAGGTGCGGTCGTAGGTGACGCCGAGATCGTACACCTTGCCCTGCCGAATGAGCCGTGCGGCGGTCCGGACGTCGTCCGGACCCAGCGTGTTGAGGGAGCCGACTTCGTCGTTCTTGCCCCACACCCAACCGTAGCCCTTGCCCGGGGTCCATCCCTTGCGGGCGCCCTGCTGGGCCTGCAGATAGCCCGCGCTGAACAACAATGCCCCGGCGCCCAGAGTCAGCGCCAGCCTCAATGCTCGATTCTTCATCCGTCGCACTCCAACTCCGCTCGTCCCGGTTCGGATCACGTCGATGTGATCGTCAGGAGGAACGGGACCCGCTACTTGGGAAACTTGTCCTCAACTCCGGCATTCGGCCGTGACTTTCCTCTCTGCTCCCCGTCTTAAGGTCGGTGAGAAAAGCCCCAGAGGAAGGACCCGTGGGCAAGATCCTACTCGTCGACGATCATCCCGACATCCTCAAGCTACTTGCATTTGCCTTACGCAATGAAGGCCATACCCTTTTGACAGCCAGCAATGGGGTGGAAGCGCTGGAAGTGGTCTCCAGAGAACGCCCAGACCTGGTGGTGCTGGATGTGGTGATGCCGGTGCTTGATGGGTTGAGGGTGCTGAACCGCATCAAGACCAACCCCGAGTTGTGCAACACCACCGTGATGATGCTCACGATTAAGGACGACCCGCCGGACATCGCGCTGGGCCTGGATGTGGGGGCCGACTACTACCTCGGCAAGCCGTTTCGCCCCGATGAACTGGCGTACATGGTCCGCCGGATCATGAACCACCAGATCGAGGGCGCAAGAACCTCTTAGGCCGTCAGTTCGTCGGCGTAGCAGAAGAGCGCCGGTGTTCCGCCCGTGTGGAGGAAGACCACCTTGCTCCCCGGCGGGACCACTCCGCGGCGCACGTGGTCGATCAGCGCGGCCATCGCCTTACCGCTGTAGGCCGGGTCCAGCAGGATCCCCTCGGTGCGCGCCGTCAGTTCGATGGCCTCTCGCGCCTCGGGAGTCATCACCGCGTAGGCGGGGCCCACATAGCCCTCGTCGAGGTGGATATCCTCTGCGTTCGGCTTGCCGATGAGATCGATGCCCAGCAGCGCCGCCACGGTGGGCACATGTCGCTGAAGGTCCAGGCGGGCGTCGTAGTCCCAAACGATCGGCGCGATGGCTTCCACACGCGTCCTCAGTCCCAACGCCTCCCGCGCCGTGACCAGGCCCAGATGGGTGGCTGTAGAGGCGCAGGTGTAGAGATAGTCGGGAGCCGAGTCGCCCCACTGGCGCACCATCTCGCACATCGCCTTCACGTATCCGACCGCGCCATACGCCTTGCCGGTGACGCCGCCGATGAGATAGACGCTCTCTCCTTCGGCGCGAAGCTTTTCCGCCAGCGCCTTCTTGGCTTCGTCGAACGCTTTTCCCAGCGGGGCGTCGGTCCAGTGGATCTCCGCGCCGAAGAGCGAGTCGAGGAGCAAGTTGCCCTGGGCGGGATGGCCGGGGGTCGGCGCGTGCGAGTCTCGCTGCAGCAGCAGATGGCAGCGGAGGCCGAGTTGCGCCGCAGCGGCGGCGATCTGGCGGCAGTGGTTGCTCTGCGACGCGGCGCCCTGAAGCACGCCCTTGTAATAGCCCGCCACGGCCTGACCCATGGTGTACTCGAGCTGGCGGGTTTTGTTGCCCCCGAAGGCCAGACCGGTACAGTCGTCGCGCTTGATCCAGATCTCCACATCGCCCAACGCGGCCGAGAGGCGGGGCGCCGGTTCGAGCGGTGTGGGCAGGTGCGCCAGGCGCACCGAGTAGACGGATCCGAGCGCTTCTTCCAGTTGCTCCAGCGTATAGGCCATAGGGTCTGACTCCTCGTCTCGTCACTGCCCGCCGCGATGATCGCTACAATTCTGACTCGGAACCGGGGGGACGGAAGCAGACGACTTCGGCACAGAGCGCCGGCGGCGGCGAGAGCCACTCCGCAGCAGCCTGAAGGGAGACGTCCACGGCGTCGGCCGGGAGTTTTGAGAGGATCGCCGCCGCGTATTGCCGGGCGGGGGCCAGTTGCAGGCCCTCTTGCCAATCGCCGTAGGGCTCCCACAGCGCCAGCGCCTGGATGAGAAGTCGGCGCGGAGAGCGGACCATCCCGCGTCGAAGCTGAAGCAGGGCCACGACGTACTGCAGCAAACCTTGATGCAGCGTGTTCCGCCGCGCGAAGAACAGCGCCTCGATCGGCTCGACGCAGCCGCGGTAGTCTTCGGCGTCAAATCGACGGGAGATCTCCGCGAGTTCGGGCGGTGGAACAAACGAAGCCGTATCCGAAGGTGGAAGCACTTCCACCTTCGGCGTTTCCGATGGGATGGGCGTGCCCGGTCCGCGCTTCACGCAGCGAACGGGGCCTGTCAGTCCAGCAGCGCTTGAATCTCGCTCCACTCGGGGAACCGACCTTCGGCTTTCTTGGAGAAGAGGGTCTTCCCGTCTTTCTCCACTTCGAAGATACCCCCAACGCCCGGAGTAATCTCCAGAGCGGAGATTCGGGTCTTGTATCGGGACAGCAGTTTTTCCGTCAGACCGACGGCTTTGGGCAGATACCCTCAGCCGGTGCAGTATTCGATTCGGATCTTCATCGGCAAGCTCCCTGTCGACGCGTTTCGTCGATTCCTCGCACAGCGTTCCACTTCTTTATACGCCACGGAGGGGCATAAAGCTGGGGTCCGTTGGAGGGAGCGCCGAAGCCCAGCCCGAAGCCTTCTGGGGTCGGGTCGTGTTCGGCATCCCGTGGCGGCGCCGACTCAGGGGCAAGAGAGAGGAGATCGGCAATGCGGCGCAGTGCGGCGTGGTTTGAGCGCGATGACATTTACGGCTTCATCCACCGGGCCTTCACCAAAGCCAGCGGCTATTCGGCGGAGGACCTGCGGCAGCCGATCATCGGCATCGCCCAGACCTGGAGCGAGGCGAACCACTGCAACAGCCATCTGCGCGAGATCGCCGAGGCCGTGAAGCGCGGCGTGTGGCAGTCGGGCGGCACCCCGCTCGAGTTTCCCACCATATCGCTCTCCGAGATCCTGGTGAAGCCGTCCACCATGCTCTACCGAAACATGATGGCGATGGACACCGAGGAGATGATCGTCTGCCATCCGTTCGACGGCGTGGTGCTCCTCGCATC